>Ga0209487_1000174_pt1 | contig 59984 bp, 52 predicted proteins | sample Poulit2012_FD_187524 | JGI IMG/M metagenome (GOLD analysis project Ga0209487, IMG submission 187524) | Agricultural soil microbial communities from Georgia to study Nitrogen management - Poultry litter 2012 (SPAdes) (version 2) | ecosystem: Environmental > Terrestrial > Soil > Agricultural land... | reverse complement strand
TCGCCCCCTCAGAATACCCTATTTGAATAAACATAAGGGTCGATTTCTAAATTCAACACTCTAAGAGCCTATACCATTGGTTTTTAAAGGGAATATCTATATCTTAAAAACTTTTTGGACAGGTGTGATATCACTGGGAAATAACTTTTACAAAATCAGAATGGCTATTAAATCGAAAGGTAGGGGTAAGTCGGGTGGAGCGAGAGTTATTACTTTTGTAAAAATCATTGATGAAAAAGTGTTTCTTACCTCGATTTTTGATAAATCTGAAAAAAACTCTCTGACGGATAAAGAGCTGGATAGAATTTTCAAGGAACTAACGTGAAATGATTTTTCCGAATTGTAAATACGCTTTTCGCATAAAGCCTACGGCTTTCTTTCCCATCGATACGAAGCTCTTAGCTCAAAGATCGGACCGGATCCTGAAATAGATTCTTCATGAAAGGATGTTTGCGGGGAAAAAATCGGCTGTGCCCACAACTCAAAATCAGACCCGGCAGAGCCGAAAATATCAAGAAGAGATACGTCGAAACTCCATCCGGGAAGACGTTTAGGTTGATATCGAATAGATGAATTATACAAGGAAGTTTTTCGGGAGTAACCTTGGAAAAACTTTGCATCGGAATGAAGGTGCATCTCCATGAAAATCCGGAATGAATGCTTTGGGAATAATTCTACTTTGGTTACGAGGTTCCATTGTATCCCTTGATCCGAATCATTGATTCCTGATTCTTCCCCCCGGAAACTAAAGTCATAGATCGACCCATCCAATGTGAGTCTGCTGAAGGATCCACATTCGATCCGGCCAAGAAGAGTCGCTCCCATTGCCCGCCATTTTCCGCCATTGACCATACTCCGGATCCATTTTCGGTCTTTGATCGTTTGGATCGGCAAAATCGCATCTTCTCGATCATGATAAAATCCGGTCAGTTTTAATTTATTTCCTCGCATAATTTTGAGGAAAGAGGTTTCGAGATTTTTTGAATATTCCGGTTGGAGAGCCGGATTACCCAGATGGTATATTTCATGACTACGGCGATATAAAAACGGGAACATGAGATTGGCCGAAGGTCGGTGAATATTCCTTTGAGCGCTGAGGATTAGGTGGTTCTCGGGACGGAAGGAGTAGGTGAGCTGAAGTGATGGGAAAATTCCGGCGCGATCGATACGGAAAGCCGACTGACCCGGACGATCAAATATATTGAAATGGGCGGGATCTGTCAGTTCAAGCATCTGGTTCATGTATTCAAAATCCAGTGAGGTGTGATAACGGAGTTTCCCAATGAGACCGGAATACTTTAAATATCCGGAGTAAGTGGCACGGAAAAAATCAACATCTTGAGAGGCCTCTTTATGATCGACCCAATTTCCGGTGGGGGTATGAAGGGTATCGGATTCAGAAGTTCCGTTTTGCCACGAAAAATCGGGTTGAAATCCAATTTCGATCAATGGTCCGTTTTTTGATATTTTCTGATAAGAAAGGCCAGGGCGTAGATATTTAATAGGTGTACTTTCCAACTGGTAAGAACGATGATACATATGATCCGGGCGGTCCCGATCTATATCGAAGTAATACTCCGGATGATCGATGCTGCGGCTTTGACCGATATACCCTGTAATGATAGATGCTTGTAAATTTGCATTTTTTTCTTTCCATCTCCGGGTGAAGTCAACCTTCGCAATGTGTGAATCTCGGACACGTCTTTCCGTATTGGCGGTATGAATGACATCAGATAAAGGATCGGTCATCGGTGGTTCATCAGATTCAAGGTCATTAAGAAAAATATGACTGAGTTCGATTGCCGACCATTTTTTGTTCACATAGGAAAAGTGATAAGAAGTACGGAAGATTCGCATAGAATCGGGTCGGTAAAGGAGTGTTGCCGAAGCTTTGGTTGCATGGATGTTTTCATGAAGATCCCCTTCTGTGAGATGAAATTCAAAAAGATCTTCTGACAAAAAGATCTGTATTCGCTCTTTTCTTTTTGCCATTTGATTTCGATCGTATATCGATGCTTGACCCAGGAAAGTGATTTTGTTTTTTTGGTAACGAAGATCGATTTGTCCGCCGCGACGATCTGTGCTCAATGAATGGTTATGATACGATGGAATTTGCTTTGATTTGACGGGGTTTCCTGCTTTGATTTTTGCATTGACAGACCAACCGTCTTCAGCGCTATCGGAAAACAAATGGATCCCGATGTTCTTATTTTGTTCCTCCGATGAAGTGGAAAGAGAAGTATCCGTTTTTATGTCGGGGATCGGAAAAAGCCATCTTTGGTGGAGGGGAATATTTTCCATGATGGCAGGATTTTGGGCCGACATGAGATTGACAGTCAACATCCCGGATAATATAATCAGGAATCGAATTATGCATTTCTGCGAAGGAATTTGACGAAATATATTTTGTCGGATCATGCATTCAAAATACGAATGATTTTGAAGTTTTTGAAATCATAGTGAAAACAAAAAGTCCAATGATTGATGAAGGATGTTCTATCAGTTCGGTTTTGTTTTATATTGAAATTTGCATAACAGAGGGTGCTATTTACCAGCTATTATATTAAAAACAGATCCATTAAAGATGAGATTGTGTCAATAAAGTTTGTGTATTATTATTATGGACGTGTTATCATGAACTAAGTCGACTAAGTTCAAATATTTTTGAATTTTTAAATTTAGTGAAAATGAAATATCATCTATTTATTTTCACCTTTATCGTTTTGGGTTTACTCAGTATTTTTCCTGTTGATGCCCAAGATCCTTTTTATCAGTACGAGGCTCATTATCAGTTTGAATTTGAACCTCCTGAAGGGATGGATGCTCCGGCGGGTGTGGAGAATTTGGTGGAAAATGTGAAAAAAGTACCGATTTTATTGCGGTTTAATAATGATCAATCCCATTATTTCGTTGATTTTTATCCCACTAATTTTGAAGAAAGTATCACCGGGATCTCTGTCCGCAGAACGATGGAATTCTTTCGGGATAGAAGTGGATCTCTGATTTGGAAGTATTTACGGATGGGGCGTACTTCATATGTTCATGAACCTTTGAAAATAGATTGGGAAATTGATCCTCATAAAACCACTTCGATCAATGGAATAGAATGTTTATGGGCGAAAGGAAAATTTTCATCCGGCTATTTTGGTGATTTTGACATATTTGCCTGGTTTACAACAGAAATTCCTGTACCATTCGGTCCTTTTGGAATTGGTGGCCTTCCGGGATTGATCACTCAATTGCAGTTCAAGAGTGATACATTTACCCTCACCAAAATCAAAAATATAGCTGATGATAAAATTCGTATCTCCTGGCCTGAAAACACTATTTCTATGGGAAAATATTTGGGTGAAGCAGAAGATGACGCATCGGATTTTATGGAAAATTTTGATAGAGATTCCCGAGAAAAAATTCAAAACGAGACAGAGCTGGATAAAAATTAATCTTGATAAATCCTTTTCAAAGTTTCCGATGTTTTTTCTTTGCTTAAAATGAATAAAATATGAATTTGAAGAGGTTATAGCTAAGTGGCCTCTACATTACTACAAATCCACAATCTTGTATCTTTTGCGATGTTTTTGAATAAAAGCAATGATCCGGTCATTGATAGCGAGAGGGGGGTGACAAATCTCCATGTCATCCGGATTAAGATCCGAAAATCCCTCCAGCGTATCAAGCCGCATCATTCGGGTAAGACGACCCTGTTCAAACAAAAAGCAGGTGGCTTCATGGTGAGAATAGGAATGGTCGACCACTGCATGATGGAATCGGTGGCGCTCATGGAGAATGTCCCAAAGCCGGCGAAAGTTTTCAGTCCAGAGGCCCGGGTCTGATTCTGTTTCCTGGAAATCCGTATAGAATCCGGTCCCATTCTTTTTGATAGTGAGCAATTCATCCAGCTGAAATTCCTCAAGAATGGATCGGAGAAAGGATTGCGCCGATCTCCGGCTTTTAAAAGTTTTTACCAAATCTTCATCATTATCCTGGATAGGAAAAAACTCCATTCGGAAGAGATCCCTATCGTCGGGGCAGATCCGGAGTCCGTAGGGTTTGAGTGTTTTTCTTTGAGCGACATTGTATTCCGGGCGCAGACTTTTGATGATTTCATCCTCCCGCAGGATTGAGGTGATTTCACTGCCCGTCTCTTCATAATCGATCCGGCGGGTCCGCTCCAAAAACTTGATGGATCGAGTAGATGGATTGGAAAAATGTTGCATCACCCTTTTTTGAATGTTTTTGCTGCGCCCCACATAGAGCAGATGGTCATTGGGACCGAAAAAATAGTACACGCCGGCAGTCTCTGGAATAGCGTGAATATCTTCCAGGGTGATGGTACCGGGTAATTTACTGAGCTTGACCCCATGATTGATGTGGGAGGTCAAAAGATTGTTGCTGTTGTCTTCCTTGAGTAAATGGTGAAATACTTCAACGGTCGCCAAAACATCTGCCATGGCGCGATGGCGTACTTCGGTATGTATATTAAAATAATCGATCAGACGATCGAGACTATATCTCCCGATCTGCGGGAAGGCTTTTTTTGTGAGTTGGCGGGTGCAGAGTTGCCGCCGCTGATACGAGTAGCCAAGCCGCTCGAATTCGCTCCTGATAAACAGATAGTCGAACTTGACATTGTGCGCTACAAAAATACAACCTTCTGTAATTTCGACTATATCTCGTGCTACTTCATAAAAATAGGGGGCATCCGCTACCATTTCATTGGTGATGCCCGTCAGGTGACGGATAAATGGGGGGATACTTATTTCGGGATTGATCAGAGACTCGAATGTATCGATTATTTTTTCACCGTTATGGATCGCTATCGCTATCTCGGTGATACGTCCGGTTCGTGAATTTCCACCCGTGGTTTCGACATCGATGATCGCATATTTTCTTTCAGGTGTGTTCATTGTCTGTGAAATTGACTGGGTATAGAACGTACGAAATAAATTTTGTTGTTGCTATTGATTTATGGAAAATATTCAAATAATCCTAATTTTCTCAATCTGAATCGGATAGCACTGGGGGTGCGGCCAAAATAAGCTGCCAGAACTTCCACTTCGGTACCGGCATCAAACATCTGCCGGAGTTCATCATCGAGTTCGGACGTCCAGGGTTGATAGGCAGAAGGACTACTCTTTCTTTTCTTTTTTGGATTTTTGTTTCTTTTTGATTGGGATTTTTTCGAATAAAAAGAGGATGGCTTGGGTTCTTCTTTTTCAGTCGTTACCGATCGGATATTTTTCGTGAGAGAAAACCCCTCCGGTAACAGGTTTTCGGGAATATAAAGGAGGTTTTTGCTCCTGGTAATAGCTACGTAGAGGAGGTTGATTTCTTCGTTGAGCGCAGCGGTACTTACTTCACCTTTCTTGATTTCTTCTTTTTGCTGGAAGATTTTTTTGTCGTCGATAAAATCATCGACCAGATGAACGACGTCATATTCCATCCCTTTGCTGCGGTGAACAGTGGTGAATATAAGATCAGCTTCTTCCTTTTCTTCGGTATGTTTTTCTTTGAGCGTTTGAATAAGATCAGTGATTTGGCTGCCATATTCACGGATGATTTTGATGAGGAGATCCAGCTCCATATCCTCCGTTTTTTCTACGTATTCTTCCAGCTCAGAAAAACTGGTCATCGCCTTAATCAGGTCATTACGGATGTATTCTTTTTTCAGATTGTACAGATTGAGCACATCATAAAGCGAGGCGCCATCTCCGGCATAGGTGTAGGAATTGATATTCCCTTCGAAATGAATCTTTTTTACCTTTTGATCGCCTGTCAAAAAATCGATTGCTTTCATCAACAGCCCCAGATTGGTCCGTCCGATCACGGCTTCGGATTTCTTTTCTTTAAACTTTCCTTTACCACGGATTTTAATTTTCGCGGGCAAATCCAAGTATGCCTTCCACTTTAGGATTTCAGTGGCGAGCCGGGCGGTGCCGGATCCAAAACGGAAACTATGAGTCAGATGATAAGTGTCAAATGGAACCTTGTCGAGCGAATTGACGGCAAATCTCCAGCCATAGATTTGTTGATGAGAATCACCGACGATGACTTTTGTCGCCGGCTGACGGAGGATGATATCGAGCATGGCACCGGATGCATCCTGAGCTTCATCAAACAGGATGTAATCATAAGGCAGGACTGGCGCAGATAATTGAAATTTTTTCAGATAAAAATCATGGGTGATCTCGATCTCATTCCGGTCCATTTTGGCAAGAAAACGACGGGTCTGGTTTTCGATGATTTTGTAAAATCTTTTCACAAAGGTTTTTGCTTGTGGATCGGAGACAATATCGAGGTATTGAAGGTCTTTTACTTTTTTATGATCGCTGTTGCAGAAGTAAGATATGAATTTGTTGATATGATTGGCGACGATGTATTCGATGTGTTTTTCACCTCGAGCCTGAAGACCAAGGATCTGGGCAATTTGAAAGGTATTGTAACCCTGATTTCTTACTTTGTACCGATGCTGGAATACGATAGATTTGTAGGCAAGAGAATGGGCGGTTTCCACCCGGACATTATCCAGTCCCAGCTCCGAAAACTTTTTACTTGCTTCGGTTCTCACAGTTCGGTTGAAAGCCAGGTAGAGAATCCTGCTTCCGCGCGGACGGCTGCGTGCATATTCGATCAGCGTGGTCGTCTTTCCGGATCCGGCGACAGCATTGATTTTGATGTTGCCTTGCGATCGGATGATGGCTTGCTGTTCGTGGGTCAGCTTCATGATAGGAAAAATATTGATTGTATGGAATCGGTAAAGATCCGAAAAACCCTATATACGCCCAAATTAAAACGACATCATGGAGATGAGAGGATGCATCAGAATGGTAGGAAGAGAACGAAAAACAGAAAGAAAATAAAGTGCCTCTAATAATACTTTATCATATAGTCGCAGATTTTTACTGCGAGATGATAAAATTGTCAAAATGAGTAAATGATCTGCAATTTTGCTTCCTGACTGTATTCGCCCGGTACTGCATTGTGTCCGCTGCCGATCTCTTCTGAGCCGGGGATAAAAGTCCATCCGGTTCGTGCTTCTATTCGCAGTCCATTTCGCCATTTTTTGCTTGCTTTCAAAGCCAGCCGCCACCCGGTACCATAGAGGGAAGGAACATTGAAGCTGTACAGGATGTCGGGTTCCAGTGCATATATGCGGGTCGCATAAGAGTCTGTGTCAAATCGCGCAAGACGACCGGCGACAGACCAAGAAGAACCCAATGGTCGGTACATGAAGTCGGTGAAAATCATCCATCCGGTTTCACGATTGCCATCTTTGGTGAGGACATGGTTCCCTTCTATCCGATGGGTCCATCGCCACTTTTGGTATTTTTCTTTGCGAAATTGAAGCCGTAAGGAGCTTTGATTTTGATAGGTGATTTGGTTATAAGGACTTTCATCGGGCCGATGATTTCCGGCTCTGTTCCTGAACTTGAAGCGGGCATAAAGCTCCCAGTGACGTCGCTTCGAAATATCATATTGGAAAAATATATCCTGATCAAAAGTGGGGCCATGGGCTTGAAAAGTGGGCCACAATCCTTTCCAGCTGTCGATGTAAAAAGAAAGTCGGGAGCGCGGATTGAAGTAAAAATTGAATCCGGTATAGAGCCCCGATTCATTGTTGGGAAGTGAGCGGGCGCTGAATGTGTTTCCATACATCGGTGCAAAATAGGCGGGAAACCGACGAAACAGAATACCCGCTTCGAGCTGGGGATGAAAACTATACAATCCTGTAACTGAAATGGCAGGTATCTTGTAGTCTTGAGTGGCGATTTCGCCGAAAAGATGCAAGCTGCCGATGTATCCACTGAAATCGAGTGAGTGGCTGAGAATATCACGACCGGTGATTCGGTGCAGATTGTCGATTCTCCGAACCGGTTGATAAGGGAGAGAGAATCGCTGATATAAAGTATTGAAGCCTATTCGGGTGAGATGTTGACTCCACTCGATGCGGTTGCCCCCGATGGTTTCTTTTAGATTGTGACGTTTGTCTATTTCAGTGCTGGTTCTGTGGAGACCGCTGGTCTGAAATGCGCTGAAATAAGGATTCCCCTCCGGATCCGTGCGCAGAGTGCCATCTCTTTTTTTGTGATGAAAAAACAGATAAGATTTTATACGTGGATACCAATCCCATTCGATAGCTGCCCCTCTGAAAAAGTAAAATTCACTGGTGCCGGAATAAGGTTGGATGGTAGGTGCCACTCGTTTGACTAAAAGAGGGTTGGCCGATTTGGTGATCGCAAATCCATGATGTAACAGTAATCCCTGACCGAGATTGATTCGGTAATCTCCCAGGGCGAGGGTATGGATGTTGCCGGGGCGGTTAGTCCGGTAGTAGTGAAAATTGTAGCTGTCAAAACCTTTTCTTTGATCGAATGAAAAAGGTTCTCCCGCATCTTTTTTCATGTTGATCCCGTAACTATAATCCCGCAAACGGGATTGGCGATAGCGGATCAATAGAGCCAGAGGGGAACCCTCATAGGCGGGAGGCCGGTCTTCAATGGTCCGGTATCCACTTCGCAGGGGAATATGACCGGCACCACGTACCAGAAGATAACCTTTGCCGGGGGCATGCCTCATTAATGAAGAACCGGCAGGGGAGAGAGTGACAAAAGAGAGAAGTGCTCTCGCTTTCTCATCTGACAACCCTTCAATGACTTGTAGTTCATGGAGATCAAGAAACGGGCCTGAAGAGATGCGATGATCCAGGATCGCTTTGATTTCTATAGGCGTGAGAAAATAGAGCTCTTGCAATTCCCGATCGGATACCTGATTGAGATCTAATGGATTTTCTGCAAGGGCGCGGAGATGTTCCATGATGCCATCCTGATCCCGCAGATCGTCCAGGATTTCGTCAGGCATTTCGTCGAGAAAGAGAAGATCTTTTTCTTCAGCTATCTGGCCGGGCAGGATGACGGGCAATGCCAGTGACAGAGTGAGGATGATGATGGAGGCCGGTCTCTTCATAGTGGATCTTCATATGAAAATAGTCTTCTTTTTATAGATGAAATCCAATGCTATGAATATAGTGAATTTTGTCCGAATTACAGAATAGAGAAATCCCGTGCAATCTTGTTGAGTATGTGGGATGGAATACTTTCAGGAAATGAGGTGATGGTGAGGTCTGGACATCAAAAGGAAGAGATTATCCTTTATAAATTGGATTACAGAGTTTGATGAGACAATTTCCTTGTATATTTGCTTCGTTTTTGGAATCATGTTCACACAATTTTTTGGACTTAATGCATTTATCTAGATTTACAGCTCTCGAAACGATTATCAAACGTTCTGAGGAAGCGATTGACTATCAGGATCCTCCTTCTACCCGCATTGCATCCTATTTTGGGTGCAATGTGTTTGGGGAAAAGGCGATGGAAGAATATCTGCCACAAGATATTTATCTCCAGTTGAAGGATGCGATCCGGGCCGGGAAAAAATTGTCGCGTAGCCTGGCGGATGATGTAGCTATCGGAATGCAAAAATGGGCTATGGACAAAGGAGCCACGCACTATGCGCATTGGTTTCAACCCCTGACGGGACGCACAGCCGAGAAACATGATTCTTTTTTTACTCTTGGACCGGATGGAGCGGTTTTGGAAGAGTTTAGGGGTGATGCTCTGGCACAGCAGGAACCGGATGGTTCTTCTTTTCCGGGTGGAGGGCTGCGGTCTACCTTTGAAGCGCGGGGTTATACAGCCTGGGATCCTTCTTCACCTGCTTTTGTACTGGAAGTGGGGGAGGGAAAGACTTTGTGTATTCCGACCATTTTTGTCACATACGGCGGGGAGGCTTTGGATTATAAACTGCCTTTGCTTAAGTCAGAAGATTATCTTTCCCGGGCTGCATTGAAAGTTTGCCAGCTTTTTGAGTCCAATTCGGATGTGAACCGGGTGCATGTCACTCTGGGGTGGGAGCAGGAATATTTTTTGATCGACGAAGCATTTTATTATGCGCGGCCGGATCTTATGTTAACTGGTCGTACTTTGATCGGCAAAAATTCACCGAAAGGACAGCAGCTGGAAGATCATTATTTTGGATTGATCCCGAAGCGAATCTACGCTTTTATGCGGGATCTGGAGATGGAATGCCACAAGCTGGGAATACCTCTTCGGACGCGTCACAATGAAGTCGGTCCGGGTCAATATGAACTGGCACCGATGTATGAGGAAGTGAATATCGCTGTGGATCACAATCAACTTTTGATGGATCTCATGGATCGGGTAGCGGCCCGGCATCGCTTTCGGGTGTTATTACATGAGAAGCCTTTTGAGGGAGTAAATGGATCAGGAAAACATAATAACTGGTCTTTGTCGACCAATACCGGTAAAAATCTATTGAAGCCAGGATCGAAGCCAGGGCGTAGTCTTGAGTTCTTATCTTTCTTTGTGGCGACGATCCGGGCGGTTCATGAATATGCGGATATCCTGAGAGCCAGTGTGGCTTCTGCTTCCAATGATCACCGGTTGGGAGCCAATGAAGCTCCGCCTGCCATCGTATCAGTATTTATAGGGGAGTTTTTGACCCGTGTGTTGCATGATATAGCGGAAGAAAAACTTTCTGATAAAAAAGGGGTGAAAGAGATCATGGAATTGTTGGCAAAAATTCCGGAGTTGGAAAGGGATAATACAGATCGCAACCGGACCTCACCATTTGCCTTTACGGGGAATAAATTTGAAATAAGGATGGTGGGATCAATGCAAAATTGTGCGGCAACCATGACCGTCATGAATACCATTGTAGGACATCAGCTGGTGGATTTTTATGAGAAGGTACAGGTGAAAATGGGAGAGGATATACCACGCGATACTGCCATTCTCAAGGTGATCAAAGAGTATATTTTGGAAGCGCAGCCGGTCTTGTTTGAAGGGGATGGATACAGTGAGGAGTGGAAAGAAGAAGCAGAACGACGTGGATTGCCCAATCTCCCCAATACACCGGAAGCACTCCAGGCATATACTTCTCAAAAGTCTATATCACTTTTTACCCGTTCGGGTGTGTTGACTGAAAGAGAGCTGGTGGCCCATTATGAGGTCCGTGTGAAAAATTATATTCTGCAGATGCAGATCGAATCGAGAACTCTTGGGGAAATCGCGATCAATCATGTCCTGCCGGCAGCTTTGCGATACCAGACAGAAGTGGCTGAGAATATTGAAAAACTTCAAAAATCGGGAGTAGATCTGGTGAAAGTCCAAAAAGAATTGATAAAGGATCTGGCAGAAAATATCTCACATATCTATGAGAAGGTTCATATGATGACAAAATTGCGACGGGCAGCTAATCAACTGGAGAATATTGAAGAGGTGGCTCGGCGCTATTGTTATGAAATCAAACCGCTTATGGCCGATATCAGGCTGTACGTCGATCGTCTGGAATATTTGATACCTGACCCCAATTGGCCGATGGTGAAATACCGCGAAATGATGTTTATGAAATAGCTGAAACCACGATTCAGAGATGGACCGGAAACCGCAAGCTGGTTTTTTACTCTGGATTATTTCCTATTTTTGTCAAAAATGAAAATAAAAGATATGAGAAAAAAAATTGTAGCCGGAAACTGGAAGATGAATACAACACTCGATGAGGGGCGGAAATTGGCGCAAGAAATTGTTGACCAGGATCGGCCTGAAGATGTGCAGTTGATTCTGGCACCTCCTTTTACACATTTGACTGCCGTGGCTGAGATCATAAAGGATGAACCCGGCATTTCGCTCAGTGCCCAGGACTGCTATTATAAAGAATTTGGTGCTTTTACAGGAGCGATTTCAGCCTCGATGGTTCGCAGTACCGGAGCCGAATATACATTGGTCGGACATTCGGAGCGGCGCAGTTATTTCCATGACAATGATTTTTCAATTTTTCAAAAAATGCAGGCGGCCATCAAGGCAGGACTGAAACCGATATTATGTATTGGTGAAAAGCTGGAAGAACGTGAAATGGAGAATCACTTTAAAGTGGTTCAAAAACAACTGGAAGAAACGATTTGTAAGTTTTCGAAGGCAGAGGCAGAAGGTGTCATCCTTGCATATGAACCGGTATGGGCGATCGGAACCGGCAAAACGGCTACAGCGGAGCAGGCCGGGGAAATGCATGCTTTTATTCGCGAAGTGATCGCGCGGCATTTTGACCATGATTTTTCGGAAAACATTGTCATTCTGTACGGAGGAAGCTGTAAGCCTGAAAATGCGCGTGAATTGTTTGCACAAAACAGTGTGGATGGTGGCTTGATCGGAGGTGCTTCGTTGAAAGCAGAGGATTTTGTAGCGATAGCCAAATCCTACTGATTATAATAGCAGAAGATTTCTGTTCATCTGATAATATTTGTTTATCAGCAATCTATATATTATAATTGTCTATCTATTGACTGTTAGATAAAATATGAATAGATTCAAATGACCAGTGAAGTAACGAAAAGATTTGTCCAATGCCATGATGCCATGAAAGAATCGGGGAAAATCCGATCAAGCCGGCAATTTGCATTGAAAATCGATTACTTACCTCAGAATTTGAATAAGGTATTGAAAGGGGAACGGGATATCCCTATGGAAGCTTTGCGGGTAGCGATCGAGACATTTCGTATTAATCCCGCATTTTTGTATTTAGGAGAGGGCAAAATGTTTTTGGATGAGGAAGGAAACGATCAGTTTCGATTGCTAACCATTGTTACAGATCAGGAAAATGAGGAAAAAATATTGCATGTTCCTGTTCCGGCGATGGCTGGTTATGCTGCCGAATCGATGGATCCTCAGTTTATCAGTGAACTTCCGGCGTATCATTTGCCGGGATATGATTTTCAATACGGTACTTTTCGTTCTTTTGATATCAATGGAGATTCGATGGTACCCGTACTTAATCCGGGAGATAAGGTGGTCTGCCGGTTTATGGAACCACAACACTGGGTGACTGATATAAAAGATCACCATGTGTATGTGATTGTTTCGAGAAGTGCAGTAGTTGTGAAGAGAGTGATCAACAATCTTTCACGTCACCGGCACTTACAATTGATATCAGATAATGAAGAATTCAAGCCGTATCGGATCAATGTGAATGATATCCGTGAAGTGTGGTATGTGAAATCACGGATTTCTACCTTTGATCACGCTCGGGTAAAACCGGGACATTCGCTTGAAGAGCAGCTGGAAAATATGCAGCAGGCTTTCCAGGCTCAAAATGAAATGTTGAAAAAACTTCTTAATAAGAATAAAGAAAATTTGAACTCAGATGACAATTGATGGGAAGATAACATATGTGTCTTTAGAATCCGGTTTTTGGGGGATTACGACTCCGGACGGAAAAAAATATGTTCCGGTGAACTTGCCGGACCAAATGAAAGAGGAAGGACTGGATGTTTTAGCTAAAGTAAGACCTGCCCCCGATCAGACAGGCAATCAAATGTGGGGGGATTATATCCGGATTTTGTGGATTGCCAAGGATGATTGATTCATTATTTATTATCTGGTGATTGTCGACCAATCAAATTTTACTTTTTATATATTCATGGAGTTTGAGCAGATCGAGGTAGATGAGTGAGGGATCCGGATGGTGCAAATTTTTGATGCACCATGTTTCAAGGTTCGGATGGGAAATGAACGATGATAAAAATGGTACTTTATTTACTCTGCGTGCAAAACGGATAAGTCGATTGGCGAAATCCGGATATTGGGTTTGGAGCAGGATAAGATTTTGGACAGCTTCTCTTTGTTTGTTCAGAAAATCATTCCGGTTCATCAGACCTGTATGAAGCGCCCGGACCGGTATCGTCCGGACCTGGATCATTTGCTCATTGAGTAACAACCCAAATAAAGTATCTTCATGACCGTAATTTTTCAAAGCGGTCTCGAATCGTAAATGGGGCGTCAAAGTTCCATGCCATGCGAAAATACCAGTAAAAAAAGAGATCGGGTCCCTGGTTTTTATTTCCCGTCGGATGCCATATTTCCAGTGAAGTAAATATTCTGTCGCGGGCGGATCGGGCTGATAGTAATGTTGACCTTGATAGATGACAGATGGATTGGTCAGGTAGCGGCGTAATTTATCGATGAAATCCTTGTCTGGTATCATGTCAGAATCAATAGATACATTCCATGATGTAGGATCGCTGTGTTCCAGGATACGTTGACGGGTGGTAGCCCGACCAAGATTGACCGGATGATGTTCCCACCGGATGAATTCAATATCCTCGAATTGGGATTTTAGTTTGTCCAAAAGGGATCGGTAGGGTGATCCGGAACCATCATTCCATATGAATATGTTTTTTGTACATCCGGGTATCCACTGGTTTTTGAGAGCTTTAAGCAAAGGACCGGGATCATCATTGTAAACAGGAATATGGAATGTGATTTCCACGATTTTATTTTCGTTATTTTACTCCGCACAAAATACTACTTTTATAAATAGTATATCTATAGGCAGGAAAGCAAAAGCATCTGTATGCTGCGGATGGTCCAATCAATCCTCTGGTGTTCAATTCAATGTAAAGATGTAAAATGTGAATGTCGTGTAAATTTTACCCCAATAAAAAATATGAAAATCCTGATATGATAAGAAGGAGGCGCCGGGTATATGTAGGAAGGGGCTGAAATTTAGGTTGCAGTACAACAATGCAAAATATATTTGGTTAGTTTATACAAATATTCCAGGCGAACTTTTGAGTAAAATTGACTCGCCGATTGGAATTTATTGATAAACAAAATCCATCGATACTGAATGAATGAAATAAAGACGCTCGGCCAGTTGAAAGACGCCGGCTATGTAAGCAAATCTGTAAAACAGGAAATCCGTGATAATCTGATAACAAAACTCCGTAAAAATGAAGAAATCTTTAATGGCCTCATCGGCTATGACAATACTGTAATACCGGATATGGAGCGCGCTCTGCTGGCACGGCACAATATTTTGCTGTTAGGTCTGAGAGGTCAGGCCAAAACACGGATCGCACGTCAGATGACAGATCTTCTGGACGAATATATACCTGTCATCGCAGGAAGTGAAATCAATGATGACCCGCTCAGACCGATCAGCAGGTATGGGAAGGACCTCATCGCGGAGAAGGAGGACGATACCCCTATCGATTGGCTCCACCGGTCCGAACGCTTTGTGGAAAAACTTGCGACACCCGATGTGACGGTAGCTGATCTGATCGGTGATATTGATCCTATTAAGGCGGCGACACTCAAACTGGATTATTCTGATGAAAGAGTGATTCATTATGGTCTTTTACCCCGGGCGCACCGGTCTATTTTTGTGATCAATGAATTGCCCGATTTGCAGCCGAGGATTCAGGTGGGACTATTTAATATACTTCAGGAAGGAGATGTTCAGATCAGAGGGTTTAAACTTCGTTTACCGTTAGACATTCAGTTTTTATTTACCGCTAATCCGGAGGATTATACCAACAGGGGAAGTATTGTAACTCCTTTGAAAGACCGGATCGGGAGTCAAATATTGACTCATTATCCCAAGAACATTGAGGATGCCCGGAAGATTACCCTGCAGGAAGCCCAAAAAGTGGATAGTGAACTGGATATTACCATCCCCGAATTGATTTTGAATTTGATAGAACGAATTGGATTTGCAGCTCGGGATTCAGAGATGGTAGATGAAAAAAGTGGTGTATCTGCGAGAATGTCTATTTCCGGCTATGAAAATATTTTTAGTGCAGTGGAGCGAAGACTCCTCAAAAATAATGAAACATCAGGCTCGGCCCGGATTGCGGATCTTTATGCAATGATCCCGGCCATCACAGGGAAGGTAGAACTGGTGTATGAAGGAGAGCAGGAAGGACCATATTTTGTAGCGATGGAACTGATCGGTCAGGCGATCAAAGATGAATTTGAAGAGCATATCCCTCATCCGTCTGAAGTGTTTGATAATAATCCATCTTTTATTGAATTGCGGAGCTGGTTTTCTTCCGGAAATATCGTCGAGTTACAAAATGATGATTCTGAAAAAGAATTTAACGCAAAGATCAATGAAGTTCCCTCCCTTGATCAGATTATATTTGATTATATTGATCATCCAAAAGAACGCATGTTGTGGAAGGAATTTATCCTTCATGCCCTGTGCGAGTACAATGTGCTGAATAAAGAAATCTGGGATGATCATATGAATTTCAACGATCTTCTGGCGAATATGCTGGATGATATAGACTAATAAAAATCAAGGAATATGGTATTGAAAATTAATGGAGAAAATCCTCAAGGAAGAAAAATTCAACAGGTCATCGACGTGTTGAATGAGGGCGGCGTGATCATTTATCCGACTGATTCTGTCTACGCTCTGGGATGCCTGGCGCATAATAAAGAGGGACTGGAAAGAATAAGACGGATCAAAGGAACTAAAAAATCGGATCATCTGATGACCATCATGAGTCCTGATATAAGTGAAACCTCAAAATTAACCCGACCAATACCCAATGATGTTTTTAAACTAATGAGACGTAATATTCCCGGGCCTTATACTTTTATACTTAGGGCAAACAACCAAGTGCCCAAACTTGTGCAAAGCAGAAGGAAAACGATCGGGTTTCGCATTCCGGAAAATCCGATCGCCCTGGAGATTATATCTGGTTTGGAAGACTATCTTGCAAGTACTTCTTTGAAAATCGAACATGAGGATGGTACCGAAACATATTATCCGGATCCGGTTGATATCGAAGAACGTTTTGGAAAATTGGTTGATGTGATCGTTGATGGTGGTATTTTGGAGACCAATCTTTCCAGCGTGATCGATTGTACAGGTGATTGGCCCGAAATGATAAGAGAAGGAGTCGCTCCGGTGATTTGATCTTTCGAGAGGAGTGATTGATTAAGAAGATGGTCTGAAGAATGGCGTTGATTATAGATACTCAACGCCATTTTTATTTTGGCTTCATTGAGGTTTTTTGAAAATCCGTTTGATCTTTGCATTCAGCTTGGGAGCATTTGAGAAAGGTTCTACCAGTGCTTCCAAATGGCTTTTTATAGTTCTTGAGATCGTAGCGGGTAATTGGGACAAAGCTTCTTTGTTGTCAGCTGATTTTAATACAGGAATTGGTTCTGATTTCGGCATTGGGATTATATTTAAATGGTTAATGAGTCAATGTGTTATGATAACGTTTGAACTGTCATTTCGCTGCTGAAAATGACAGATTTTATATGTTAAATATTTTGAATATTTGTCTGAGAAGTTTTCCTGTGTTGGGTGGGTGTATGACAACAAAAAGTGTACCCAAAATCAACTTTTTCAGGAAGTTCTCAGAAATGCAGTAGTAAGGTCGGGCTCTTTCCGATACCGGTTAATTGATAAGAGTTACTTCACTTGTTCTTTTAATTTTTCTGCCGTCGGGCATCGTCATTTCGATGATATATACATAAGTGTCCGAAGGCATGGCTTTGCCATTGTGGCGGCCATCCCATCCTTTCCCGCTTTGATCTGTATAGATCAGCTGACTCCACCGGGTGTAAATCCGCATTCTGTCGACCGTTACATTTCCATTGGTTATAACCCGGAAAACATTATTGGAATTCGCATTAGGTGTAAAAGCATTGGGGATCCGGTAAGAAGGCGGCTCTGCTTCGATTGAGGCAGAAGCACTGATCATACATCCCTCAGGTGTGCGTGCAGTGACCTCGATTTCATTGTTCTCCGAATTCATCACAAGTTCTGCTTTCTGAGAAGTTTGATCCACGGTTTCACCATTTACCTTCCATGTAATGTCTGAAAATTCTATTGTCTGATCGGTTATGATTGATGCGGACAGTGGCTCGCCCTGAGCGACAACTTCCGGCTCGGTACCGATCGAGATTGTCGGTAAATCATGAATTTCATACAGGAAGTTTCCTGCTCCCAGACAGCCTTCTTCGTCTATTGCCATGAGTGACGCAGTATTGACCTGATCAGAAGTGATCACCGGGTCGGGGCATTGAGTACAACTAAAGTCTACTGATCCACTCCATTCAAAACTTACATATTCTGCCGCTTCGAGTGCGATTAGCTGGATCTCTTCGCCCGGACAAACAGGTGTGGTCCCTTCGATCGTGATAGGACGTGGTGGCCGGATATCAATCGGAATACTTGTACTTGTGGGACAATGTTCTGTTTCCAGCTGCAACGTTACTACGATGGATTCGGAAGGACTGACCTTTGTTTTTATGCATTCGGTACAACTTACTTCTTCTTCAGGTCCCCATTCGAAGGACTTGAATCTTTCCGGATTTTTTAATTCGATCTCAACGGTTTGGTTTGGGCAAATCATTGTATCAGTCAGACTTAGTTCGATAGGAGGATTGTCCACATTGAGTGTGATGCTGTCGTTGCTTTCACATGCATTATTGCGAGTCGTACGTATATATGTGATCGTGTCTGTTGTGGTAATGGTCAAGTTAGCTTTTGAAATATCGGAGATCGCTCCCGTAGTGGGTGACCACTCATATGTAGCATCGGGGAAACGATCCTGCTGAAGCTTCATGCCATAAATGGAAACGATTTCGCCCGGGCAGTAAGGATCCTTATGTGGTACTGTGTCCAGTACAATTTGGGGGAGACTATCTACCTGTATCCACAGGGTATCGGTGACGATGCAATCTTCATTTTGAACTGTGGCATACAAAACCCCTGAAGAGGAAGGATCTATTGAAACAGCATTGCCCGGTTCCTGACGAAAGAGAAAGCCGTCGGATCGCCACTCTACCGAGTTGGTATTGGTTAAAGTTGCTGTTATTGTACGGGAATCGTCTCCTTTGCACAAAAATAAAGTGTCTTTATCATAATCGATTGAAACATTCGCTTTGGGATCGATGGTGATTTCTTTTGTCTCAAAACAACTTCCCTGGTGTGCTGTAACGACCACTTCTGTTTTTTCTTGAAACGGAAAATGGAATGTGTCTCCGCGGATATCACCCGGTTCCCAAGTCACCTGACCGCTGCTTTGTGCTGTAAGCCGGAGATTTTCGTTCACGCAAGCCTGAAAATCTTCCTCACGGGACAAATGAAGATAAAGTTCATTTTCCAGGTACAGGGTTTTATCATGAAGCAGCTCTCCGTCTGCTCTTACTTGAATATTGATATGGTCACCTGATCGGATGGTGCTGTTTTCTCCAATTTTGATAGTAAATCCATAGGGTGCTCCTGTTGTTAGCAGTACGCTGGATTTTGCGTCGGTGGTGATATTGTCTTTATCGTAATCCCCGCTGACTTCAATTTCGATTTCCAGGTTTTGATTTTCCTCATTTGTTAAAGTGAATTCTGCCGTACCGCAGCCTTTGATTAGTGTGTTTTCGGGTCGGTTGGACGTCCAGGTGACCTCTTGTCCAAAAAGACCGGCAGCACATAGCAGAAGGAAAACAAAAGTAGTAATTGGTTTCATATATCAAGTCTGATCGATTTCCAATGCGCTAAAATAAGGAACTTGCTATAAAAAGACTATTAATACAATACAATTAACCGTGAAATTTATTCTTCGGGTTCACATTTTTGAAGCGCTGCCGTTACTTTTTCAATATTGTCCTGTTTGCCGTCTCCCATTTTAAAAGATAAATAGTTGACAATGTTCAATACTTCCACACCCGTCAGGTGCCGGTTGTCGGGCATAAATGAAGACCCCTTGCCTTCGTCGGTGCCCGATAGATATTCACTCCCATACACGATGATACAGGAAAGACTCTCGGTGTTTTGTATGAATGGGGAATCATGGATAGAAGGATAGAGATTTTCAAAACCTTCGCCATCATCCCCATGACATCTTTGGCAATTGACCTCATACAGAGCTTGTCCCTGCTGGTAGGGATGCTGACAGCTGCCCAGTAAAAAATAAGTGATGACCACTGTGCCAAAAAAAAATAAGATGATGTTTTTGAGCATTGATCTTTGAAAAAATTTAGCTGATCCCTTTCTCCTTGGTTTCTTTCAGCAGTTTTTGAATGTCTTTCATGAACTCCGCGACCTCATCGGGATCGGTTCCCTGACAGAACGAACGGATGTGCCCGTCGGTGTCGACAAGAATAAATTTCCCCGAGTGATCGAACCCACCCGGTGCATCGGGATCTTCAAATGCTACATTGAAATAATCATTGGCGATTCCCATAATTTCGGATTGATCTCCGGTGACAAAGCGCCACTTTTTGTCATCGATATTGAGCTGATCAGCGTATGCTTTGAGCACCGGAACGGTGTCATAGCGGGTGTCAATAGAATGACTGATGAACATTAGCTGATTTTCATCTTCAAAGTTTTCGTAAATCCTCTTCATCTGACGTGTCATCGTAGGACAAATGGACGGGCACGAGGTGAAGAAAAAATCGGCTACATAAATTTTGTTTTTAAAACTTTCTTTAGTGACCAGATTGCTGTCCTGATCAATGAATCGAAATTCTGGAATCGTGTGGTGCAGGGTGTCTCCACTGTCAGATATTTCCGGGACCCCTAAGATGGGGAGTGGTGTGTCGTCCGTGGTACTGCAGGAATAAGCGATTCCAAGTATGAGACCGATCATAGAAAGAAGAAAAAACTTTTGTTTCATCATTTTTTGATTATCGTGTTTTAAGGTTCAAAGTTCATCAACAGATCAGATCCTAAATTGATGCCGCAAAGATACTTTTTTTTAAAATGATAAGAGAGTGCAAAGGATTTGAAACCAACTTTATTATTGACATGTCAATCTTCTTTTTATTACAGACAAGGACTTTGTTCTGGCGGGGTGAGTGAAATACTTTTAATGGTTGAATATCGTTGTAGCATGCGACTGAGTCGTTGCTTTATCTGCAGGGATTTATTCTTGTATGAAAAATTCCCATCCGTATGAAAGGAATGAAGAATTCTTTGCGGAATGGGTTTTAATAAGTGGAATTAAAGCTGTATCTTTGCACTCCTGAATCAAAAATGTTCTTTGTCATGGAAGGCTATATGGAATTAGTCCTGAATCTACCGAAAGTCCCAGTAGGAGAGACGGTTGTAACCACTCAGGTGAATACTGATTTCTTTTCAGAATTTGAGGATTCCCCTATCTCCGAGGCATCATACCACGTATGGGCCGAGTTGGATAGAAAGCCTGGTATGTATATTTTGACGGTAACTGCAGAAGGATGGCATGCGGCGACATGTGATCGTTGTCTTGAGCCGATTCGTTTGCCCGGTACGGCAAAATATGAATACTACTTTCAGAAAGGAGAACAACCGGTTGATGCTCCCGCTGAGGATCTTATTTTACTGGAAGGTAATGAGACCGAGCTGGATTTACGACCCTTTGTATATGAGACTATAGTGCTTTCATTGCCGATGGTCAATATTTATGATTGTGAGGATGATCCTGAAGCCCCATGTGACGAAAACGTACTAAAAATACTCCGGGAAGGAGAAAGGAGAGCATTAGAAAAAGAAAATCCCGCGTGGGATGTATTGAAGAAAATAAAATTTAAAGAATAGATTATGGCAAATCCAAAGCGCAGAACTTCAAAACAAAGAAAAAGAAAAAGACGCACTCATTACAAAGCAGCTATTCCTCAAGTGGCTACATGCCAGACCACCGGAGAATCACACTTGTATCATCGTGCTTATCAGGTAGATGGTGATCTCTATTATCGTGGTCGGATACTGGTCAAAGCATCTGACTTTGATATAGAATAAGTAAGCTGTACCGATATGAGCAAGAAAATAGTTAATACGGACAAGGCACCAGAGCCGGTAGGTCCGTATAATCAGTCTGTCCAGGCTGGAAATATTATCTTTTTATCTGGTCAGATTCCATTGAATCCTCAGACCGGAGAACTGGTCACTGATTCGGTGGAGGCAGAGACGCATCAGGTGATGAAAAACCTGGAGGCGGTTTTGGATGCAAATGGCTGTACTTTTGAAGATGTGGTGAGTTGCTCCGTATTTGTAAAGGATATGGAGGATTATGCCCGAGTAAATGATGTGTATAGCACCTATTTTGATGAGAAAACCGCACCTACCCGGGCTTTGGTAGAGGTGTCAAGATTGCCCAAAGATGTTCGGGTCGAGATCTCTGCAATTGCAATGAAAAATTCAAAATGAAAAATTCGATCAATCAGATTCTTTCTCTGATTCAACCGACGGGGGATATCCATCTGGGAAATTATTTGGGAGCTGTACAAAACTGGGTGAATATTCAAAATAAATATTCATGTGTTTTTGGTGTGGCTGATCTTCATGCAATGACGATGCCTTATAATCCCAAAAAACTCCGGGAAGCAAGCTGGAAAATGGCATATCAATTATTAGCATCCGGCATCAAAAGTGAAAATCTCTTTATCCAGTCACTGGTGCCGGAGCATATGGAACTTTGCTGGATTTTGTCTGCAGTTTGTTCGTACGGAGATCTGAACCGGATGATTCAGTTTAAGGAGAAAAGTAGCCAAATTCATGAAAGAGGAGGGAAGGATGAATTGGTATCTGCCGCGCTCTTTTTTTATCCAATTCTCCAGGCGGCCGATATTCTGATTTATAAAGCGGATCATGTGCCGGTAGGTGATGATCAGGATCAGCATCTGGAGCTTTCCAGAAGCATTGCCCAACGATTTAATTCTACCTATAAAGTAGATTATTTCCCCTTGCCAAAACCTCTCTATACTGAGGTTCCGAGAGTGCTTTCTCTTGCTGACCCACAGAAGAAAATGAGTAAAAGTCTCGGAGACAGACATGTGATCAATATCTTTGATGATAAGGAACGTATCAAAAAACAGATCCGGTCTGCAGTAACTGATTCAGGTGAACCTTCTGACGAAATGAGCCCCGGGGTGAAAAACCTGTTGCTCATATTGCGCATGAGTGGAGGAGAAGACGCCTACCATAGTCTGACAAAGGCGTGGGAGGAAGGAAATCTCAAGTATAGTGATCTGAAAGGGGAGGTATCTGAAGCTTTGCTTACTTTTCTGGCTCCGGTGCAGGATCGTTATCGGGAGATCCAGGACGATAAACGAAAGTACCGGGATCAGATCAAAGATTCTACCTACACCATTAGAAAAAGAGCTCAGGAAACACTGAAAGAGGTAAGAGAAATCACCGGCATTTTAAATGTGAATTATTGAGATGAAAATATTTTGTGTCGGTCGCAACTATAAAGATCATGCCGCTGAACTCGATAATCCTATTCCAGAGGATCCGCTGATATTTTGTAAGCAGCAAAATGCCTTGCTGGAAGGAAATCAGGATTTTATACTTCCTGATTTTAGTGAAGAGGTGCACTATGAAGGAGAAATTGTTATCAGAATTTGCCGGACCGGAAAGAATCTTCCCAGAAAAGAAGCTTCCCAATTTTATGATAAAATGGCTTTTGGGATCGACTTTACGGCGAGAGATCTTCAGCAAAAGTTGAAAGAAAAAGGACATCCTTGGGAGATTGCAAAGTCATTTGATCATTCAGCAGCTTTGAGCCCCTTTATTTCAGTAAATTCTCAACTGGAAGATGCCATTCAGTTTGAAACTCGAAAAAATGGTAAAGTGGTCCAGCACGGAAATACTAACGATATGATTTTTTCGTATGAGGATATTATTGTTTATTTGTCAAAGTTTTTTACGTTGACGGTCGGGGATATCATTTTTACCGGTACCCCTGCAGGTGTAGGAAGGGTGGTGAAAGGAGACCTGTTAGAAGGCTTTATTGATGGACGTCAGTTATTGTCCTGCAAAATAATATAAAATCACGATTTATGTCCTATCTATTTTCTTCAGAATCAGTATCGGAGGGGCATCCGGATAAGGTTGCCGATCAGATATCAGATGCTATATTGGATGAATTCCTTCGCCAGGATCCGGATTCTCATGTCGCATGTGAGACACTTGTAACAACTGGATTGGTGGTCGTTTCAGGAGAGGTTGAATCCAAAGCTTTTGTGAATCTTCACGACATTGTAAGAACTACGATCGATAAAATAGGATATAATAAATCTGAATATCAATTTGATGCTCAGTGTTGTGGAATCATCAATGCTCTTCATGAACAATCACCAGATATTTTGAGAGGCGTGAAGAGAGAGGGACGGGATGGTCTTGATAAAGTGGGAGCCGGTGATCAGGGCATGATGTTTGGCTATGCTACAAGAGAGACAGAGAGTTTTATGCCGGTGGGGCTGGAACTGGCTAACCGGTTGTTACTGGAATTGGCGGTTTTGAGGAGAGATGCGAATGATATTCCATACTTGAGGCCGGATTCCAAATCACAGGTCACGATCGAATATGGGAAAAATCATACTCCAAGCCGGATCAACAGCATTGTCTTGTCTACTCAGCATGATCCTTTCGATCAGGATGATGCGCTGATGCTGGAGAAAATAAGATCAGATATTAAAGAAATTCTGATCCCGAGGGTGATCGATCAATGTCCCGAAAATCTCCGTGCAATGTTTGATTCTGAGATTCAGTATCAGATCAATCCTACCGGAAAATTTGTCATAGGAGGACCGCATGGCGATACTGGATTGACCGGTCGAAAAATTATCGTGGATACATACGGTGGGCGTGGTGCACACGGAGGAGGTGCTTTCTCCGGAAAAGATGCCACCAAAGTTGATCGGTCGGCTGCTTATGCAGTAAGACATATTGCCAAAAACCTGGTTGCAGCGGGTGTGGCCGATCAGGTTTTGGTACAAGTCGCTTATGCTATCGGTGTTGTCGAACCGATGAGTGTTTTTGTGGATACATATGGTTCGTCCAAAGTGAAAGAGACAGATAGTGAGATCGCCCGAAAAGTTATGGAATTGTTTGATCTACGTCCGGCAGCTATTATCAGGGACTACCAGTTATTTAATCCTATATTTTCCGAAACGGCCTCATATGGACATATGGGAAGAGAACCAGGTGTCAAAATGGTTGATTTTGGTATTGATGGAGAAAAAGACGAACGTTCTGTTGAAACATTTACCTGGGAAAAACTGGATCGGGTAGAGGATATCCGTACTGCATTTCAGCTTTGATAAAATCTGAAATAATCTATCATTTTTTTTAAATGTCTGAAAGGCTGAACAATTCCGATTCTGAATTCGATTGTTCTTCGCCGGAAGCCATTTAGTTTTCCGTCATTCTTCTTATTGTTCATTGCCCTTTTCATAGATTGGATCTGTTTTTCAATGAGAATTGAATTGTATTTGTTACATTTCGTATTCGAATCAAATGATCTTAACAACGTTTACATTTGAGATAATTCTTGAGAAATGGGTGATATTTTAAATTTTGAGGATCGGCATATTGGTATCTCCGCTGAAGCGCGGACAGCTATGCTGAAAAAAGTAGGTGCTGCTTCGCTTGATGATCTTGTACGTCAGGTAATACCAGAAAATATTCAATTTCAAGAGTCTATTTTTGATCTTGAAGCACTAAGCGAACACGAGTACCTGGAATTTATAAAGGAAAAGAGTCAGAACAATAAGGTATACCGATCATTGATCGGGCAGGGATATTACGGGACACACACACCCTCTGTAATACGCAGGAATATATTTGAAAATCCAGGCTGGTATACGCAGTATACTCCTTATCAGGCAGAAATATCACAAGGCAGGCTGGAAGCTCTTTTTATTTTTCAAACTGTAGTTTCCGATTTGACCGGATTGGAGTTGGCCAATGCTTCTCTACTGGATGAAGGGACGGCAGCGGGAGAAGCAATATCTATGATCGTCGACTATGTTAATCGACGCAACAGAAATAATCCCAGAAACGTGTGTTATGTTCACGAAAATATTTTTGAACAGACAAAGGCTGTAATTGAGACAAGGGCAGAGCCTGTGGGTATTGAAATACGTTATTTTTCTTCTCCAGATGAAATCATTAAAGAAGAAGCAGCCGCTATCGTTCTTCAATATCCTGATGCTGAGGGAGATATTTCTCATATTGACTTTCCGGTGGATTCCTTTACGTCAGAGGGTATTGGGATGATTGCTATTTGTGATCTGCTGGCATTGACCTTGATAAAGTCGCCCGGTTCGTTGGGTTTTGATGTTGCAGTGGGATCTACGCAGCGATTTGGGATCCCGGTCGGCTTCGGTGGTCCTCATGCAGCATACCTGGCTTGCAAGGAGAAATTTAAAAGACGATTGCCGGGGCGGATTATCGGGCTCAGTAAAGATCAAAATGACCGGCCGGCATACCGGATGGCACTTCAGACCAGGGAACAACACATAAAAAGAGAAAAAGCAACTTCCAATATTTGTACAGCGCAGGCATTGCTTGCCATTATGGCAGGGATGTATGCGGTGTACCATGGACCAGAAAATCTGAAGGAAATCGCACTCAAAATCCATTCTCTTACTTCGGCCCTGGCAGAAGAACTAAAAAGAGGAGGGTATGAAGTAAAGGGTGATTTTCATTTTGATACACTTAAAATCTCTGTTCCGGATGATGTTTCCGATAAAATTCGAAAAAGAGCGGAAGAAAAAAACTTTAACTTCTTCTACTGCAAAGATTCCGCTATATGTATTTCATTGGATGAACTTACTACAAGAGAGGAAGTAAATCAAATCCTTGAAATATTTGAAGCTGGGAGCATTCAATCTTTGAAGACCACTTTGAAAATTCCGGAGGCATATATACGCAGGGATTCATTCCTGACACATCCTGTTTTCCACGATTATCGGACAGAAACCGAAATGATGCGTTATCTCAAACGATTGGAAAATAAGGACCTCTCACTTGTTCATTCTATGATTCCCCTAGGATCATGCACGATGAAACTCAATGCAGCTACTGAGTTGCTGCCGTTGACATGGCCTGAGTTTTCATCGATACACCCATTTGTGCCACATGATCAGGTGAAAGGATACCGGGAGGTGATCCGTGAATTGGGTGACTATCTTTCTGCCATTACAGGTATGAAGGCATGCACATTTCAACCCAATTCAGGAGCGCAGGGCGAATATACGGGATTGCTTATGATCCGGGCATATCACGAAGACCATAATAATAGCGGACGCGACCTGGTGCTTATACCTGCTTCCGCTCATGGAACCAATCCAGCATCTGCAGTTCTTGCTGGGTATGAGGTTGAGATTGTCCGGTCAGATGAAAATGGCAATGTGGATATTATGAACCTTGAAGAAATTTTGCGAGAAAAAGGAAATCGAGTGGCTTGTTTGATGGTGACCTACCCTTCTACTCATGGTGTATTTGAGGAAGGAATTGCTGAAATCTGCAGTATGGTTCATGAGGTAGGGGGATTGGTATATATGGATGGAGCCAATATGAATGCCCAGATCGGATATACTTCACCCGGAACGATCGGAGCCGATGTGTGCCATCTGAATTTACATAAGACTTTTGCGATTCCGCATGGAGGAGGAGGACCGGGAATGGGACCGGTATGCGTCAATGAAAAATTGGTTCCCTACCTGCCCAGACATGTAGCAGATCCAACAAGATCAGAAAAAGGAATCGGAGCTGTGGCTTCTGCTCCTTTTAGCTCAGCCAATATCTTGTTGATATCATATGCTTATATCCGGTTATTGGGTTCTGATGGACTCACAAATGTGACCCGTTATGCAATATTAAATGCAAATTATCTCAAGACTGTTTTGTCGGATCATTATCAGGTTTTGTATACGGGAAAAAATGACAAAGTGGCTCATGAGTTGATTTTAGATCTCAGGTCGTTTAAAGAAGTGGGAATCGATGCAGAAGATGTTGCCAAACGGCTGATGGATTACGGCTTTCATGCTCCCACTTTATCATTCCCGGTACCGGGAACGCTGATGATCGAACCGACCGAAAGTGAGAGCAAAGCCGAACTGGATCGATTCTGTCAGGCTATGATTCGGATTCGGGAGGAAATTGCAGAGGTGGAGCGTGGTGATTTTTCGCCTGAGGATAATGTATTGGTAAATGCTCCTCACCCCTTTTATATTGCTACGGGGGATGAATGGTCTTTTCCTTATCCCCGCTCCAAGGCGTTGTATCCATTGGCTGAGCAGTGGGGAAATAGTAAATATTTTGTGCCGGTAGCTCGTGTGGAAGGAGCTTATGGAGACCGCAATCTGGTATGTACCTGTCCTCCTGTGGAAGCATACTCATCCACTGAATGAGAAGAGTATTAATCCACTCGAAATCAGATGAGAATATGCGTATTTTAAAAATAATATTTGTATATTAGGCACGAATCAATAAAACGAATACCAGGATGAATATCCGGAATTCTTAGAAAGAGATTCTAAGGACAAAAGTGTCCATTTACAGAGGAAGCTTTTTAAAATTCCTTCTGGATAATGCAGTAGATTTTATTTTGTTCGTGACGTACAGCGTAATGAAGAAGAAAAACTTTCTGCGGCATTGCCCAGATCAGGTGAGATAGGAATGATTCAGAAGATCTATTTTAAGAGTATATTCTTACTTTAATTAGAAATATATCGGTGTTTGTCTCGTTTTATACATGTTGCGAATTCAAAATTAATAGGTAGTGTTTTCGTTAAAGCAATTACTTTATTTGAATTTTGTCTAATAAAACAAATTAAATATGGATAAGTTCGTTGGTAAATGGAAAATGCTTCGTAAGCATTCGCCTTCATCAAATGAGACCCAAAAGGAAAATACCTGTACAATAAGGCGCCTCAAAAACAACATGATCATGATCCAGTCCGAGTGGGAAACCCAGGATAACAAAAGCGGGTTTCTCGGGTATACTGTCTATACAGACGGAGTGCCAAGAAAAGTTTCGGGAAGTGATCTGAAATATGTGACCCGGTTCAAAGATGACCGGACACTTACGACTTCCAAAATGGAAGCCAATCAGGTCAAATCAATGGAAATAAGGGAGGTACTGGATACAGGTGAATTAAAAGTTACCACGATAGAAATCAGTCCTTCCGGTGAACAAACCCGCAACATCGTCTATTATCAAAAAGTGGATTCCGTTGGTTAAAACGTTGCATCTATAATTAACTAATATTCTGTATTACATATGTATGGGAGAGATGTCTGGTGCATCGGGAATCTTCTTAGATATCTTTCAAAGCTTGGTTATTGCCCGCTTGTATTATAGGTGCAGAGCTGATAAAATTATAAGCTGAATTGGAATATTGACTATTCTCATAAGCTCAGAGATAAAACTGAAGCGGCGGGATGCCTTGTTTAACATTACATGGGCAAACAGTGAAACATTACCAGTGTGAAGAAATGGTGGTCAGGAATTGAGATCTGGTATGGTATGAATTATATTCTCGATGCACTAATCTCCCTTCTTTTTAAAATCCCCGTCTTTTAATGATTTTATGAATTTGGCCCATGCCAGGGGACTGAATATGTTTTGGGGCGGAGTTTGACCGATATATTGATAAGAACGGGATTGCTGCTGCAAATAAAAAGCAGAGGTTTCTTCCCCGCTTCTTGGCGTGTATTTCCGGAGAGCACTCAGACGTTCTTCTGCGAGGTTCTCTGCTGCCCGATCTTCCAGATCCTGACTGGGTACCTCCAGTGCCAAAAATTCTTCTTTGAAGTGTTCCCGACTGGGCCATGGATAGATAGTTGCCTCAGGAAGCATGATTGTATCCTCGCTCATCAGTTGTACGATTGAATACCGGTTTGTGGACAATGTATCCGGGATCGTATATTCTATCTTTTGAAAACCCACCGCTGAAAATTCAATAATATCTCCCTGTCGTGCTACAATAGAAAAGAAACCGTCAAGGTTGGTATATGTACCTCGTCCTGATTCGGGGATATAAATATTGGCAAACGGAATCGGGGCGATTTCTCCTTCACTTACTTCCTGAACTACAACCCCTGAAAACTGAACCAAAGTGCTATCGGTCAGATTTTTCTGAGCAAAGAGTGAGCAGGAAAGAAATACGCCCAAGATGGTAAAAATAAAAAGAAATATATTTTTCATTGAAACTTGATGTTACTTCTTCACTCACAAAAGATAGCGAAATTATTTTGATTCTTCGGCTTTCATTCCCTATTGTTTAACCGCAATTTAACCCTCCGCATTGCCCAGGGCAATATCGATTACTTCCATCATGGTTTTTACATAGTGAATCTTCAGGCCCTCGAGATATTCATCATCGATCTCTTTGATGTTTTTTTCGTTTCGGTCACACAGGATGATTTCTTTCAATCCGGCGCGTTTGGCTGCCAAAACTTTCTCTTTGATTCCGCCAACTGGTAATACTTTCCCCCGTAAAGTGATCTCACCTGTCATCGCAAGATATGGCTTTACCTCCTGATTTTTGAAAAGAGATACCAATGAAGCAAGCATGGTAATACCAGCCGAGGGGCCATCTTTGGGAATCGCTCCTTCCGGCACATGGAGGTGAATGTCTTTTTCGGAAAAATCTTCAATGTCTATTCCCAGAGCTTCTGCATTTGATTTGATATAAGCCAAAGCAGTAGAGGCAGATTCTTTCATGACGTCACCCAGATTTCCTGTCAGGGTTAGTTTGCCCTTACCTTTACTGGCAGAGGATTCGATGAAGAGGATATCACCTCCTACGGAAGTCCAGGCCAGACCAATGGCAACTCCCGGAACATCAATCTCCTGATATTCATCCCGGCTAAACTTTCCGGGACCCAGTATTTCTTCCAAATCTTTGATTCGAATACTGATTTTTTCTTTGTTTTCCATTGCGATTTCCTTCGCCGCGTGACGCATGACCCCTGCGATTTCTCTGTTCAGATTCCTCACGCCTGATTCTCTTGTGTATTCCCGGATGATTTTTTTGATGACAGCATCACTCATCCTAAACTGGTTGGATTTGATGCCATGATCCTTCCTTTGATTGGGAACAAGGTGTTTTTTTGCAATTTGCAGTTTCTCTTCTTCAGAGTATCCGCTGACCTCTATTATTTCCATTCTGTCTCGCAATGCTGGCTGAATGCTATTCAACGAGTTAGCTGTTGCGATAAACATCACCTTTGAAAGATCATATTCCAGCTCCAGGTAATTATCATAAAAGGAGTGGTTTTGTTCAGGATCAAGCACTTCCAGCAAGGCGGAAGAAGGGTCACCTCTGAAGTCACTTCCCACTTTGTCGATCTCATCCAGGATGAATAATGGATTTGATGATTTTGCACGTCGCAATGACTGGATGATTCTGCCCGGCATCGCACCTATATAGGTTTTTCTGTGTCCTCGAATTTCCGACTCATCGTGGAGGCCACCCAAAGACATCCGTACATATTTGCGGTTCATCGCATCGGCTACGCTTTGTCCTAAAGATGTTTTTCCTACTCCCGGAGGTCCTACCAGGCAAAGTATAGGCGCTTTCATATCTCCTTTCAGTTTGAGGACAGCCAGATGTTCGATGATCCGGTCCTTGATTTTGTCCAGACCGTAATGATCCTGATCCAGTTTCCGCCGGACATCCTTCAGGTCAAGATTATCTTCCGTATAAGTGTTCCAGGGAAGTTCCAGGATCAATTCGAGATGGCTCAATGTGATACCGTATTCAGGTACCTGAGGATTCAGTCTTTCCAGCCGTTCAATTTCTTTGTCAAAAGCTTTTGCTACTTTTTTAGGCCAATTTTTTTTCTTGGCCGTTTCCTTCATTTTATTGATTTCCTCTTGCTGAGGATTGTCACCCAACTCTTCCTGGATTGTTTTGAGCTGCTGATTGAGAAAATAATCCCTTTGTTGTTTTTCAATATCTACCCGGGCTTTATTTTCGATCTTATTTTTCAGTTTGACGACTTGTAATTCTTTGGTGAGCAACTCCAGAACCGTTTCCGCTTTGGTCATCAGATCATTTTCTTCCAGGATCATTTGTTTTTCTTTCACCTTTACATTCAGGTTGGAAGCGATAAAATCGAGCAGAAAGACCGGGCTGTCGATGTTTTTGAGCATCAGAGAAGCTTCCGATGGAATCTGCGGAGAAAGATCGATGATGTTTTTGGCAGTGTCATTGATCGATGAGATGACAGCCTGGAGTTCCAGATTGTTGCCATCGAAAGAAATATTGGGGATCGGTCTTATTTTCCCGTAAAGATATGGATGGTCTGATAAGAGCTCTTCAAGTTCAAATCGGAATCGACCCTGAAGAATAGCAGTGAGACTTCCATCATTGGAGTGGATCATTTTGACCACTCTTGCTACGGTTCCTATTTTGTACATTTCATCAGGTAGTGGATCTTCTGTCTCCGTTTTTCTCTGCGACAAAATTCCGATCATATTGGAGTGCTTGTGCGCTTCTTTTACGGCTCGCATGGATTTGTCACGCCCTACTGTAATGGGGATAACAACTCCCGGAAAAAGAACTGTGTTTCTCAGAGCGATCAGAGGCAATTCATCTATTTCTATGTCTTGTGGATCCTGATCAGGTGCTTCCAATGTTTTTATATCGATAAAGCTCTCCTCATCCGAGAATCCATCAAAAAATCTAATATTGTCAAACATATTTTTTTCCTCAATTATATCTAATTCGTCCTTTTGGTTAATTTCAACTTCCGTGCCATCGCTATTATTACATCAGAAAGGACAGAATGGCTCATAATTATTGTCAAATTGGCAGAAAAATAGAATTTTTAGCCGTTTTTAGGTTATTCGGCCATGGCGGGTTCAATTGGAACCTCTGTCGTCTCGGGTTCTTCTATTTCATTTAATTCGATTCGGAGATTGTTGATGATGAACTCTTGACGATCGACAGTATTCTTCCCCATATAATATTCCAGAAGCTCTTCGATTTTGACCTTATTGTTGAACCGGACAGGCGCCAGGCGAATATTTTCACCGATAAATTGTTCGAACTCCTTAGGGGAAATTTCACCTAAACCTTTGAAGCGTGTGATCTCCGCATTTCTTCCCAGTTTTTGTACAGCAGCTTTTTTTTCTTCTTCTGAATAACAATAAATTGTTTCTTTTTTATTACGAACCCGGAATATCGGGGTCTCCAAAATATATAAGTGACCTTCTCGAACCAGATCTGGGAAGAATTGCAGGAAAAATGTCAAAATCAGCAGACGTATATGCATTCCATCAACATCGGCGTCGGAGGCAATAACTACTTTGTTGTACCGAAGTCCTTCCAACCCGTCTTCTATTTGAAGTGCATGCTGGAGAAGGTTCAGTTCTTCATTCTGGTAGACAATTTTTTTAGTCATCCCAAAGCAATTGAGAGGCTTCCCCCGCAAACTGAAAATAGCCTGATAATTGACATCTCGTGCTTGAGTGATCGAACCACTTGCAGAATCTCCTTCCGTGATAAAGATCGTCGACTGAAGGCGATCTTCCTCCTTGGCACGGGTGTCATTAAGGTGATATTTACAGTCACGGAGTTTTTTATTGTGGACAGCGGCTACTTTGGCTTTTTCTCGCGCTATTTTCTTGATTCCGGCAATCTCTTTTCTTTCCTTTTCCGATTGTTTGATTTTTTCGTGAATGATCTCAGCGATGTCTGTATTCCGGTAAAGGAAGTTTTCCAGTTTATGACTCACAAAATCATGAATAAATGAGCGTATCGTCTGACCATCAGGAGCGATATGCGTCGATCCCAGTTTTGTTTTGGTTTGTGATTCAAAGACCGGCTCTTCAATTTTGACACTGATTGCAGATACGATGGATGTACGGATATCCCGGACATCATAATTTTTGTTGAAAAAATTACGGAAAGTAGCTACGATCGCTTCCCTATACGCAGCTAAATGTGTCCCACCTTGAGTAGTATGCTGACCATTGACAAACGAATAATATTCTTCGCCATACATATTGCTGTGGGAAAGAGCCATCTCGATATCATGATCTTTTAGATGAATGATGGGATACAGAAGTTTTTCAGATTCTGCTTTAGTTTCCAATAAATCTCGAAGTCCGTTCTCGGATCGTATTTTTTTATTATTAAAATTCAGGGTAAGTCCGGTGTTGAGGTAGGCATACATCCATAGCTGCTCCTCGATATAGTCGGGGTTGAAGTGGTAGTCTTTGAAAATGTCTGGATCAGGAATGAATTCCATCAGGGTGCCGTTGCGTTCATCCGAGTCGGTGATGGGCTGATCCTCTCGAAGAATCCCCCGCTCAAATATGGCAATTTTTTCCTTTCCATCTCTGATGGAGGTCACTTTCAATGATTCCGAGAGTGCATTGACTGCCTTGGTCCCGACACCGTTAAGTCCTACAGATTTTTTGAAAGCTTGAGAATCATATTTACCCCCGGTATTGATTTTGGAAACACAATCGATTACTTTCCCCAACGGAATACCTCGGCCATAATCACGTATTCGTACATGCCCGTTATCGGATATATTAATATCAATTCTTCTTCCATGACCCATCACATATTCATCGATCGAATTGTCCAGGATTTCCTTGATCAAAATGTAAATCCCGTCATCTCTATTGCTTCCATTTCCTAACTTCCCAATATACATCCCGGGCCGGAGGCGAATATGTTCCCTCCAGTCAAGCGAAATAATATTGTCTTCTGTGTAATTCAAATGTGCCATAATTACCTTTCTTTCAAATTTTTCTGTTACTCACTTAAAAGATATGATCGAATCACTCTCTACTATGTCCCTTTCTAAAAGGATTTAAGCCTAAAAATGTTGCATTTTCATATTTTTGATTCCACGCATCTGCTTATCGAAATCACATACTCGGAAGATCGGAAGCAGGTTTGGAGTCAAGAGATCCTATCATCACAAATATATCATATCTTCCCTAATACTTACTGATTATAATGGAATAAAGATGCATAACCATTGATTATGAAAGAAATATATCTTTGTAAAATGAAGTTTTGTAAGTTCACCAGTGAAAAATATCAGAAGATATGAGTGGAAAGGAAATACGATACAGATATCGAAAGAGGTGGGAGTGCTTCGGATATAATATTTTGAAGAGGCAGTGGTTAGATATGTTGATTTCCGATTTTAAATAAATAATGGTGACATGCGGTTCCTATTAATAACTTTCTAAAAATGGCGTGGGATCTTTTCATAGTGGTGGCTTCTTTGATCCTTTTGGTATTGGGCTGGAGTATTCGGATCTATATAGATCTGATACAGGCAGGGTGGGTTTTATTTATGGTAGTCTTTTTGTTTTTGGTTTATCCATATTTTGATCGGTTTGTGCAGAGTAGTTCCGTAGAAATAAAATCTTTTGTCTTTTATGGTGTGGCAGCTACGATTTATTTGGCGACATTTGTGATGATAGGATACCGACTCAAGAGAGGAAGTGGAAGTAAAGATTGGAGAGGGCGTCTGACTGGTAGCTTTCTTTTTATGGTTATTGCCATTTTTTCCCTGTTGGTTTTGTTGTTAGCGGCCTGGAAAGAAGGATGGATTACTCCCAAGCGAAGCGTTTTGCTTGAATCGGTACAAAAGCATATTGACAGATTCGATGTTTGATAGGATTTGTATATCAGTGACTGGATCTGTGGTGTGATGATTCTTTGAATGAGTGAATAAATAAAAAGATGAAGAAGATTTTTTATTTTACGGGTGTGGTTATTATGATGCTTCATCCCTTCAAGATGCTCGCACAGTCGGACAGTCTGTGGTCTGTGATGATGGATAGTGTGGTCGTGATCGGTTTTGATTCAGAACAACAATTGCGTGAAGTGCCGGGTGGTATTCATCTTTTGAAAAGCAGAGATTTGTCAAGTTTTGATGATGAAACCATTTTGACAAGTATGAATGTATTGCCGGGGGTTCATATGGAACAAAGATCGCCCGGCAGTTATCGCATGGCAATACGCGGGAGCACGCTTCGTTCGCCTTTTGGTGTGCGCAATGTGAAGTTTTACTGGAACAATATACCGTTTACTAATCCTACCGGAAATACGGACTTAAATTTTCTTGACAATGTTCATATGCAGCAGATCGAGGTGATTAAAGGACCGGCAGGAAGTGTCTTTGGAGCAGGAACCGGGGGTGTGGTAAATATGAAAAGTATGCCGGATGACTTACAGCCACATTCCTGGAATCTGGGTGTTCAGGGTGGTTCTTATGGTTTTCAGAAAATAGGGGCGGAGAAAAGTTTTGGCTCTGCAGAAAGGAGAACGATCCTCCGAGTGGTCCATCAGGCGTCGGACGGATATCGCGAAAACACGCATTTCGAACGGACAAGTGGAGAGCTCAGCAGCCGGGTGAAAGTCTCTGATTCGCATACGATTTCTTCCCACTTATTATTTTCAGCCGTGGATTATGGGATTCCCGGTGGACTTACTTGGGAAGAATATCAGGAAAATAGACGTCAGGCACGACCCAATACCGGATTTGCGTTGGGAAGTGTGGAAGCAAAAGCAGGCGTAAATCATCAGCTTTGGCTGGGAGGTGTGTCACATGAATATCACAATAATCGGTTTTCTATCCAGAGTACTTTTCATGGAAGCCTGAATCCGTTTGATCATCCCTTCAATTCGGATTATAAAAAAGAATTGAAAACGGTGATGGGTGGACGCAGCCGGATGGATTATTATCAGCCGCTCGGCTCAGGAACACTCAAAGCGACGCTGGGAGGAGAGTATCAGCATGGTTTTAATGTGGCCCGAAACTTTGAAAATGATTATGGTGTTTCTGGAGCATTGAATTTTGATGATGAGCTTACATCTGATGATGTCATACTTTTTGGGAGACTGGAGTATAGTTTTGCGGAGCACAACTTTTTGACTTTAGGTGTCAGTCGCAATTTTTTGCAATATGGAATAGATCGGGTGGTCGATAATCAGCTGGATACTTCATACCAGATTCAAAAAACATTTAATCCGGTGTGGGTTCCGAGATTGGGATTTTCGCGGATGAAAGATCGTTTTGGCTGGCATGCCAGTATCTCAATGGGCTATTCGCCTCCTGCGATCGAAGATGTACGAACCAGTGAAGGCTCGATCAATCAAGACCTTAAGCCTGAATTGGGGACCAATTATGAAGTGGGTTTTCGAGCCGCTCTTTTCCAAAATCTTATTTCTGTGGATTGGACTTCCTATTATTTCAATCTTCGGGAAACCATCGTGCAGCGATCTTCTCCCCATGGAACCGTGTTGTTTGAGAATTCCGGTTCTACAGATCAGTTTGGGATGGAGACGCTGATCAATTCCAGTTTTTCTGCCGGAGAGGCAGGACAGCATATGATCCATGTGGTAGCTTCGCACGCCTTGCATTTTTATTATTTTGATGATTATTCCCAATACATCGGTTCAGAGATGGTGGATTATTCAGGTAATCGACTGACCGGTGTGCCAAGAAATATCGTGTCAGGATCAGTGCGTTGGGAATGGATTCCTACGGGCATATATGCAAATGCGATGATACAGGCTGTGGGGGAGATTCCATTGAATGATGAGAATTCAGTAATTTCTTCAGCCTATCAGGATGTTTCTCTGAAAATCGGCTATGCTTTTCGATGGAACAATGGTCCCAAAGCAGAGATTTTTGGTGGGGTTCGCAATGCGCTGAATCAGGATTATAGTTTAGGGAACGATCTGAATGCTTTCGGTGAAAGGTATTTTCAGCCTGCACCTTTACGCAATTTTTATGGAGGGATAAAAATGAAAATCTGAATTGTTTCTTTTTATTCCTCTTCTTCAAATGGTGATCGTGAAAAATAATCCTGCCGGATAATTTTTTCCCAGAGGATGTCTTTCAGTTTTTGTATGCCTTCTTCTGTGACAGCCGAAAAGAAATGGTGAGGAACATCCAGGTCGAGATCTTTAGCGATCAGTTCGCGGAGCTCATCATCGAGAAGGTCGGATTTGGAAATACCCACCAATCTGGGTTTGTGGAGTAATTCCGGATTGTAGGCGCGCAGTTCCTCCAGGAGAATTTCATATTCCTGATTGATATCATCTGAATTTGCCGGGATGATAAAAAGCAAAAGTGCATTTCGTTCGATATGTCGCAAAAATCTTATTCCCAAGCCACGCCCTTTGTTAGCACCTGATATGATCCCGGGGATATCGGCCATGACAAATGACTGATCTGTTCTGTGATTGACTACACCAAGCTGTGGAGTGAGAGTAGTAAAGGGATAATCAGCAATTTCTGGTTTTGCGGCGGAGACAACCGAGAGTAGGGTGGATTTTCCAGTGTTGGGAAAGCCTACCAGTCCTACATCAGCCAGTAATTTGAGTTCAAGGATGATTTCTCTTTCGGTTGCAGGTTCTCCGGGCTGCGCATATCTTGGCGCCTGGTTGGTAGCAGATTTGAAGTGGGCATTTCCCAGTCCGCCTCTTCCACCTTTGACCAAAACCTGCCGGACGCCTTCTTCATGGACTTCTGCGATCGTTTCACCGGTGATGGCATCCCGTGCAATAGTCCCCGGTGGTACTTCTATGACGATATCCTCTCCGTCGGCACCTGTTCGGTTTGAGCCTCCGCCGGGCTCACCATGGCCTGCTCTCACATGACGGCGATGCTGCAGATGAATCAGCGTCCACCGGTTTTCTTTTGCTTCGATATAGATATGCCCCCCACGTCCTCCATTGCCGCCGTCCGGCCCACCTCGCGGGACATATTTTTCTCTGCGAAAATGAACAGAACCGGCACCGCCTCTGCCACTCCGGGCGTATATTTTTACATAATCTATAAAATTACTTCCGGACATGTTCTGTCATAGATTTGATTTTTTGAATCTAAGATGATTCGGTCACTTGTTCGATGGTTTTGGAGATCTCTTCAAAAATAGCATTGATGTCTCCTTCTCCGTTTATTGTGATGGCTTTTTCGTGCCCATCATAGTATGCATATACAGGCTGTGTTTCATTGTTGTATACCGAAATCCTGCTTTTGATGATTTCGGTATCCTGGTCGTCTGAACGTCCATCCAGTTTTCCCCGGTTCAAAAGTCTTTGAATCAGTTCTTCATCACTTACCTTCAGTGAAATCAGGAGATCGATTTCGTCATCGGATTCATCCAACATTTGATCCAGTGCACGAGCCTGGTCGACCGTACGGGGAAATCCATCATAGATCACACCAAAAGTGGATCCTTTTTGGTCGAGGGCTGATTGCAACATACCAATCGTGACTTCATCCGGAACCAGCTGCCCCTTATCGATATAAGACTTTGCCAATTTTCCCAATTTGGTTTGTTCTCCGATTTCTTTTCGGAACAGATCTCCGGTACTGATGTGCAGAAGATCAAATTTTTCAGCAATTTTCTTGGCTTGTGTGCCTTTTCCTGATCCGGGAGGGCCGAAGAGAATTAGGTTTATCATTATTTATTCTTCTGTGCTTTCTTCGGAAGATTCTTCATCCTGATCTTCTTCATCTACATCCTCTTCATCGAGATCGAGATCTTCATCCACTGCAGTAGTTCGAAGTATTCTTGGAATTTCGATGGAGGCTACAGGTATATTAGGTGCATTGAGAATTTTGATGTTTTCCGGAACTTCGATATCCTTGATTCTCTTGGTAATACCGATTTCCATATCTGAAACATCCACAGTTAATTCATCGACCAGATATTTCGGGGAAGTCTTGATATCGACAGCCCGCATCTTGAGTATCATCTTTCCTCCATCTCTTGTACCGGGAGCGACCCCGACAGCTCTCAATGGGATCTGAGTTTTTACACGAACGCCGTCCTGTAGCGCGAGAAAATCGATGTGACTGATCTCGTCGGTTACGGGGTGAAACTGAATTTCCCGGACAATACAACGATAATTTTTACCGTCAATATTAATATTTGAAATCTTAAATTCCGGGGTGAAGATTACATGTTTTACTTCATTGGGATCCACCGTAAAGTGAATGTTTTCCCCTTTACCACCATACATTACGCATGGTATTCTACCACTGGCTCGTAATTCTTTTGCTGCCTTTGTACCCATCTCGGTACGCAACTCGCCTGTCATTTGTACATCCTGCATGTCTTGCTATTTTTATGGAGCGCAAATATAGGTATAATAAATGATTTTTACCAAAGGAAAATTGGAATATTAAACTTTCGTGTCCTGCAAAATTGCAAGATCAATCACTGTTTTTAGAAATATCCCCGAATGCATCTCTGGTTTTATCATAAAATACTATTACTATTGCGGAAGGATCTTTGTACTAAAAAATCGATAACCTGGTATGCAAAACAAAGAGAAAACCGAAAATAATAACGTGATGATTCGCAAAGGCAGATCAGAGGATATTTCTGTTTTGTTTGCTCTTGTGAAGGAATTGGCCGTATTTGAGAAAGCCGCGGAGGAAGTTATTACAACGGAGGAGCTTTATCACCGGTTGTTTGATGAAAAACTTTTTGATTTTTTTGTAGCGGAAGAAAACAACACGGTGCATGGAATCGCTCTCTTTTATCTTACTTTTTCGACCTGGAAAGGTAAAATGATGTATTTGGAAGATTTTGTAGTGTATCCTGAACAGAGGGGGCGTGGCATCGGCAGATTGTTATTTGAAGCGGTCATTGAAGAGGCAAAAGAACTGGAATGTACCATGATGAAATGGCAGCTCCTGGATTGGAATGTAGATGCATTGCGGTTTTATGAAAAATATGATGCAATCATTGAAAAAGACTGGTGGAATGGAAAATTGTTTTTCAACGAATCTGATTAATGATCTCTGCCCATCAAATTGTTGGCATAGTGGAACAGGTCCAGTTTGCGTGATTCCGGAACTTCGATTTTTTTGAGTGCAAGTAAAGCTTTGTCAAAATATTTTTGCTCCTGTTCGATGGCATAGCTCTTTACATCCACCTGATTGAAGTATTTCATTACTTTATCCACTTTATTTTCTGAGTGCCCCAGATATAAGGATTCAAACCGTTTTTGTTCTTCTTCAGGAAGGCTAAACCAGGTGCGGATGTACAGTATGGTCTTCTTCCCCTGGAGAATATCGCCACCTTTTATCTTTCCGATTTTTTGTCTTTCCCCGTAACAGTCAAGCATGTCATCACGGATTTGAAATGCGATCCCCAGATTGATACCAAATTCATGCAGAAGATTGGCTTGTTCTGGCGAGGCGCCAGCAGAAAGTGCACCGATGTACATTCCCCCGGCAATCAGGGCAGCTGTTTTTTTAGTGATCATCTGGATGTAGGAATCCATTTGGACGACAGGCAAATCCTCGAAATCAATGTCCAATTGCTGTCCTTCGCAAACGACTCTTGCTGCCTCCGTAAAATGTTCGAGTATGGGTACGATCGCAGATGATTTTTGCTTCAGCAAAATTTCATATGCCAAAATCAACATTGCGTCCCCGCTTAAAATAGCCGTGTTCAGATCCCAGTGAGTATGAACCGTCGGTTGATTACGCCGGGTCGAAGCATCATCCATGACATCATCGTGGATCAATGTGAAATTGTGGAATACTTCGGTAGCCAGAGCAGAATAGACTGCATCCTCACTCAAGCCTCCAAAAAGTTCACATGCTTTAATGGTCAGATTGAACCTGATTTTTTTTCCGGGCTGTCGTAGTATATATAAGATTGGAGCGTATAGATTATGGGGTTTGAACTCTTTTTCCAAAACCTGAAGATATTCCTCGATAAATGCGAGATGCTTTTGAGAGGGCTCGATGTACTCGGTCATAATTCTAATGAGATGAAGATTTTGCTGATATCGTTTGCAATATTGTGAACAAAGATAGCAGTTCTTTTTCTAAATTAAAACAGGATGTTGATGCAGCCTCCGAAATCAAAATATAAAATCTTACCGAGCAAGGGAATTATACATTAAAGTATTTTTTGTACGAAATCAAAAGCAAGAAACTCTTGTTCCAAAATTACCATGAAAGATGGAATGGAAGGGATGATTAATTTTTTTAATTTTGGACAAATTCAAATAATTCAACTATGAAAATTAAAATTTGCACGTTTATCTTTTACTTTATTTCAATGTTTCTATCGATACTGTGGGCCCAATCTCCGGAACAGGATCAAAAACGCAGAGCAGGATTTCAGTCAACGATTGACAAATTCGAAGAAAATAGAAAGTCGGGACGAACCGCTGATGCGGAGATTCTATTTATTGGCAGCAGTAGTTTTTATGGATATGTAGGGTTTGAAGAGGATTATGCGGACTTCAAAGCGGTTAATCTTGGCTTCGGTGGTTCTCAGATGTCGGATGTGTTATATTTTTTTGATTCTCTTGTCAAACCATATGATCCCAAACATATCCTGGTATATGAGGGAGACAATGATTTGAATGCTGGTCTGAGTGTCGATGAATTTATGGCGGATGTCAAAGCTTTTGTCCGACTGGTTCGCATTTACAAGCCCGGGACATTGATCTCTTTCGTATCGCCCAAACCCAGTCCAGCTCGTAAAAACTTGGAAAAGAAATATCATGAGGCTCAAAAAGCGTTGTATGAATATGCGAATCGTACGCCAGGAGTGGAATTTATTGATGTGAGTACTCCGATGTATCGTCTGGATGGAAAAATAAGAACGGAGATATGGAAAAGTGATTCCCTGCATCTTAACAGGACCGGATATGAAAAGATATGGACTCCGATTCTTCGCGCTCATTTGCGTAAGTGACCGAAAAACCGGAATCCTGATTTATCTGTTTATGCTGCTATGGCAGATTTCTTAAGTTTGTTGTACTGCCAGAAACTGATCATTTTCTGTTGTTCTTCGTCCCACAATTTATTGAACATACATCGCAAGCTTTCACGGAACCCCAGTATAGTGACGTGCTTTTGGAAAATAGGATTTTCTTTGGCACATTTCTGAAGGAAGTAATTGGGGATTCTCGGACTTAAATGGTGTATATGATGAAGACCGATATTACCTGTCAGCCAGTTGATAGGCCGAGGTAATTTATAATAAGTACTTCCCTTGACGGAGGCTACGATGTAGTCCCATTTGTCTTTCCATTCTTTGTATGTTTCTTCATGCTGATGCTGAACGTAGAAAAACCAAAACGCAATAATGATAAAGAAAAACAGAATGGTCAATTGAGTAATCAGAAAACCCCATCCGATCAAAAAGGTGAGGAGACCATAGATTCCGACGATGAGAAGATTGTTGCTGATCAAGGGTTTGTGACCTCTTTTGACGGTTTTTTCTTTCACAAATGGTGCGCGAGCCACAACCAGTAGATATCCAATCGGAACAAAAACGTGCAGTACAAGTGGAAATCTGTAAATCTGATATCCGATTTGCCTCCAGCGCGGTAAGGCTTCATATTCTTTTACCGTCAGGAGGGGTACATCGCCGATGTGACGGTTGTCCAATTGTCCTACATGACTATGATGATAATTGTGTACGCGCAACCAGTAGTCGTAAGGTATTGTGCTAAAAATACTGCATACCCAACCTACGACGGAATTTTTCTTTGGAGTGCTCAAAAAGGATTGATGACCGCAATCGTGTTGGATAATAAAAATCCTGGCAAGAAAAAAACCACACAGAATAGCCAACGGAAGCCCCAACCAATAGGAGTATTTCATGACATAAAAAGTGAGAATCCAAAGTGCAATAAAAGGTAAAAAAGTGTTGAGAATTTGAATAGTAGCCAATTTCGTATTGTGTCCCTGATAAGGTCGGATTAGTTTCCTCCAGTTTTTCAGGTCTTCCTTGATCTTGGCATGCTGTATATGCATAATAAATGAGTTTTTATAAAATTTAAAGGGAATTTTTCAGGATGTACATCACATGCAAATATATAAATTTTGCTGTATTTCAGTACTGATCAGATCTATAAAGTTTATTAAATGGTTGGGAAGTTTGATTTTTAGGAGTGAATCGGGAGAAAAATCCTTTTTAAGAAGACAAAATAGATATGAAAAAGAAAAAGGACTTCACGTTTTAATTCAGCAACTGAAAACTGCGCTTGAGAACGATTGAGAAGTTGTTTTTTCTGTTATTTTTATTCACATCCTTCCAAATAAACGGAAAAAAATTGGATGTGGATTTACCCGAAAGTAAAAGTGGAGCTGCCGGGAGTCGAACCCGGGTCCAGTAAAAGTCCTCATCAGCTTTCTACATGCTTAGCAGCAGATTGAATTTTCGAGAAAAGAGTTGGTTCTGCTTCAGACCAGTTCTTTTCCTTATCTCCTATTGTTTCGAAAATCATTCGGAGCGGGATGATTTTCTGAGCCTGAAGTTTGATGATATGCGTTATGCTATTGTATCAGGCGTCAAGCATAAGGCACAAAGGCTTTCTAATTCCTTGAATTAGGCAGCCATGGCAAAGTTATTGTTGCCATTTAAATTAGGTTCAAGATTATTTGTTAACGGAGTAAATCAAGATGCTCCGACATGCTTACTGACCAGATATCTTTCCTGTCAAATCCAAGTCAGCCCCATTATTTTTAAGAACTTCAGCCTATATAACTCCTAAAGGTAAGAAATAGTTCATTCGGCAGGAAAAAAGTGGATATCTGGATTGCAGAGTTGAATCCAGATATCCTGATCGTTTGTTTACAGGGTTTAGCTTTGAGGGTTGTGAAGACACATTTTTTAAAATCATGGAAGAAGTAGAAGTTCTTCGATTTATTTTTCTGATTGATCTTCTAATGCAAATATACGGACCTATGACTCGTGCACATATACGTGATTCCCCCTATTTTGCTACGTATGTTTACGTATTTTCCGGCTTCCCCTACATTTTGTCAGATAGGCTGATTATAGATATTTTTTATTTTTTTTGGACCATAGTAGCAATGAACTGGGTTTACTATCCAGCCCTAATTTTTCAATAATATTGCTACGATGCTTTTCAATAGTCCGGATCGATACACAATATTTTTCTGCAATTTCTTTGCTGGTCATGTTTTCTGATACGGATCTGAGGACTTTTTTTTCTGTGGGTGTAAGTATTCTTATCGGGGAATCGATTATAGTGGGATCCCGTAAATTTAGAATCGATTGGCTGAAATAGGTGTTCCCTTTCAACAATTCTCGTATACATTTCTCTATTTCCGACAAGGTGTCCTCTTTAATTAGGTATCCCGAAATATTGATCTCTTCCGCCATTTGTACCAGCATGTAATCTTTGTGGTAAGAGAGTAAAATGATTTTCGTGGATAAACCGTGATCCTCTGTCTTTTGTGCAATTTCAATTCCCGATAAGTAAGGCATTTCTATATCGAGAATAGCGATTGCCGGTTGGTGGTCTTGTATTTTTTGAAGTGCTTCCAGACCATTTTGTGCGATTTCTATATCAGAAAAACCTATCTGACGAAGGAAGTCAATGATTCCACGCAGAAAAAGAGGATGGTCATCCGCGATCAATATTTTAATATCAAGCATCATAGGGTATGTCTAAAAAGATAAAGGTTCCTTTTTCTCGGGAAGAATCGATTGAAATATTGCCCTTCAGGAGATTGGTTCGTTCTTTCAAAGTCTTCAGTCCTAAGCTATTGATAGCATTAAAGTTTTTATGAATATCAAAGCCAATCCCGTTATCGTGTATTTTTATCATACATTGATCAGGGTGCTCCTTGATTTCCAAAATGAGAGCTTTGGCATGACTATGTTTGATGACATTGCTCAGACTTTCTTGGATGATGCGGAATATGTTGAGTGCACTTTTGTCGTCAAAACGGGCGTCAACAGGATCAAGAGAATAATCGATCAGAAGAGGTGTGGCATGATCTATTTCTTCCAATAAATTTTTGACTGAGGCAGTTAATCCTAATTTTTGAAGGGTGAATGGATGTAAATGCCGGCTGATATTTCGCACTTCCTCGAGGGTGTCGTCGATCAGCTGAGCTGATTTTCGCTGATCTCCCATCATTACATAATTTTTTATCATCGTCAGATTTTGTCCTATTCCGTCATGAAGCTCTTCGGACACTCTTTGATTTTCGGTTTCCTGATATTGAATTAGTTTTTGATTATAAAGAATTTCTATGTTTTTTTCATGCTGGAGTCGCCGCTTATGGTTCCACAATAATAAAGAGATGGCAACCAGTCCCAAACTTCCCGCTGAAGCGAAAAATATTCGGATATTTGCTTTTTGGATTCTGGATTGCTCCGTGATGATTTTTTCTTTTTCTTCTATGATTTCCAATTGTCGGTTGCTTTCATACCGCATTTGCAATGTCTGAACCACTTGATCATTAAATAGAGAGTCTTTTTGATTTTTTAGATCCATCCAGGAAGAAAGTGCTTCACTTGCATTTTTATATTGAGAGGAGCTTTTATATGAATGCGCCAGAAAATGGAGCGCATCTAGTCTTTTTTCATCGAATTGTTTTTCCAGGCTGATACTATCTGCTTTTAACAAATAGTAATTGGCTTGATCGAAGTTCTCGTTTATCAGGTGTGCTCTTCCCACCTGTACCAAACCGTCCGCTATCCCGATCTCGATGCCATACCTATGGAGTGAATCGAGGATTGGCGGATAACTTATCAAGACCGAATCCTGTACCCCCATATCGTTCCACAGCGTTAGTTTGTTGAGATTGACAATCGTTTTCATATATTGGAGATTGTCCTTGGTATAAGTGGTATTGGTGTCGATCGTTGCGTACGCTTTTTGATAGTACTCCTGAGATTTCTGATAATCCTTTAATTTTCGGTAATCGATGGCATTATTCGAAAATATCATGATCAATTGACCATAATCACCTGTTTCATATACCAGATCAATGGCCTGTTCTCTTTGTCTGAGAGCTTCCTCAATTCGGTTTTGTTTTGCAAAACATGTGGCGATCAATAATCTTGCTGCCAGTTCATTGACTTTGTTGTCAGCAGATTTGGCCGCTTTGAGGTTTTTTTGTGCGTAATCGACTGCTCCTTCAAAATCATTCAGTTCGATCAGATTATTGGAGATGGAAAAATAGAGATAGTCAATCATTTCCGGATAATGACTCTCAATCATTTTTTCAGCTTTCAAAAGTTCTTGCGCGGCAATAAAACTGGATCCTTGATAGCTTTGCTGGAATCCATAAAAGAATTGGAACAAAAAATGATTCTTCAATGCAGGATGGTGATTCGCATACGTGAGGTAGGGACTGAATCCTGAACCTATTTTGGAAATTCGATTACTTCGTATGGTGTAAGCCATCCAATGGATATACTCTATGAAGGCGGATGAGGTATCACCCGATTGTAAAAATGATTCTTCTTTTTTGATTTTGACAGAAGCTAAGGAATCATCGTCGATCAATTTGAGAGATTGAATATCGTCAAGTGAAGACAGGAAACGAGAATTGATAGATTGAGGCTTTGCAATCTGAGAATAACTTTTCCCCAAAATAGATGATAAAATCAGTAAGAAAATACAAATGGGTAAGGAGGGTTTGCGTAGCAACATAAAATTTCAATATAGGGGTGAGTGGTAAATATAAATATTTAATTGGGAAAAAGAGAAGTATTTAGTGTGGATATATGAGGTTTTGTTAATGAAAAATTTAATAAGCGAAAACGAACGGAGCTGCTGATGTGGGAATTGGATAAAATAAAACATTTTTGCCTGATTGTTGTAGCTTATGAAGGAGTGATGAATGCAACTAAAATGTATAAGTTTTGCAGGGAATTGCGTTTGTTTTAAATTCAGACGACTTAAAAGAAACGATTGCAGAAAGTTGATTGTCAAATATAAAAATGAATAGAATAGTAAGATGAAGAAAAAAGATCAAAGACCGATTCTGGGAATTGATATGGATGATGTTGTCGCCGATACGTATCAACAGATTTTGGATTGGTATGAGCGTGATTTCGGGATTCGGTTGAAGAAAGAGGATCTGGGCGGCAAACTGGTCAGAGAGGCCTTTCCTAAAGAACACGCCGAGCAGGTATATCAGTACTTTTATACCCCTAAGTTTTTTAGAGAAATCGAACCTATTCCAGGGGCGATAGAGGGAGTACGTGCTTTGCAGGAAGATTTTGATGTATTTATAGTGACAGCGGCACAACAGTTCCCCCAGTCTCTGACAGAAAAAAATGAATGGCTGGATGAATTTATGCCTTTCGTGAATTGGTCTCATCGTGTGTTCTGCGGTCATAAACATTTTTTGGGTGCTGATTATCTGATTGATGATCAGACATACAACTTTGAATTTTTTACCGGTACTCCCGTTTTGTATAGCGCACCTCACAATCTGACGGAGACAAAATATGACCGGGTCAACAATTGGACCGAAGTGAGAGAGTATTTCACCCTCCAACTTGAAGAAATGGAATCAATATAGGCTTCCTGGTTGGTTGTCTGCGTGGAAGATAGGTAAGAAAGATCGATTATTTTCTTTAGATTTGAGCGAAGCATGATACCTTTACAAGACAAAAAACTGACATTGTTAAAAATTTTTCAATAGAACCAGGACAAGATGAAAAAGCATAGGAATTTACGATCATTTTGGCAAAGACCGGAAGGTGTCACCGGTGGTCTCGTGATCGCATCTCTTGTGCTCGCTTTTATTTATTTTGTGTTGTCCAGTGGTTCTCTGCTCACGCAACTTCTCGCCACTCCAGCTGGATTGACAGTTTTTCTCGTTTTTTTGGGATTTGTATTGTATGTGATATTGGATGTCCGGGTGCGGGGGATGATCTGGTATTTTTATAAGAAAAGCATGCGCTGGATTACGGAGTTATTTGTAAAAATTGATCCGATTCGTGTATTGCAGTCATATGTTGAGGATTTGAATGATAATATTCGAAAGATGCGACGTCAGATGGGGCAGCTTCGTGGTCAAATGCATCAGTTGAGAGAAATCATTTATAATAATGAAAAGCAAATACAGGATGAGCTGGAGCAAGCTGATGAAGCGAGAAATCAGAAGAAAGAAAATGTGTTGCTACTTAAAACCAGAAAGGTGGCACGACTTCGTGATTCTACGGACCGATTAGAGGATTTGTATAATAGAATGGAGGTTCTTTATCAGGTCTTGGAGAAGATGTACGAAAATTCAGAAATCTTGTTGGAGGATGTCCGTGATCAGGTGTATTTGAAGGAGCAGGAGAGGGAAGCGATTTTTGCAGGACGTACAGCTATGGAATCTGCAATGAATGTGATCCATGGGGATGGGGATCAAAAAGAGATATTCGATGAAGCTCTGGAGGTGGTCGCAGATGATGTAAGCCACAAAGTCGGTGAGATGGAAGAGTTTATCATGATGTCAGAAAATTTTATGAATTCGATTGATCTGAGTAGAGGAATATCCCGTGAGAAGGGGTTGAAAATGCTTGAAAAGTGGGGAAAGCATCCGGATGTCTTACTTCCGGATGGGGGCGAAAAGGATATTTTGAACGAAATAAAAAACAAAAAACCGAGTGAAAAGACACCCGTTGAAGAGAAGGACCGTGATGTGTTGCGGCGAAATCAATACGATTCATTTTTTGATTAAAACCAATTAAATATAAGCATATGACAAATTTTATTAATTCTGTAATTGTAGCGATTTTTTGTGCTTTTACACTGGCGGGTGTGGAGGCGCAAATCCAGGCGCCTGCGCCAAGCCCTGAGTCGACTTTGAAGCAAAGAGTCGGATTGGTTGACATAGAAATCAATTATTCCAGGCCGGGTGTAAAAGACCGGACTATTTTTGGTGATATGTTACCTTTTGGTCAGGAGTGGAGAACCGGGGCCAATGCACCCACTACCGTAGCATTTTCTGATGATGTGATGATCGGTGGCCAAAGTCTTGATAAGGGAAAATACATTCTTACTTCTATCCCTGATCAAGATAAATGGACCATTCAATTCAAAAATCCTGAAAATGGTGAGGAGACGCTCCGATTGCAGGTAAAGCCTGAAGGAATCGAAGATTTGGTTGAGACCTTCACGATCAATGTGGCTAATATCCGAAATAATACGGCGACGATCGATCTTGAATGGGAGAAAACGAGAGTCAGTATTCCAGTCTCTCTGAATACGGATGAAAAAGTATTTGCAAGCATTGAACAAGTCATGAACGGCCCTTCAGCCAATGATTATCATACTGCTGCGAGTTACTATATGAGTGCAGGAAAAGATCTGAAACAAGCCAGAGAATGGGCTGGAAAAGCGGTAGAGATGACCGGCGGAAACTTTTTTTGGATGATTCATACCAAAGCGTTGATCGAAGCTGAAATGGGCTTGAAAAAGGAGGCAATTCAGTCTGCAGAAGCCTCGATCAAAGCAGCAAAAGCTGCAGGAGACACACACTATGTGTTGTTAAATGAAAAGCTGATCGAAGAGCTGAATAATTAAAAGGAAATTGACTCAAGGACTTTGATCTTTTCTATATCCCGGGATTGTGTGGTACGATTCCGGGATATTATTTTTTCAACTGCCCTGAGTTTCGAGATTGCTCGATCATCAAATCTCGGATGTCTGTAAGAAGCTCAATGTCGCGTGGAGTGGCGATTGTTTCATCTTTTGCATCCTCCGCTTTTTTTCGCATCGTATTGATCGTTTTGATGAGCAAAAATATCGTCATTGAAATAATAAAAAAGTCAATCGTTGCTTGTAAAAACATTCCGTACTGAAGAACGAGTTCTTCTCTGATAATGGTTCCGTCAGCAGCTTTTATTTCCGGGCGCAATACCCATTTAAGATTGGTCAAGTGCACTTTGCCGGTGAGCAAACTTAAAGGAGGGGTGATTACAAATCTTACAAGACTGTCAACGATTTTACTGAATGCGGCACCGATGATGATACCTACCGCCATATCTATCATATTTCCCTTGACAGCAAATTCCTTAAATTCACTCCAAAACTTCATATTATACAATTTGAGACTATCGTGAGATTAAAAAAAGAATATAACATTTTTGGTTTACATATGTTTTTTAAGCACATATCCTTGATGATTCTGAAGAAATCTATCAGTGGAAATTTCTGAAATCTTTGTAAATCATTTCTCAAACGATTGAATTTTAAAATATCATGTCCAAAAAAGCATTAATTCTCATTGATATCCAAAACGACTTTTTACCCGGCGGCGCTCTGGCTGTAGAAAATGGAGACGAAGTGATCCCGATACTCAATCGGATTCAACCCGAATTTGATCTTGTACTGGCTACTCAGGATTGGCATCCGGAAGGACACGGAAGTTTTGCATCGAGTCATCCCGGTCAAAAAGAATACGATGTAATCGATCTTTATGGTCAATCTCAAGTTTTGTGGCCGGATCATTGTGTACAGGAAAAGCATGGAGCAAATTTTCCGGAAGAGCTTGACGCGCGACGAATAGCTGCTGTATTTCGAAAAGGAATGGACCCGAAGGTGGACAGTTATAGTGGTTTTTTTGACAATCACCGAAAGCATCGTACCGGGATGGCAGGTTACCTGAGAGATCTGGAGGTCACTGATATTTATGTGGGTGGTCTGGCGTCTGATTACTGCGTTTACTATACAGCGAAGGATGGTTATGATCTTGGATTTCGGGTTCATTATCTGGATCATGCTTCCCGCCATATAAGTGCTGACACATATGAAGAAGCATTAAAAGATTTGCAGGAAATGGGTGTGAATATTATCCGGGGAGAATTTCAGGTTTGATGGAGGCTTACGCTCAAAATTGAAATATTGGAAAAAATGGATGGAAATATTTTGCTTTGCATATCGGATAGCCGATGATAATCAATACTTTTGGCTGATCGCAAACCGATATAGATCTCAGTAAATAAAAACGGCTCAAAGCTTGAAGAAACTTTGAGCCGTTTTTATATGTGTAAATTCTTTTCGATGGTTTAATTCGAAATGATGAATTTCTTGTTCGTTAAAAGATGTTTCTCCTGATTGTAAATTTCGATGATATATGCTCCACTACGGAAAGTAGAAACATCGATCGTAGTCTCTGATGAGTAATCCAAATACCCTCTTTTCATTTCTTGTCCTGTTACGTTGTAAATGCGGTATCTTGCATTCCCGATATTGTTTGCATCTCCTGAGATTCGAAGAGAATTGTGGACCGGGTTGGGATAAAGCTTCAACTCAAGGGGCTCAGGTAGTTTTTGGCTTGAAGAAGCGATATCAAACGGACAATCTTCAAATCCTTCAAATCCGTTGTAATGATAGATGATTTCGTCATCGGTCATTTTACATACCAGCCCTTCGTCCATTTTATCGCAATCGATGGAATAGTGATTTGCATGAAGACCTGCAATGGAGCCGATTCCCTCCACCCAGATTACGGGTTTTTCTGTAGCCAGATTTGTCAGATGAAATACCCGAAGATCGGTCTCGATGGTCTCATCACAAATAGTAATCGTGTGATTGATTGAGTCCAGCAGCAACGATACGTTGACACTGACCTGAACCGTATCACCAGGAGAAATGCTGAAATCATAAACTAATTTTTCCGGGTTTGGATCTGTCGAACGATTCAGTGAATAGACTTTTCGTGCTTCGACATCTTCTCTGTAAAAACCAATACGAGAGGTGTATGAGGAATCTTCATCCATAATATACCAATCTGCCGTCAAACCGATATAAGTTTGATTGTTTACGACTGTATCACCATCTGTGTAGGATTTGAGGGTCGTGATCCCGGATACTTCCGAGAAATCCACATACTGGAACCATCCTGCAGACTTTTCTCCAAACATCGGAACGTAGTCATCATTTTGAGAAAATCCATTTTGTTGGATGATGAAGAGTATAAAAAAGAAGAGAGTAAATTTTTTCATGTTATTATAGTTTTTGATGTACGTATTTCAAAGGAACCTGCAAATATGATCTTTTATTGTTACATGTGCATCTAAAATTCCGATATTTAACGTTGTGTTGTCGTGAAATGGGAGATTACATATGGTTGTAATCCGTTTATTGTTATTGTTTCATGCAGAGATTGTTATATCCTTTATTTTTTATGGGCTTATTTTTAGAGGGACGAATATAATCATTCCAAGGTTAATAATACCGGACAATGATCACTTCCTTGTATATCTCCCAGGATTTTCACATTCGGGGAGGAATCATTCAGATGATCTGAGGTAAGAAAATAATCTATCCGCCATCCTACATTTCTTTCTCTTGCACCAAATCTCATACTCCAATAAGTGAATTCTTGTTTATCTGGATTCTGATCCCGGTACAGATCTTTCAACCCCAGATCCAGAATTCTTTTAAAACCATCGATTTCCACTTGTGTATAGCCGGCGGTTTTGTTGTAGTTTTGAGTGGGGCGTGCGAGATCGATGGGCTCATGTGCTACATTGAGATCTCCTGCCACGATTAGGGGTTTGTCTTCCTTGAGCAATTGATGTAAATATTGTGAAAAAGCAATATCCCATTCCGCCCGGTAATCGAGTCTCTTCAATTTGCTGCCCCCATTGGGTACATATACGTTTACCAAGTTGAAGTCTTCGAATCTGGCCAATTGAACCCTGCCTTCTTGATCATGTTCTTCGATTCCGATATCATCTACATATTCCGGTATTTCATTTTTACTCAATATGCAGGTTCCGGAATATCCTTTTCGTTGAGCGGAATTGGAATAAAGGTGATATCCATCAATGTTTTGAAGTGCTTGTTGCACCTGATGGTCTTGTGCTTTGGTCTCCTGTATGCAGATGATGTCAGGATCCATATTTTGCAAAGCTTCTGAGAATCCTTTGCGCATGATGGCTCGAATCCCATTAACATTCCATGTGATGATTCGCATAATAAAAGTTGTATGTTATTGAAAATTGATTGTTCGGATTTTGAATAGGAATTAAGGGTTTTATATACCAAATTCTCCATCGTCCATCATATCACTCCGGGAACCTTCCGGCTTTTCAGATTTTTTCTGATTGATCCTGTAATTAAATGTCAAAGTGATTTGACGATTTCGCCAAACGGATTCCTCTTCGCTATAAAAGTCGGGACCTTCAGAATAACCGGAAAACTTACGAGTATTCAGAAGATCTCTTCCATTCAGGATCAGGGTTGCATTGTTTTTGAGGATGTCTTTTGATATTCCTGCATCCAGAGAATACATCGCGTCTCTTCTTCCCTGAGTAGTAGCTCGGGGTGCACGGTAAAAAAAGGACAATTGCATATCCACCTCTTTGGGCAGTTTGATCTTTGTGCTCGTGCGGCCGGTCATGGTTCGGGCATTACTGTAAAAATCTTGCTCGAGATACTCTCCTTCTGTGATCGCCTGATAAAAATTGAGACTTAGGTCATAGCGTAGCCACTTCAGAAAGTCATAATTAAAGTTGAATTCGACTCCATATGCATTTTGGATTCCCAGGTTGACCGGTATTCTCATCTCCAGTCCTTCATCATTTACTTGCCGGAGTCGTTCGATCACTCCGGTTCGGTGACGATAGTAGACACTCGAGAGCAGCGATCCTGATTGGAAATATTTCAACAATCCGGTCTCAATCGAATGGGAATATTCGGGATCCAAGTTCGGATTTCCGACCCATCGGGAACGGTTGTCGCTAAAATTGGAGAAGGGCATCAACATACGGAACCAGGGTCGGCTGAGTCGACGGCTGTAATTGAGCTGAACCTGATTTTCCGGACTGATTTCATATGTGAAATGAGCAGTCGGGAAAAAATCGGTGTAGTTTCTGTCATTATTAGTGTTTTCATTTTCCAGACGGGTCGTGATATCTGAATGCTCTACCCGCAGACCCAGCTGATATGAAAAAGGTCCTTTCTTGTCTCCAAAAATCGAATAAGCCGCATAAATATTTTCAAAATAAGTCAGATTGTCATTGTATTCTGGCAGTGCGGTCCAATGATCTTCATGATCCATTTCTTCTACAAGGAAATTGTTTTTGATATCCCGGAAGTTGAATTTTATTCCTGCCTCAAAAATCCCGTCTTCACCTACCGGATCTACAAAATCCGCCTGCAAAAGAAAAGTCTCTTCCCCCTCTTCATTTTCTGATTTTTGAAAAATATTTCTGGGATCAAGCTGAAGGATGGTTTCTTCTATGTCTGATTTTTCCATGTTGTAATTCTGCATCCATTTAAAATCAGCAGTTAATTTTCTGCCTTCTTCCTGGAAGGTTTTTTCATACATCAGGGCTGTTTCCATATCATATCCATCCCGGTTTTCTTGATTGAGTCGGCGACTTTCTCCGATTTTTTCCCGATCTTCTGTATAGTCTTCATAGAAGATATCGGTATCGTTTCTTCCATCTGAAAAACGGTACATTCCGGATGCGGTCAGAGTGTTGTGATCATTGAGATAAAAATCAGCGCCAAACTGATATTGGTTCGATAACCTCGATCTGAATCGATCGGTATTACTCTCGTATATTTGAACGCCTTCCGGGCCATCAAATCTTTTAAAACTGGAAGCACTTCCCGGCGATTTCATGTAGTACAACCCCCCGTTAAGAAACAGATTGATCCATTCCCGACGAAGATTGAAGTTGATTCCGGCTCCGTAGTTATCCGGATTTCCGGCGCGGAGATCTATCGAACCGTGCAATCCTCTCCTGCTTTCCTTCTTCATGACCAGATTGATGATTCCTACTTCTCCTTCCGCATCATAGCGAGCAGATGGATTGGTGATGATTTCGACTCTTTCCACCATATCACTTTGGAGTTGCCGGAGCGCATCAGCTACATTATTCCCCAAGAGACCGGAAGGTTTTCCATCGATGAGGATCCGTACATTTTGACTCCCGCGAAGCCCCACATTTCCTTCCACATCGATATCGACAGAGGGAATATTGTCCAGGAGATCGGCTACATTAGCTCCGGCATTGGCCAGATCAGAACCCACGTTGACCACCCGTTTATCCAGTTTGAGTTCCATTTGGCTCCGTTCGGCGGTGACCTGAATTTCGTCCAGGACCAGGTCTCCTGATTTCATGATCACTTCTTCTATAGTATGAGGTGCATCCGTGATTTCGATGTTTTCAATGATGAGATCATCAAAGGAAAGATATTGAAAGTGAAGTCGGTATGTGCCTGAATTTTTAAGATCCGTCCGAAAATAACCATTTTCATCGGTAGAAAGACCGTCGACCATTGCTGAGTCTGCATCATAGACCATCAGCGTGGCAAAAGGTAAAGGTTCACCCGTGTCGTCTGTGACATGTCCGTCGATATAAAGTTCCTGCCCTGTGAGATAGGAAGATGTGAGAATAAAAACGAGAATAAAAAAAGAGATGTTTAATTTCATGATTTGAAATAAGAGTACAAAATATGGAAAGAAATAATATTTACATTAAAATTAGAAAATATCTGTCTGAAATATTCTATATGTCCATGATTAACGATAATTTATGAATCAAAAAGGAACTTAATATCTACATTTGATGCAATTGCAAAATCTTCCGGGAAAAGGGACATATAAGAGAATTGATATGAAAGGTATGGAGATAACAAAAAAAGAAGAAGATTATCTGAAGGGATTACTCCATTTAAAATTGAAAGGGGATGATGAGCACATCGGTACCAATCGACTGGCCCAGATCGTGGGTGTCGCGCCGGCGACTGCCAACAGTATGCTCAAGAAGCTGAAAGGAAAAGAATGGGTGGAATATGAAAAATATGGCGCGATCGACCTGACAGAACAAGGAGAGAAAATTGCTCTTCAAATGGTACGTAAGCATCGATTATGGGAGACATTTTTATATGATAAACTGGGATTTTCGTGGGATGAGGTTCATGCAGTTGCGGAACAGCTGGAACATGTAAGATCTGAAAAACTGATCCGGAAGCTGGATGAATTCCTGGGTTTCCCTGAGGTTGACCCGCATGGAGATCCCATCCCTGGAGCGGATGGAGATTATGATCATTCTGTGAAAAATACGTTGGCCGAAATGAAGGTGGGTAGCAGGGTCAAGATAATTTCTGTACGAGATACATCACCCTCATTTTTACAATATGTCAGTGAGATGGGAATGGATTTGGAAACACAAATCGAAATTCTGGACCGGAAAACATTTGATAATTCACTCCATATCAGGGTAGAGGGAAAGGATCATACAGTATCCGAAAAATTTTCAAAAAATCTTTACGTGGAGAAAATCGAAAATTGAAGAGACGGGTTTTATATCCTATTACTTTCAATTTCGGATGATAAAAAAGGCAGAGAAACATATTTTTCCGGTATTCCAAAAGCACGAATCAGCGCAGGACCATCCGGTACCATTTGAGCGACGTGCCGATGAATAAGTTGCCGGATCGCTTTGGATTTGTTCCCTGAGATATAACCCTGTTCCAGATACCAGCCATTGTGCTCATATATCGTCGACAATGCATAGAGTGCCGACAGTCGCTTCAACATAAATTGTTCGTCTTCAGAAGTGGTTTCTTCTATGACCTTATGAAAAGCAAGAAGGCAACGCTCTTCTGCATATGCCATTGCGAGTTGGATCATATGAGTTTGTACCCTCAAAAAAGCCTGATAAGGGGTGATTCGTTTTTTGAACAATCGATTCATCCTTTGTGCGACAGAAAAAGTGAGGCGTCGCCGCCGGTAGCTAAAGGCATCTTTGTGAAAGCTTCGGCTGTACAGGTGAGAGACGTCGACATTGTTGGTGTAGACGGGATTGAAGTTGACGAGCCGGTCCGCGACCTGCCGGCGAAGATATTTGATAACACCAAAAAATGAATCCGCACTAAAATCGGTTTGAAATTCGGATAAAACACCTTTGGCGGTGAGTTGGAGAATGACATAATTATCTCCTTCAAATGTGGAGAAAATATCGATATCATCTTTGAGCTCCGGAAGCCGGTTTTCACTCATATATCCCTGTCCTCCACAAGCTTCTCTGCATTCCTGTAAAGTTTGATTTCCATGCCAGGTCGCCATGGATTTGAGCGCTGCAGCTTCGGTTTCAAGCTCTCGTTTGTCCGCATCGACGGGCACACGGGCAAATCGGTTCATCAGATCCTCCAATGCGAAGTGGAGCGCATATGTTTTCGCCAAAAGAGGAAACAGACGCATCTGGTGTGTCGGATAATCGATCAGGAGATTTTCCTGAAGGTGAATATCCTGTCCGAATTGTCTTCGATGATAAGCATATTTCATTGCGATTTTCAAACCAAGCTTGGAAGCAGCCACCGATCCTTTTCCTACACAAATACGACCTCCCACTAAAGTGCCAAGCATCATAAAAAATCTTCTTGATGCGCTTTTGATCGGAGACTGATACTGCCCGATTTCGTCGACCGAACCAAAGCGATCGAGGAGATGGGTCCGTGGCACTTTGATTTGATCAAACCATATCCGGCCATTGTCCACACCATTGAGACCCCCTTTGTGTCCATTGTCTTTGATCCGTATCCCGGGCAGAATATTTCCATCTGCATCTCTCAGGGGAACCAGGAGCGCATGAACTCCTTCATTTTTTCCATTGACGATCAGCTGTGCAAATACCGTAGCCATTTTTGCTGTCGTCGCTCCTCCGATGAAGATTTTGCCATCTTTCGGACGGGGTGTATGAATTTCAAAACTATCCTGCTCGTGGATGTAAGTAGCCGTTGTTTGAAGGTTTTTTACATTGGAACCATGGCTCTCTTCGGTCATGGCAAAGCAACCGGGAATTTCTCCGGTTCCGATTTTTCGGAGCCATTTTTGATGATGTTTTTCTGTTCCCAAACTTGCTACACTGCCCCCGAACAATCCATATTGCACCCCAAATTTCACCGCCGTACTTCCTCCGGCGAAAATCAGATTTTCAAAAATATGACCATATGCTCCCAGATCATCCACGCCGCCATATTCTTCAGGAAATGCTTTGGCTCCATATCCGTGCTTACCCAGATCGCGGACCTGGGCAGAGGTTTTATCCCGCAGGATATCGATTTCAGGAATTACCTCCCAATCATAAAGTGAATCGTCCATCAATTTTTGCTGTAATTCCTGAATCAGCTCACCATAGGATCCTTCCAAAATTTTTCTGAATTGAGGTTCAGAAAAAGAGGGTTGATCTTTGATTTCTTCCGGAGAAGATTCTATCAGATGCTGGTATTGGACAGGTTGAAGACCCAGATTATATTCGATGTGCTGCAGACCTTTTTCATGTCCTGTGAAATCTGGATCTTTGGACTGAGCGATCCGGATGGCAAAATCGGTCAGAGGATATTCATTGTCAAAATCGATGAGGACATCATCCTTTTGAAGTATGTTTTTCCATCGTTCAAATATGGCTTCATCCGGACTTTGTTCCGGGATCAGCCATTGCGATAGATTTTTGCGTTCAGTAGCTGAGAGTACCGGATCTTTTTCAATTACATTTTTGATTACATCCAATTCTGAAGCGGTGAGAAGCCCGTCTGCCCAGATGGTATAGATAAAAGGTAAATAAGATAATTCTGCCGGTGATAAAGATGTCTGAATCATGGATTCGCTATTGTTCCTCCCAAAATAACCAAAATTAACGGATATTATTTTGCTGGTGGTTTGCTCGGTCGTACTTCGATTTTGCTGGGCAGCGTGCGAGGATGCATTTCGAGAAGATCCACGACGATTTGTCCCATGTCTTCAGGCTGGATTTTCCAGGCATCTTTCTCTCCCGGGATATTATTGTTGAAATGAGTGGCGACAGATCCCGGCAGTATGGCAGTGACTTTTACATCATCTTGCCGTACGTCCTGCATCAGAGCCTGTGTGAATCCGACCAGACCAAATTTACTTGCATTGTAAGCGGTCCCGCCGGGGAAGAAATTGATTCCGGCAAGGCTGGCAATCGTGATCATATACCCTTTTGATTGTTTGATAGGATCCAAAGACGCCTTGACACTGTGAAATACGCCGGTGAGGTTGGTGTCCATGGTTTGGTCCCATTGCTCTTTTGTAAGATCGGCGATATCCGCATAATGACCGATTCCTGCATTGGCGACGAGAACATCCAGTTGGCCCCACTTATTGAGGATTTCCCCGACGGCTTTTGTTTCATCTTCCATCTTTCGTACATCGGAAGTTAAGATCAGCAGATTGTCCCCGGCGTTGAGGGTATTTTTAGCTTCTTCCAGCTTGGAAGGAGTCCGGCCCGAGATGGCTACTTTCATTCCTTTTTTCAAAAGAGCGGCGGCTGTGCCCAGTCCTATTCCCTGACTTCCTCCGGTGATATAAGCGACTTTGTTTTTCAGTTTTTCCATAATGATGAGTAGATTGTTTAGTGATATACAATCAACCTTGTACTCGCAAGTCTAATGTGAATAATTTTTTACGCTATTGATAAATAAAGGGACTCCACAGTTTTGTGAAGTCCCATTTTTTCACCTTTTTGGTGAAAAACTCTTAGCGATGTTTAAACTAAAACAAATTCACGATATATCCATGGATTCTTACGGTGGATTGCAATTTTTTCACAGATTCATCGAAAAAACTGATTTCGAGAAGGTCGTCAGGCAAGAACTGGGATATCG
>Ga0209487_1000173_pt1 | contig 60015 bp, 50 predicted proteins | sample Poulit2012_FD_187524 | JGI IMG/M metagenome (GOLD analysis project Ga0209487, IMG submission 187524) | Agricultural soil microbial communities from Georgia to study Nitrogen management - Poultry litter 2012 (SPAdes) (version 2) | ecosystem: Environmental > Terrestrial > Soil > Agricultural land... | reverse complement strand
GGCCGAGCATATTTTGCGATGGTGCAAGGAGCAGCCAATAGCCGGTTTGAGCGCGGAAATAGTGCGCCTTGACGGGCGCACACCGGTGGTTTTTGTCGAGGTTGCCGGCTCGGTTGATGAAACGGTTCTATTGTACGGGCACCTGGACAAGCAGCCCGAAATGACCGGCTGGGCCCAGGGCCTGGGGCCGTGGAAACCCGTCATTCGGGACGGCAGGCTGTACGGCCGGGGTGGCGCCGACGATGGCTATGCGGCGTATGCATCGCTGGCGGCCATCCGGGCGCTGCAGGAGCAAAACCGCGCCCACGCCAGGTTCATCGTCATCATAGAAGCCTGCGAGGAATCCGGCAGTTATGATTTGCCGGCCTATATCGAGCATCTTTCCGATCGTATAGGCTCACCGTCTTTGGTGGTGTGCCTGGATTCCGGCGCCGGCAATTATGACCAGCTGTGGGTGACAACGTCTTTGCGCGGCATGGCGTCAGGCACGCTTTATGTTGATATCCTCGAGGAGGGCGTGCATTCGGGCATGGCCTCGGGCATTGTGCCGTCGAGCTTTCGTATTGCCAGGCAGCTGATTTCCCGCCTTGAGGATGAAGTCAGCGGGGAAATACTTCTGGACGAACTGAAAGCCGAAGTGCCCGAACAGCGCCATCGGCAGCTTGCGGATGTCGCCCGGACGCTCGGCGACCAGATTCACGGCTCTCTTCCGCTGGTGCAGGGCGCTCGCCCCATGGGTGAAAATGCGCTCGCGCAGCTTTTGGCGCGAAACTGGGGGGCGGCCCTGTCAGTGATTGGCGCCGGCGGGCTTCCCGACCTTGAGTCGGGCGGCAATGTCCAAAGACCCGGCACAGCGCTGAAGCTTTCGTTTCGCCTTCCGCCCACGCTGGATGGAGAACAGGCATCGGAAGTCATTCGCAGGGCGCTTGAAAGCAATCCGCCCTATGGAGCACAGGTCCGCTTTGAGGCTGAGGCGGCAGCAACGGGGTGGAACGCGCCCGACGTGGCGCCGTGGCTGGAGGAAGCCTGTCAGACGGCGTCAGAGGCGGTGTTTGGCAAGCCGGCCATGTACACCGGGGAGGGCGGCACCATTCCGTTCATGTCCATGCTGGGCGAGTCCTTTCCCGAGGCCCAGTTTTTGATTACCGGTGTACTGGGCCCCAATTCAAACGCGCACGGCCCGAATGAATTCCTGCATTTGTCGTACGCCACTCGCCTGACGACTGCGGTGTCCCTGGTGCTCGATGCCCATGCCCGCCACCATGACTAGACCGCCCGTCTGATCCCTGGCCAGCAGTTCGTCCAATAAAAAGCGCCCCGTCAAAATTGACGGGGCGCCATTCGCTACTGTTGCATCCGCGTCTTACGGAGTATCAATCCACAGGTTGTAGCTGCCGCTGCCGTAGTAGGAGCGAACCTGCCACAGGTAGTATCCGGCCAAGCCGAAGTGGTTGATGTGCTCCTGGCTGCCGGGCTGCTGTGACACTGCTACCCGCTGCCAGTCAAAGCCGTTCCAGCGGAACAGATCCAGATCAAAGTCTGCGCTGGCAGGGCCCTGCAGCCAGCCCTTGTGATAGCCGGTTGCAGCGTAGTAGTAGTTTCCGTTGGGCTCAATGGACGCTCCGCCACTGTTGAGACTGCCGGAGAACCTGGTGCAGCTGGTGCAGGGGGCACCACCGCCGCCGCCGCTTTCATAGCTGGCCACCAGGCTGACGCCCGAATAGCTGCTGTAGCCGCGCACCATGATGTAATAGCTGCCCGCCTGCGGGCTTGATGCAACGCAGCTTTCGTTGTTGCCGTTGCGCCACGGGCGGCAGTCGTAGGCAGAAGTGGTTGGTTTGCTGCCAATGCGGACATACAGGTCGGCATCGCCGCTGCCACCGCTCATGCTGATTTCCAGGTTGCGGGCGTTGGCCGGCACGTCAATAACGAAAAATCTTTCTGAGTTTTGACCCCCGGATAGTCCGGTTTTTGGAACACCGTTGGTCAGCTCAACAACTTCGCCGTTGTCGCCATCGTCTCCGTCATCATCGTCTCCATTATCGTCATCATCATCACCGTTTCCATCAAGCAGTGAGTAGACGAGCAGGTTGGGTGAACCGGTGCCGGGATTGCCGACGACCCCGCTGGTGCCTGATGACAAAATGGCATTTGCGACCTGGGCAGGGGAGGCATTGGGGTTGGTGGCGAGATAAAGGGCGGCAACGCCGGCGACATGGGGTGAAGCCATGGAGGTGCCGCTGATGGTATTGGTGGCGTTGGTGCCGGTATGCCAGGCAGAGGTGACGTTTGAGCCCGGGGCAAAAATATCGACACAGGTGCCCCAGTTGGAAAAGCTCGAACGCTGGTCATTGCTGGTGGTTGATCCCACGGTAATGGCGCTGGATGAGCGGGCGGGCGACACGTTGCAGGCATTTTGCGTTTCGTTGCCGGCGGCAACCACAACGGTAACGCCGGCATTGCGCATGCGCGTGACGGCGCTGTCGATGGCCTGCGAGGCGCCTCCGCCCAGGCTCATGTTGGCAACGGCCGGGAACTGGGCGTTTTGGGCCACCCAGTCCATGCCGGCAATAATGCCGGAGTTGGTGCCGCGACCGTCACAGCCCAGCACGCGTACGCCGTGAACAGTCGCGCCCTTGGCTACGCCATAGGTTGAACCGGCAACGGTTCCCGCCACGTGGGTGCCGTGGCCGTTGCAGTCGCTGGGGCCGCGGCCGTCGTTGATGGCCGAGTAGCCGTTGCCCATGCGGCCGCTGAACTCACTGTGGGAACCCAGAACGCCGGTATCAATGATGTAGGCATGAACATTGCTGGCCGTGGTGTTGTAGGTATAGCGGTTGTCCAGCGGCAGATTGCGCTGGTCAATGCGGTCCAGGCCCCAGGTTGGGTTGTTCTGCACCGCATTGACGGACACGATTCCGTCTTCCTCGATGTAATCGATGCGGTCATCATCAAGAAGCCTGACCAGCGTTTTTTTGTCGGCCCTGACAACAAAGCCGGGCAGAACGCTTTCATATGAGCGAACCAGCTTGGCGTTGTTTTTGCTGACAATGTTCCGGGCAATGGCCGCCACGGAAACATCCTTGGCGCTTTTGGCTTTCTCTGCCGTTAGCGCCTTGTCCTTCAGAACAACGATGTACTGGTTTTCAACCGGCCGTTCGGTGGTAAAAAACTCTGCGGCGCTGGCGGTGGATAGAAAGGTGATGGCCAGCAGACAGGCGCCTGCCAGCCGCATTGGCAATAAACGATTTAACATGTGAAGTGCTCTCTCTTATCGATCAATTTAGGTGGTCCCCTTGATCGTTTGGCCGGGGATTTGCCCAGGCCATGCCAAGGTATACACGGGCCTGCATGGATTATGCAAGGGAAAAAGTGAGAAAAAGATCGGGAGTGTGACGGGCTTTGCATAATTATTACCTTTATATGGAGAAAGTCTGCGAGTATTTGTTTTTTTAATAGCAGCTCTGCTGACTGTGGTCGGTCACAAACCGTTATCATCCGTTTTGATCTTTAAACAGGGAAAGTCCATGCCGGAGCAATTCAATACAGTCATCGAGCCGTTTCGCATCAAGACGGTTGAGCCCATCACCCTGACTACACGGGCGCAGCGCGAAAAATATCTGGCGGAAGCCAGCTACAACCCCTTCAAGCTGAAATCGGAGCAGGTCATCATTGATCTGCTGACCGACAGCGGGACGTCGGCCATGAGCGCGGCGCAGTGGTCGGGAATGATGCAGGGAGATGAATCCTATGCCGGCTCGGTGAGCTGGCAGCGCCTGGAAAGGGTCATTCGTGACTTGACCGGCTATCCATATATTCTGCCAACCCACCAGGGACGGGCGGCCGAGCGCATTTTGTACGGGCACCTGGGTGGCAGGGGCAAGACCTTTCTGAGCAACACCCATTTTGATACAACGCGCGCCAACATCGAGTTCAGCGGGGCCGAGGCCATTGACTGCGTGACGCCGGTTGCTGCGCAGCCCGAAAGTGATTTTCCTTTCAAGGGCAATGCCGACGTTGAGCGCATGGACGCGCTCATCAGCGAGCGCGGCAGCGAAAATATCGGCGCGGTCATTCTGACGGTGACCAACAATTCCGGCGGCGGCCAGGCCGTGAGCATGGCCAACGCGCGCGAGGTTCGCGATCTTTGCCGCCGCCACGGGGTGCTGTTCATTCTCGATGCCTGCCGGATTGCCGAAAATGCCTGGTTCATCAAGCAGGACGAGGAAGGCTACGGCGAAAAGTCCAGCCGCGACATCGCCCGCGAAATGTTTGACCTGGCCGATGGCTGCGTGATGAGCGCCAAGAAGGATGCGCTGGTGAACATGGGTGGTTTTTTGGCGCTCAAGGATGAAGAGCTGGCCGATCATTGCACCAGCCTGCTGATCATTACCGAAGGCTACACCACCTATGGCGGGCTTTCCGGTCGCGACATGGAGGCGGTGGCCACCGGCCTGGAGGAAATTTTCAACGAGGACTACCTGCGCTACCGGACGCGCTCAACGGCCTATCTGGGCGAGCATCTAGACCGCCTTGGCGTGCCGGTGATCAAGCCGATCGGCGGGCATGCGGTATACATCAACGCGGGTGAGTTCTACGATCATCTGCCGGTTGAGCAGTACCCCGGCCAGTCGCTGGTGTGCGAGCTTTACAAGGTGGGCGGCGTGCGTTCGGTTGAAATCGGCTCGGTGATGTTCGGCAAATACGACGAGCAGGGCAAGCTGGTGCCCGCGCCGCGGGAGCTGGTGCGGCTGGCCATTCCGCGCCGGGTGTATACTCAAAGCCATGTCGACTATCTGATTGAAGTGTTCGGGCGCGTGCAGGAGCTGCGCAGTTCGGCGCCGGGTTACCGGATTGTCCGCGAGCCGCGCTTTTTGCGTCATTTCACCGCCGATTTTGAGCCTGTTGGCTGAAACACGCCTCCGGACATGCCATGGTCTGATTGACGCCCACAAAGCATGGAGTGAATATGAGCCTGCAACCCGATGACTATCCACGAATGCTGGACGAGCTGCGGGCCACCTTCACCAGCGGCCACACGCGATCGCCGGCCTGGCGGCGCGATCAGCTGGCGGCCGTTGAGCGCATGCTCAGGGACAATGAAAAGCGCTTCAATGGGGCCTTGCAAGATGACCTGGGCAAGCCGGCCCAGGAAGTTCTCCTGGGAGAAACGGCGCTGCTGTTCAGCGAGATTCGGCACGCGCGCAGAAAGCTGAAGCGCTGGATGCGCCCGCGCCGAACCTTCACCCCACTGATCGGTCAGCCGGCCCGCAGCTGGGTGCAGCCCGAGCCTTTGGGCGTTGTGCTCATCATCGGAGCGTGGAATTACCCCGTGCAGCTGGTTGTCGGCCCGCTGATCGCCGCGCTGGCCGCCGGCAACTGCGCCATTGTCAAGCCGTCCGAGATTGCTGCCGCCACGTCCCAGCTGCTGGCGGAGCTGGTGCCGGAGTATCTTGACCGGGCGGCGGTGCGCGTGGTCGAAGGCGCCGTTGACGAAACCACGGCGCTGCTCAAGCTGCGCTATGACCACATTTTTTATACCGGCGGGGCGGCGGTGGGGCGCATTGTGATGCGGGCGGCGGCCGAGCATTTGACGCCGTTGACCCTGGAGCTGGGCGGCAAGAGCCCGTGCGTGATTGATGCCGGCGCCAACATGGATTCGGCCGCGCGCCGGCTGGTGTGGGGAAAATGCCTGAACGCCGGACAGACCTGCATCGCCCCCGACTATGTGCTGGTGGCAGGCACGGATTCGGACCGCGACCGGCTGGTGGAAGCCATTGAGCGTGAGCTTGAGGCGATGTACGGCGATGACCGGCTGGCCAGCGCCGATTATTCAAAGATCATCAACCGCAGGCATTTCGATCGGCTGGTCGGGTATCTCGACAACGGCCGCATTGCCGCGGGCGGCCGCCACGACAGCCAGACCCTGCGCATTGAGCCCACGGTTCTTGTGGATGTGCCACAGGATGCAGCGGTGATGCGCGAGGAGATTTTCGGCCCCGTACTGCCCGTAATCAGCGTCGAAAGCCTTGATGCAGCCATTGAATACATCGGGCGCGGCGCCAAACCGCTGTCGGCCTATCTGTTTACCCGTTCCCGCGAATCGGGGCGCAAATTCACGCATGCGGTGTCGGCAGGCAATATATGCATCAATGACACGCTCATGTTCATGACCGTGCCCGGCCTGCCGTTTGGCGGCGTGGGCGACAGCGGCATGGGGCAGTACCACGGACGCGCCGGCTTTGATCGCCTGTCGCACCTGAAAGCGGTGATGAAGCGCGGGCGCTGGCCCGAGGTGTCGGTGCGCTTTCCGCCCTATACCCGCCTGAAAGAGCGCCTGCTCAGGCTGCTGAGCTGACGTTGCTGCCGATCAGTCGTGGGTCTGATCGCCCATTTGCGCCTGTAAATAACGCTTTTCGCCAATTCTGTCGACCAGGTCGAGCTGGGTTTCAAGAAAGTCGGCGTGCTCCTCTTCATCAGCGATCAGCTCAGTGAACAGGTCGCGCGAGGCATAGTCACGGGCCTGTTCGCACTGACCGACGGCCGATCTGTACAGGTCCAGCGCTTCGTACTCAATCTTCAGGTCGTTTTTGATGCACTCGACCGGATCCTCGCCGATCTGCAAATGACCGATGTCCTGCAGATTGGGCAGACCGCCCAGCAGCAGGATGCGCTTGATGATGATGTCGGCGTGTTTCATTTCATCAATGGACGCATCGTATTCAAATTCGGCCAGCTTGTTCAGCCCCCAGTCCTCGTACATGCGCGAGTGCAGAAAAAACTGGTTGATGGCGGTCAGCTCCGCCTTGAGGGCCTGGTTGAGAAGAGAGATAACTTCGGGATTGCCTTTCATTGCAAACAACCTCGCTAAAACAGATTGGTCATGCAGACAGCATAGCGGATTGGCTGTCCTGCGGGCAGCCGGCGTCAGCCGGCTTTTCTGGTGATGGTTGCAATGGGCAGTGGCCGGCTTCCCGTTGAAATGGGTATTGTTGCAGTGGTGGCCGCTCTTTCTGAAAGCGCGGACTGGATGACGGCCTCGGCGTGCTCGCGACAGCTGCCGCACGTACCCGAACAGCCCGTCAGGGCCTGAACCTCGTCCAGGCTGTCGCAACCCTGGGCGACAAGCGCGCGTATGGCTGCTTCAGTAACAGCGTTGCAGATGCATACATACATGGCAGGTAATGGTGTCAGTAATGAGAATCATTGTCAATTGCACTTGCTTATCGTTTCAGCTGAAGCGATAAGCTGAAGCTCTTGTCTACCACCACAGCGCAAACGACAGCGAGCCGAAGCTTTGGCGCCCCTGCTGTCCGACAAACTCATGGCTGCGCCAGGTGTGGGTATACGACAGCCTCATGGGGCCGCGGGTATAGACCAGGCCGGCAAACGTGTCGCCAACCAGGCGCTCGCGGCTGGCCCCGCTGATGCCGCCAAAAGTGTTGCCCTGCACAAACATGTCGCGAAAAACACGGCGGCCTTCCGTGCCCAGGTGGACGTACCAGGTGGCGTGATCGGCCGGCATGAAATAGCGCGTGCCGGACACGGCCGGCGTAATACGCGGCGGGCCAAAGCCGCTGGGCAGGTCATGGCCGATGCGCACATAGCCACCGGCGGTCACGTTGGTGTAGGCGTTGCCCAGCATCAGGCTGCCCATCAGGGTGGCGTCGGCATCCAGGTAGCCTGACCCGCTGTGGCGCCAGACATGGCGCAGGTGGTCGTAGCCCAGCTGCAGGGTGGGCTCGTTGCGAATCTGTGTGTTCCAGCCCACCGGGTCATCGCCTCCGAATACTTCATGGATGGCTTTTTGAACCTCCCGGCCCATGACGGCCGGGCCGGTCATGCCCAGGCCAACATGCATGCGGTTGGCTGAACTGTCGCTTAGCGTGCCGGTGGCGAACTGGACGTTGAGCCAGGCGGCATACGGACGGTCGGCCGGTGGGGGCGTCGGGTTGGCGATGTCCCGGGGCGTATACAGGTTGTAATTGATTGACAGCCGGTAGGGGTAGTTGTCGTCCATTTCTATGCCCGGCATCCGGGCGGCAAGGCTTTTCAGCCAGCCAGGGGCTTCACTGGCGTGGCCAATTCTGGAGACGCTGGTGCCGGCGGTGTAATAGCGATCCTCGTTGGTGACAATATCATTTTCGAGCTCGATCACCCACAGGGCCTGGTTTTTTTGAGCGGAAAGATCCAGTTCATCAGCCGCGGCTGCCGGCCCGGCACCGAGAAAAATGGCTGACAGCGCCAGGCCGGCGAGCCCGATGGCCGGCCATTTGCAAAGCCCGCTACAAAATCCGGTTGATGAGAACTTCGGCATGCATGCTTTCTTCAACTGGCAGGGACTGGCTGCGGCCTTCAAAATCGCCCTCGCTGGCAGCGGCATCGCCACTGAACGAAACCCGGGCGACCGCGCGAACGGTGCTGGCGCTTGAAATGCCGCTGCCGGCCAGCATGGCGTCGTCATCACCGAGGCTGATCTCAATAGGCAGCTGGTCGGCCCTGAGCCTTGTGGCTGCCAGGGGCGGGCCCTCGCCATCGGCGCTGTGCACGGCGACAAAAACGGCTTCATCACCGCTGAGCTGCTCGTGGAGTGCCGGATCAATATCAACCGTGAGAGTGAGAGCAGGTGCATGATCGCTGGTCTGTTTGCTGCCGGCGCCCACGACGTGCCCCGCGCGGGCGGCGGCAAGCTGCTGTTCGACGCTGGCTGCAATTTCACTGTCTTCGGGCAGAATTTCCAGCAGGCGGGCCAGGTGGGTTTCTGCAGCCTTGTTGTCGCCCAGCTGACGCGCGTTGAGGCCCAGAAGCCACAGCGCCTTCTGGCTGTCCTGGGCGGCGGCCTGCTCAAGCAACGATTGGGCCTCGGCCGGCAGCTGTCGCTGGCCGGATCCATACAGCAGTGTTTCGCCCAGCTCGGCCATCAGAAAGCCGCTTTGGGGTTCGATGTAAAGGGCGCGGCGCAGCGCATGCTCTGCGGCCCCGAAGTCCTGCAGGCTTTTGTAGGCCAGCCCGAGCCGGGTCCAGTGCACGCTGTCATCGGGTTCGCGCATGGCTTTTACCGCCATTTCAGTCACCGCGCTTCTGACCTCTCCAACCTGTCCGGTTTGCGGGCTGATGGCCCCCGGCGTGCCAATGACAAGATACAGGCCGACGGTGGCAACGGGCACAATAAAAGCCAGGCCGGCAAGAATGGACCCCTGGCGGCGGCCGCGCAGCGGCAGCACAATGAAGGCCAGGGCCAGCAAGATTGCGCAGGCAACAAGGACGATAAAAGCCGGGCTGTTCACAGGGCTGCTCTCCGTTTGCGAATGGCAACGAGGGCGGTTGCCAGGCCAATGACAAGAAGACCAACGGGGCCGCCCCACAGCAGCAGGGTGTGGCCAGCCAGGGGCGGCCGGTAAAGAACAAACTCGCCGTAGCGTTCGACCATGAAATCACGGATTTCCTGATCGCTGCGGTTGTCCTGGAGCATGCCGAACACTTCGCGGCGCAGGTCTCTGGCCAGGGGTGCGTCTGAATCGGCCAGAGACTGGTTCTGACACACAGTGCAGCGCAGTTCGGCAATCAGGCTGCGAAAGCGGGTTTCCTCAAGCTCGCTGCTGAAAGGGTAGGTTTCTATGGCCGAGGCCAGCGCTGTGCCGCACAGAACAAGGGCAAAAAGGACGGCCGCCAGGCACCGCGCTGGCCGTTGAAATGTACCGGTATGCATTATTGAGTCTCCGCGCGCAGCTGCATGGCGCGCCGCATCAAATCATCAAAACTGTTGGCGTTGACCGGCCCCACCAGCTTGTGGCGGATGATGCCGCGGTGGTCAACCAGAAAGGTTTCGGGCGCTCCATAAACTCCGAGGTCAATGGCGGTCTGGCCTTCAAAATCAACCACCTGGCGGCTCCAGGAGTTACCGTAGCGCTCTATCCAGGCCAGGGCGTCCTCGCGGCGGTCTTTCCAGTTGAAGCCGATCAGCTCGATGGGGGCTTCGCGGCCCAGTCTTTCAATAAAGGGGTGCTCTTCGCGGCAGGCCCAGCACCAGCTGCCCCAGACGTTGAGTATGAACGGCTCGCCAATCAGGTCATCATGGGTGATGCGGGCTTCCGGGTCCTGCAGGGTGGGCAGGGAAAACCCGGGAATGGGCTTGCCGATCAGCGGCGACTGGATGAGCTTGCGCTCTTCGCTGGTTTGCAGTCCGGCCACCAGCAAAATGATCAGCGCGGCAAAAACGCCCAGCGGGATCAGCGCCCTGATCATGGGTGCGCCTGAGCCGTCGACTGGCCGGAAGCCGAAGCCGCCCGACTGGCGGCAGCCTGTTCAGATTTGCGCTTTTGCCGGTAGCGCCTGTCGCTGGCTGAAACCAGCCCGCCCAGCCCGATCAGGACAGCGCCGCCCCATATCCAGCGGACGAACGGCTTGATGTGCAGCCTGACGCTCCAGGCGCCGCTGTCGTCCAGCTGTTCACCCATGGCAATGTACAAGTCCCTGAACAGACCGGGCCTGAGTGCCACTTCGGTCATGGTCTGGTTGCCGCGGTAGTAGTGGCGCTTCTGCGGATTCATTTGCGCGATTTCACGCCCGCCCCTGAAGATGCGAAAGCGGCCTTCCTCTGCGCGCCAGTTGGGGCCCTTGACCAGCGCCACCTCATCAAGCTGAAACCGGTAGCCGGACTCTTCCACGGCCTGGCCGGGCGCCAGGCGTACATCACGCTCGAATGTGTGGGCCTCGACCATGGCGGCTCCAATGATGAATATGCCCACGCCCGCATGCGCCAGCGCCATGCCAAGCTGGTGTCGAGGCAGCCCGCGGCGGCTGGCACGAGCGGTGCGAACTGCATAGGCCAGCGTGCCGGCAATCAGCCACAGCCCGCCCAGCCACCCGCTGAAAGCCCGCAGGCTCCATGCGTTCAGCACGGCACAGATTATCAGTGCACCCAGGATGGAGAACACTGCAGCAATGGCCAGCGGGGCAAGAACACGCGCGGTCTGATCACGCTTCCAGCGCGTAAAGGGCCCCAGTGGCAGCAGCACCACAACCGGCGTCATCAGCAGAATGAACATGGCGCCAAAATACGGCGGGCCGACGGAAATCTGGCCCCAGCCCATGAAGTCGATAATGAGCGGGTAGAGCGTTCCCAGCAGCACCATGGCCGCCGAGACGGTGAAAAACACGTTGTTGAGCAGCAGCAGCGATTCGCGGCTGATCCAGTCAAAGCCGGAGCCAGTCATGATGCGCGGCGCGCGCAGCGCATAGAGCAGCAGGGCGCCGCCGGTGATCAGCACCATGAAGCCGAGAATGAACAGGCCGCGCTCCGGGTCGTTGGCAAAGGCGTGCACCGAGGTCAGCACGCCCGAGCGCACCAGAAACGTGCCCAGCAGTGACATGGAAAATGCGGCGATGGACAGCAGCACTGTCCAGGCAGGAAACGCACCGCGTTTTTCGGTGACCGCCTGCGAATGAATCAGCGCCGTACCAATCAGCCAGGGAATAAACGAGGCGTTTTCAACCGGGTCCCAGAACCACCAGCCGCCCCAGCCCAGTTCGTAGTAGGCCCACCAGGAGCCCAGCGCGATGCCAAAAGTCAGCGATGCCCAGGCCGCCATGGTCCAGGGACGTGCCCAGCGCACCCAGTCGCGCTCTATCCTGCCGCCGATAAGCCCGGCAATGGCAAACGCAAAGGCCACGGCAAAACCCACGTAACCCATGTACAAAAGCGGCGGGTGGAAGATCATGCCCGGATCCTGCAGCAGCGGATTGAGGTCCTGGCCGTCTATGGGGCCGGGAACAATGCGCTCGAACGGATTGGAGGTAAGCAGGATGAACAGCAGAAAACCAACCGAAATAAAGCCCATGACGGACAGCACGCGGGCCAGAAATGGCCGCGGCAGCGAGCGTGAAAAGACCGCCACGGCCAGCATCCAGCCACCAAACAGCAGCATCCACAGCAGCAGCGAGCCTTCGTGGCTTCCCCAAACGGCCGTCAGGCGATAGAACCACGGCAGCAAAAGGTTGGAGTGCAGGGCCACATAGGTAACGGTGAAATCATGTTGTATGAATGCCACGGCCAGCGCCGCAAATGCGCCCGCCAGAAAAACGAAATGCCCAATGGCCAGCGACGGCGCCAGCCTCATCAGGGCCTGGTTGCCGCGCTGTGCGCCAATCAGGGGCACAACGGCAAGGACGCCGGCCAGAAGCAGGGCGAGTATCAGGGATATCTGACCAAACTCGGCGCTCATTTGTCGGAGGCCCCTGCCGGATGACCGGCCGCTTCCAGCGACTTCATCACTTCGGGCGGCATATAGGTTTCGTCGTGCCGGGCAAGCACTTCATCGGCGTGAAAATGCCCGCTTTCGTCAAGCTGACCGTGCGCGATGACCCCCTGGCCTTCGCGAAACAGGTCGGGCAGAATGCCCTGAAAACTGACCGGTACATCGTAGCGGCCATCGGTAACAACAAAGTTGACCTTCAGGGTTTCGGCATCGCGATCGACCGAATTGGCCGCCACCAGCCCGCCAAGGCGAATGCGTCGGTCGGCCGGTGCGCCGCTGTCGTGAACGTCGGTGGGGCTGACAAAATGCAGCATGTTGTCGCTGAGGGCCACCAGGGCCAGGGCAGTTGCAGCGCCTACGCCAACCACCAGAACGAGCACCATAAGAAGTCGTTTTTTACGCGCCGGTGTCATGATAACCTCCTGATTTCAAGGCCTCCTGCTCCCGCAGTTCGGCCATTATTTTGCGCCGCTGCACCAGGGGCTGAAAAAACTGCCAGGCCATGACGGCAGCAAACAGGCCATAGCTGCTCCACACATAAAAAGCATAGTTGAATTGCGGAATCATGGTTTGTCTCCCAGATAGCGGCTGACCCAGTTTTTTCTTCGGTCCTGATCCAGCAGGTCGTTGCCGGCGCGGTTGAGCATGGCCGCACCAAACATTAACTTGATGGCGATCGTCATGAATACAAGCGGCGGCAGCATGCTCGAGTGCATTCTGGATTCGCCAAAGAAGCGGATGGTGGCGCCCTGGTGCAGGGTGGTCCACCATTCAACCGAAAAATGGATGATGGGGATGTTGACCAGCCCGACCAGCACCAGAATGCAGGCCACCCGTGCGCCCTTGCGCCGGTCTTCAAATGCGGCGTACAGGCCCATGATGCCAAGATAGAGAAACAGCAGCACCAGCATGGACGTCAGGCGCGCATCCCAGGCCCACCAGGTGCCCCACATGGGCTTGCCCCACAGTGAACCGGTGGCCAGGCACAGCGCGGTGAGCGCGGCACCCACCGGAGCGCAGGCCATGGCCATGATTTCTACGCTGCGAATGCGCCAGATGAGCGCGATGGCCGCCAGCACCGCCATGATGACGTAGGACAGCAATGCCTGCCAGGCAGCGGGCACATGAATGTACAGAATGCGAAAACTGTCGCCCTGCTGATAGTCGGGCGGCACAACGTACAGCGCAAGATACAGTCCAATGAGGGTCGTCACCGCAAATCCGGCCCACAGCCACGGCGGCAGCAGTCGCGTCAGGCGATAAAAGGTTGGGGGAGAGCCCAGACGGTGAAAGGCAACTTTCAGGCGGTGAAAAGTCATTCTATGTTCAACCTCAGTGCAGCCGTGGCAGTCAGCGGGACCAGGGTAACGGCCAGAATCAGCAGCGCGCCCAGCAGTCCCAGATGGGCGCGCACCGGCAGGTCGTCGGCGGCAGCGCTGACGGCACCTGTGGCAAAAATGAGTACCGGCACAACAATGGGGAACACCAGAATGGACAGCAAAACGCTGCCGCGGTTCGTTCCCAGTGTAAGCGCTGCGGCCAGGCCACCGACCAGGCTCAGTATGGGCGTGCCCAGTACCAGGCTGGCCAAAAGAACGGGCAGGGCATGGTCGGGCAGATAGAGCATTTCGGCGGCCAGGGGCGCCAGCACGATCACCGGCACGCCGGTGATCAGCCAGTGACTGAACAGCCGGATTCCAACCAGAGAAACCGGAAAGTGGCCGCCCACCCACCATTGTTCCAGCGTGCCGTCGTCCAGGTCGGGGCGAAACAGCTGATCGAGCGGCAGCAGGCTGGCCAGCAGGGCGGCCACCCATATCATGCCGGGCGCGATGCTTGACAGCAGGTTGGGGCCGGGCCCAATGCCCAGCGGCACCAGAATGATGACGGCAAACAGAAAGATCAGCGGCATCAGCGATTCGCCGCCGTGGCGTACGGCCAGGCGCAGGTCGCGCAGCAAAAGGGCACGCATGGCGTTCAGCTTCATGAAAGCGCCCGAAAACGTTTGACAACAAGCTGCTGCGCGCTGGATTTAACCTGCGGCAGGCGCTGGTGGGTGGACAAGACCACCGCGCCATCGCGACCGAGGTGGCTGGCCAGAAGTTCATCCACCAGCCCGCAGCCGCGATCGTCCAGGCTTGCGTAGGGTTCGTCGAGAATCCATATGGCGGTGGGTGCCACAAGCAGGCAGGCCAGGCCAAGCCGGCGTTTCTGGCCGGCCGACAGCGTGCTGGCCGGGCGCAGCCCGTGGCCCGCAAGCCCAACGCGTGCCAGCGCCGCGTTGGTGTCCATGCCGCTGCGGCTGGGAGCAAAGCGGCGTCTGAAATCCAGGTTTTCGCGACAGGTCAGCTCGGATTTGACGGCGCTGCCGTGGCCCATGAATGAAATACCGGCGCGGCGCGTCACGCGTCCGGAAGACGGGCGCAAAATGCCGGCCAACAGGCGCAGCAGGGTGGTTTTGCCGGCGCCGTTGTCGCCGCGAACCACCGTCATTCCGCCGCCGCAGACCTCGATATCAACGGGCTGGAACACCGGCTCTCCGGCACGCGAAAAAGTTGCCTGTTGTGCAGACAAAAGGACGCGCATCAGAACGCACACTCCGCCCATTCGGGCAGGCTTGATGGCCAGCCGGGGCCGTACAGGCGCAGCCGGGCGCGGTCGCCGGGAAGGCCGCACAGGGCGGCTGCCTGGCCGAACCGGTCTGCCAGGCGGTCAAGCTGGTCCAGGGTGATGTCCGCGATCAGCGCGGACGGTTCATCGGGCCAGCTGCCGGCCGGATCGCGGTTGATGGCTGGCCATGAATCAAGCGCCTTGCGGTCAAGCTCTTCAAGCAGCTGCCGGTGGCGGCGGCGGTTGTGCCTGTCCTCCAGAAGATGTGCGCCGGGATTGCAGGCGGTGAGGATGGCCCACGGCCGGCCGCCAATGACCGTATCCAGCGCGGGATTCTTTTTGCCAACCTGCAGCGACAGCGGACCGGATGCAAGCATTGCCACATAATCAGCTTGCGAAAAAGCATCAAGCAGGTGTTTTTTGCGCGCGCTGACGGCCTGGGCTGACATGACTGGTGCAGTGATTGGGTGCAAGGTCGGATTGCCGGCGTAGTATTCTACCGCGTAGAGCGGCCCGGACTTGAATCAAATCGGGTCGAAACATTTCAACATGAGCTGATTTGCGGTGTCTGAAAAAAATTACGACTTTGACCTGTTTGTTATCGGAGCCGGTTCGGGTGGCGTGCGCGCCTCGCGCATGGCGGCCGGTCACGGTGCCCGGGTGGCCATTTGTGAAGAATCGCGCGTCGGCGGAACCTGCGTCATCCGCGGCTGTGTGCCCAAAAAGCTGTTGGTGTATGCCTCGAAATTTTCCGAATATTTTGAGGATGCGGCCGGCAACGGCTGGAGTGTTGGCGAAACCGGGTTTTCCTGGCCCGCGCTGATTGCGGCAAAGGACAGGGAAATCGATCGCCTCAATGCCATCTATCACCGCTTGCTGGACAATGCCGGCGTGCGGCTCTTCAAGGGGCGCGGACGGCTGGTTGACCGCCATACGGTGGAAGTGGACGGCAAGCGCTATAGCGCCGCAACCATACTGATTGCCACCGGCGGCCGCCCCTGGGTGCCGGACATTCCCGGGGCGGAGCTGGGCATTACCTCCGACGAGGCCTTTCATCTCGACGAGCTGCCGGCGCGCACCCTGGTTGTGGGCGCGGGCTATGTGGCCGTGGAGTTTGCGGGCATATTCAACGGTCTGGGCAGCAAGGTGACGCTTGCCTACCGTCGCGATCTGATTCTGCGCGGCTTTGATGACGATTTGCGCGCTGCGGTGGATGCCGGCATGCGCGGGCGCGGCGTTGACATTCGCTATCAGCTTTCACCTGCTCGCCTGGAGCGTGGCGATAACGGCATCCAGGTGACTTTTTCAGATGACAGTGAGCAGACATTTGACTGCGTCATGTTTGCCACCGGCCGCTCACCCTATACGTGGGATCTCGGGCTGGAGGAGGCCGGTGTGCAAACCGGAACCGGCAACCGCATCGAGGTGGATGAGTACAGCCGCACCAGCGTTGACAACATTTTTGCCGTGGGCGATGTGACCGACCGCGTCAATCTGACCCCGGCCGCGCTGCTTGAAGGACATTCGTTTGCCGACACCCGCTTTGGCGGGATGGACCGGCCGGTGGATCACGCCAATATTCCCGCAGCCGTTTTCAGCCAGCCGGCAGCGGCCACTGTGGGCCTGACCGAGGCCGAAGCGCGCAAGAAACATGATGATGTAGTCATCTACCGGTCACGCTTCAGGCCCATGATGTACAGCTTGAGCGGACGCGATGAACAGTGCATGATGAAGCTGGTTGTTGACGGCGACAGCGATGTGGTGCTGGGTTGCCATGTGGTGGGCGCCGATGCGCCCGAAATCATCCAGGGCTTTGCCGTTGCCGTGCGCGCCGGCCTGACCAAGGCCGACTTCGACCGCACGGTGGGCATACACCCCAGCAGCGCCGAAGAGCTGGTCACCATGCGCCAGCCGGTTGAGTCGTAGCGCTGCTTCTGTCTTTTTTCGGTACCGGGACTATTGTGAAAAACATGAATAAAACCAGATTGTTGTTCTCTGTGCTGGCGCTGCTTGTTTGGGGAGGCGGCCACGCGGCATATGCCGGGGTCGCTGTGGTGCCCGGCAAGTGGATTGTCGAGCTTGAATCACCGCCGGCGCTGGAGTATGAAGGCCGCACGGACCTGGCCTTGCAGTCGGCAGACGGCAGCACGCGCGCAAGCGCTGCGCCGACGGGCGCCACCGCGCCTCATGTCACCGGAGAGCGCTACAGCGTGCACGCGCCTGCAGTACAGGCCTATACGGCTTTTCTGGACGATGAGCGCTCACACTTTCTTGACGAGGCCGGCTTTGCTCTGGGTCGCCAGCTGCAGCCCGATCACGTCTACCGTCACACGCTCAATGGTTTTTCAATCGAGCTCAGCGATGAGGAAGCCGAGCGCCTGGGCCAGCTTCCCGGAGTGCGCTCGGTGCAGCCTGTTCTTGCCTATGAGCTGCATCTGGATTCCGGGCCCGAAGTCATTCACGCCACCGATGTGCATGCAGGCCTGCCCGGCGTGCCGGCCAACGGCGGAGAGGGCGTGGTCATCGGCATTGTTGACAGCGGCATCAACTGGGACCATCCGTATTTTTCCGATGCAGCGCTGGGCAGCTTCAGTTTTTCCAATCCCTACGGCCGTTTTCTGGGCGAGTGCGCCGACGGCAATGCGCAGTGCAACAACAAGCTGGTGGGCGTGTATGAGTTTACCGATGAAGGCGACAGAAACGGCAAGGACCTGAACGGCCACGGCACGCACGTGGCTTCCATTGCCGCCGGGGTACCGGTGAACTTGAGCAGCAGCGGTTACACCTATCGGACCACCGGCGTGGCGCCGCACGCCAATATCATTTCGTACAAGGTTTGCGTGGAAACGGAAGATAAAAAGACCTCGTGCAGCGGAGAAAGCATTGTGGCGGCGTGGGAACAGGCCCTTGCCGACGGGGTTGATGTGATCAATTTTTCCGTGGGCAGCGACTCACAGCCCAGTCCCTGGGAGTCCAGCCTGCCCCTGTTGCGCATGTTCAGCGCCGGCATCACCTTCGTCAACTCGGCCGGCAACAGCGGCCCCGGCTACGGCACGGTTGGCTGGCCCGCCAATGCGCCCTGGGTGTTTTCGGTCGGCAACAGCACCCACAGCCGCACCACCACGGAGCGGGCCACTGTGGCCGGTCTGGAAAACATTGCGCTGGTCTATGGAGACGGCAGCCGGTTGTCCGCAGCCGTCAGCGGCCCGCTTGTTGCGGCCGATGAATTGGGCGATGATGATCTTGGCTGCGCTCGTTTCCCGGGCGGTTCACTTGATGGCGCTGTTGTGCTGATACAGCGCGGTGAGTGCAGCTTTGGCGAAAAGGTTGGCCACGCCGCCGATGCTGGTGCGGCTGCCGTGCTGGTTTACAACAATGTCCAGGGGCCGCCCATTACCATGGCCGAAGTCAGCGGCCACGGCATCCCGGCCGCCATGATGAGCCGCGCCGATGGTCTGGCGGTGCGCGATGCCATGGCTCGCCATAGCAGCCCCACGGCCATCCTGGTGAGGGGGAGCATCATTCAAAAGAACAAGGCCTGGCAGGATCAGATCACCGCATCCAGTTCGCGCGGGCCCGTGTCTCCGTCCGGTCTGATGAAGCCCAATGTGGTGGCGCCGGGCACAAGTGTTCTGGGCGGCTATTATGAAGGCAGCCCGCCGTACGCATTTATGACAGGCACATCCATGGCCAGTCCACACGTGGCCGGTGCCGTGGGGCTGCTCAAATCCCTGTATCCGGACTGGACGCCGGACATGCTGCAGTCGACGCTGGAAACCACGGCTGAAACTGCACCGGTTCTTTGGGATCTTGAGCCCGCATCGGCCTTTGACCGCGGCAACGGACGCATTCGCGTTGATCTGGCCGCGCAGGCCGGTTTGTACCTGCCAGTCTCCATGGCCGATTTTATTCAGGCCAATCCCGCCGTTGGAGGCAACCCCGAAGATCTCAACCTGGCCGGAATATTGACGGAATCCTGCAGCCCCGACTGCTCTTTCAGGCGCACGGTCAAAGCCATACACAGCGGCGAATGGAAAGTGGCCACAGGCGGTGATCTGGACATTGCTGTCTCACCGTCCAGCTTTTCGCTTGCCGAAGGCGCATCCCGAACCCTTGATATCAAGGTGAGCGCCGGCAGCAGCCAGGCCGGTACCCTGGCCGAAGGCTACATTGAGCTGGTTCCACGGCATTCGGGCGCTGTTCCCCAGCGGCTTCAGGTTGCAGTGGGCTCGCCCGGGTTTGAGTTTGAGGAGCCGATTGACTGGGTGGTTTACAGCAATCGCGAGCGGCGCGTTGAAACCATCAGCCTCGGGGCCGTGAGCGAGCTGGAAATTCACGCCAGCGACCCTGTGCTGCCCGAGCGCGAAAGCTTTGAGCTCAGAGAGGATTCATCGCCCGACAAGCCCTACACGGGCTCTTCCGGCCGCAGGACTTTCCTTGTGGATGTTCCCGAAAGCGCGCTGGTGCTGACCGCCGGGCTGGTATCGACATCGGCTGAGGCGGTCTCCGTGTTTGTCGGCCGCGATGGCAACGGCAACGGAAAGGCTGATGAATCCGAGGAGTACTGCGCAGCAGTGGGCGAAGATGCCAAAGAACCCTGCGTGATAGAGCTGCCCGAAGCCGGCACCTGGTGGGTCATGGTGCAAAACCGCAGCGCATCAAAGACCGGTGCCAGCGACGACATTGAAATTGAATATGCGGTGCTGGCCGCCGACAGCGGCAGCGGCTTTGTCGTCAGCGGGCCCGGGCAGCACGCCGGTGGTGAGCTTGACCTGTTGCTGTCGCTGGATGCACCGGGCCTGCTCAAGGACAGGCAATATGTCGCTGCGGTGGGACTGTCCCGGTCCGGCGATCTGCCGGGAAGCCTGGGCGTGCAACCGGTGCGCATCAAGCGCGTGGGCGACAACCGTCCTCAGCCCACGGCTCTGTTTGACGGCGAGTCCCTGCCGGTGGTGATTCCCGGCAAGAAGGTTCACGATCTTTTGTTTGTGGACGTTCCGCCTGGTGCCACGGGGCTTGAGGTTGAAGTCAGCGGCCAGACGGGGATTTCCGGCCAGCTTTTCCGGCTTGACCATGACGAGGTGGCCGACGCTGCCCCCGGCACGCCGCCGGCCCCGACCGACGGTGCGCTTGATGAGGGCCGGGACGCCGGCTCGGGCTTTGTGCTTGGGCATTCCTCGTCCTCGGGCATTTCTGCCGGCCGCTACTACGTGGTTCTGGACAATAATTTCGCCAACGAGCGGCGCGTGAATGTGATGGCCTCCATCAAGCAGTCTGCGGCGCCTGCTCCGGTGCACTACGGTCTGTGGAGCGATCACGGCCGCGGCATCAACCAGGGTTTTGACTGGGGTGTTGGTCAGGCTGGCAGCCAGCCCATAGCCTCGCTGGTCTGGTACACCTACGACGAAGACGGCCTGCCGGTGTTCTACACGGCCAACGCGCCGATTGACCCTGACAGCGCCACCTGGTCTTCGGAGCTGCTGCGGGTGACCAGCAACAACGAGCGCGATCATTTGTCGACGGTGGGCCGGGTGAGCGTGACCGAGCTTGCCGCCGACGACATGATCATTGCCTGGCGGCTCAACGGCCGTCATGGATCCAGCCGCGTGCGCCCGGATCATTCGCAGGCCTGTGCGGTGGTGGACGGCGAGTCGCGCAGCTACAGCGGCCACTGGTATGCGCCGGGCCTGGCCCAGGGCGGTACCACCATGATTGTGACCGATGCGGTGCAGACTCAGGTGCGCTACTACTTTGATGCGCTGGGCGTGGGCCGCTGGGTGATTACCGACGACCAGGCCGGCGACGGGCCGCTGGCCGAGCAGCTGGCGGTGGTTGAGTTTCATGGCTACTGTGACGGCTGCGAGGCGCGTGAAATCAGCAGCGAGACGGTGGGCAGCTATGCGCGCCTGTTCCACGACGAGTACCACGCCACCGAGATAGTCGAGTTTGTGTCCCGCCCGCCGCTGGGTCACGACTATTCGGCCGAGGTTGAAATTGAGCGACTGACCACCCGGCTGGAATGCCCCTGACTGTTCTGCAGCCGGGCCGCGCACGGCGTGCGGCCCGGCTTTAAGCCTGCGGTCAACAATGGTTTGATATGCCAATGTTTGCCAACAAAGCCTTGAATTCACGAGTCATTCGAATGGCTCTGCCGACGCTTGCCGGCCTTCTTTTGGGGCTGGTGGGCACGGTCAACGCCGAGTCTGTCGTGGTGCCCGGCAAATGGATGGTGGAATTGGAAGCGCCTGCGGGGCTGGAACATGACGGCAAGACAGAATTTGCCGTCCGTTCGCAAAACAGTCGACTGCAGGCTGCGGCGCTGCCGGCCACCGCGCCCCAAGCCACCGGGCAACGCTACAGCACGCAGTCGGCCGAAGTGCGAACCTATGCGGCATTTCTTGACAACGAGCGCCGCCGCTTTCTTGATGATGCCAGTCTGAAGCTGGGGCGTCAGCTGTCGGCCGAGCATGTCTATCGACACACCCTCAACGGCTTTTCCATCGAGCTCAGCGATGAAGAGGCCGAACAGCTTGGGCAACTGCCCGGCGTCAAGTCACTGCGGCCGGTCATGGCCCATGACATGCATCTGGACTCCGGGCCCGAAGTCATTCACGCCCCCGACGTACACGCCGGGCTGCCTGGCGTGCCGCCCAACGGCGGAGAGGGCGTGGTCATTGGCATCATCGACAGCGGCATCAACTGGGATCACCCGTATTTTTCGGATGCGCCGCTCGACGGGTTTCAGTTCTCGAACCCCTATGGACGCCATCTGGGCGAATGCCGCTCCGGCAGGGCCCGATGCAACAGCAAGCTGGTTGGGGTGTATGACTTCACCATAGAAAAAACCGACGGCAAGGATCCTTCGGGTCACGGCACCCACGTGGCTTCCATTGCCGCCGGCGTGCCGATCGACGTTTCAATGCCGGATGTTATTGCCGGTGATTATGTTTACAGGACCACCGGCGTGGCGCCGCGGGCCAACATCATTTCCTACAAGGTCTGCTACAAAAAACATCCCAGCAACAAGGACCTTGACGACAAGTGTGAAGGCTCAGCCATTCAAAAGGCCTGGGAACAGGCGGTGACCGACGGGGTGGACGTGGTCAATTACTCCATTGGCGGCGATGCAAACGATCCGTGGAAAAACAGCCGGCAGCTGCTGAACATGCGCGATGCCGGCATTCTTTTTGTCACCTCGGCCGGCAATGACGGCCCCGATTATGGTTCCATCAGCCGCCCGGCCAACGCGCCCTGGGTGCTCACGGTGGGCAACAGCACCCACAGCCGGCGCGAGGGCCAGAAAGCAACGCTGGCCGGACTGGATGGGCTCCTGCTCACCTATGGGCCGGGCGCGGAATTGCACCGACAGCTGAGCGGGCGCCTGGTGGATGCCGGTGATGTGTCTTCCAGTGGATTGGCCTGCCAGGCATTTCCGGCCGGCTCACTGAACAGCTCCATTGTTTTGGTTCAGCGCGGCGACTGCACTTTTGAAGAAAAGGTTGCGCATGCGTCGGCTGCCGGCGCCGCCGCCGTCCTGGTCTACAACAACGTTGAGGGCGCCCCCATACTCATGGGCGGCCTGGAGCGGGCGCGAATTCCTGCCGCAATGATGAGCCTGGGCGATGGCCTGGCGGTGCGTGAGGCCATGTCAGGCCAGGACAGCCCTCAGGGCACGCTTTATGTGGGTGGACGGGCCGAGAAAAGGCCCGACTGGCAGGACGAGATGACCGACAGCAGCTCCCGGGGGCCAGCGCCGTTTGCGCCAAATCTGATGAAACCCAATGTCGTGGCGCCGGGCACAAACGTTTTGGCTGGCGATTTTCACGGCGGCAATCCCTACATCCACAAGACGGGGACATCCATGGCCAGCCCGCACGTGGCCGGTGCCGCAGCGCTGCTCAAATCCCTGCATCCGAACTGGACGCCGGACATGCTGCAGTCGGCGCTTGAGACCACGGCCGAAGCCGAGCCCGTGCGCTGGGACGGCAAGGCAGCCTCGGCCCATGATCGCGGCAACGGCCGGATTCGCGTTGATCGCGCGGCCCGGGCCGGCCTGTATCTGCCTGTTTCCAGAAATGCGTTTTTACAGGCCAACCCGCAATCGGGCGGAGATTCCGGCCAGCTCAACCTGGCTGGACTGCTAAACGAGTCATGTGGTACGGGCTGCTCGTTTGAGCGCACCGTGAAAGCCATTGAGGGCGGTGAATGGACGGTGGAAACGGGCGGGCAGCTGGATGTTTCCGTATCGCCTTCCAGTTTTTCCCTGGCGCGCGGCGAATCGCAGCGACTCACCATCGAGGTGTCACCAGGCCGCAGCGAGCCTGGTGTTTTGGGGGATGGCCATATCGAGCTGGTTCCCCTGCATGAAGGCTTTGTTCCCCAGCGCTTGCGCATTGCCGCCGGCACGCCAAGGTTCGGAATGGACACCACCCTGCGCTGGGCGGAATACAGCAACCGGGGCCAGCGCACCGAGACTTTGGACATCGGGCCGCTGCCCGAAGCGGTTTTTCGATCCAGCAGCCTGGTTTTGCCCGAGCGCAGGGTCTTTGAGCTGGAGCAGCATTCATCGCCCGACAACCCTTACACGGGGACAACCGGGCGCCGGGTTTTTCTGGTTGATGTTCCGGACGATACGCTGATGCTGACCGCCGAGGTGCTGTCATCCAGCGCCCGGGACGTGGACCTTTTTGTTGGCCACGACAGCCGCGGGGACGGTCAGCCTGCCGAGGCATCGGAGTACTGCAGGTCAACCGGCGACGGAGTCAGAGAGTCGTGCAGGGTCGAATTGCCCCGGCCGGGCACCTGGTGGGTGATGGTGCAGAACTGGCGCGCCTCGAAATCCGGCGCCAGCGATGATGTTGAGCTGGAGATGGCCGTATTAACGACCAGCGACAGCAGCAGCCTGGTGGTCAACGGGCCGGGCCATCATCCAGGCGGCGAGCTGGACCTGCAGTTCGCCTGGGATGAGCCGGCCATGATGAAGGATCGGTGGTATGCCGCGGCGGTGGGGCTTTATACATCGCCGGAATCGCCCGCCGCTGCCGGTGTCTTCCCGTTGTTCATCAAGCGCGTGGGCGACAACCGTCCTCAGCCCACGGCGCTGTTTGACGGCGAGTCCCTGCCGGTGGTGATTCCCGGCAAGAAGGTTCACGATCTTTTGTTTGTGGACGTTCCGCCCGGTGCCACGGGGCTTGAGGTTGAAGTCAGCGGCCAGACGGGGATTTCCGGCCAGCTTTTCCGGCTTGACCATGACGAGGTGGCCGACGCTGCCCCCGGCACGCCGCCGGCCCCGACCGACGGTGCGCTTGATGAGGGCCGGGACGCCGGCTCGGGCTTTGTGCTTGGGCATTCCTCGTCCTCGGGCATTTCTGCCGGCCGCTACTACGTGGTTCTGGACAATAATTTCGCCAACGAGCGGCGCGTGAATGTGATGGCCTCCATCAAGCAGTCTGCGGCGCCTGCTCCGGTGCACTACGGTCTGTGGAGCGATCACGGCCGCGGCATCAACCAGGGTTTTGACTGGGGTGTTGGTCAGGCTGGCAGCCAGCCCATAGCCTCGCTGGTCTGGTACACCTACGACGAAGACGGCCTGCCGGTGTTCTACACGGCCAACGCGCCGATTGACCCTGACAGCGCCACCTGGTCTTCGGAGCTGCTGCGGGTGACCAGCAACAACGAGCGCGATCATTTGTCGACGGTGGGCCGGGTGAGCGTGACCGAGCTTGCCGCCGACGACATGATCATTGCCTGGCGGCTCAACGGCCGTCATGGATCCAGCCGCGTGCGCCCGGATCATTCGCAGGCCTGTGCGGTGGTGGACGGCGAGTCGCGCAGCTACAGCGGCCACTGGTATGCGCCGGGCCTGGCCCAGGGCGGTACCACCATGATTGTGACCGATGCGGTGCAGACTCAGGTGCGCTACTACTTTGATGCGCTGGGCGTGGGCCGCTGGGTGATTACCGACGACCAGGCCGGCGACGGGCCGCTGGCCGAGCAGCTGGCGGTGGTTGAGTTTCATGGCTACTGTGACGGCTGCGAGGCGCGTGAAATCAGCAGCGAGACGGTGGGCAGCTATGCGCGCCTGTTCCACGACGAGGACCACGCCACCGAGATAGTCGAGTTTGTGTCCCGCCCGCCGCTGGGTCACGACTATTCGGCCGAGGTTGAAATTGAGCGACTGACCACCCGGCTGGAATGCCCCTGATAAAACCGGTTCAATCTGCAGTGAAATCCAACGGATGAACAAGACTCAAAAAGTCGTGGTCGTCATGCCGGCCTACAATGCGGCGCGCACGCTGGAGCGCACGCTCGCTGAAATACCGCGTACTGTCGTTGACGAGATTGTTCTGGTTGATGATGCCAGTCAGGACAACACCGCCGAGCTGGCCGGTTCGCTGGGCGTGGAGCATGTCATTCGCCACGATGAAAACCGCGGCTACGGCGGCAACCAGAAAACCTGCTACGCGAAGGCTCTGGAGCTTGGAGCCGACATTGTCATCATGCTCCACCCCGATTACCAGTACAGCCCGCGGCTGATTCCGGCCATGGCCGGGCTTGTTGCCAGCGGGATATACCCGGCTGTGCTGGGCTCCCGCATTCTGGGCGGCGGCGCCATGGCCGGCGGCATGCCGGCCTACAAGTACGTTGCCAACCGCCTGCTCACGGCCTTTCAGAACATTTGCACCGGGGCCAAGCTGTCCGAATACCACACGGGCTACAGGGCCTTTTCGGCCGAACTGCTGAAGAGCCTTGATTTTGAATCGTTTTCAGACGATTTCATCTTTGACAATCAAATGCTGGACGCCATCCTGGCCCGGGGTCATGTGATTGGCGAGATCACCTGTCCTACGCTTTATTTCGAGGACGCCTCGTCCATCAATTTCCGCCGCTCGGTGCGCTATGGCCTGGGCGTGCTGGGCGTATCCCTGGGTCGGCTGTGGCGCCGCCTTCTGAGGCAGTGACCCGGCCGGCGGGTCGCCAGGCCCTTTCTGAAGCCGTGCACTCGAAAAAGACCCATTGGGGGCTGTGGGCGGTTGTACTGGCTGTTGCTGTTGTCCTCAGGTTCTGGCAAATATCGGGCCAGATTCTCATTGATGACGAATGGCACGCTGTCCACAAGCTGATGATGTCCGGCTACAAGGACATATTTCTGTCGCTCGGGCACGCCGACTACAGCATTCCGCTGACGCTGCTGTTCCGCTGGCTGGCCGACAGCGTTGGGCTGACGGTGTGGAAGATGCGTTTTTTGCCCCTGCTGGCCGGAGTTCTGGCGGTGCCGCTGCTGCCGCGGCTGCTGGGCAGATGGCTTGACGGGCGGGAGCGCCTGCTGTTTGCGGCCCTGCTGGCCGTCTCGCCGCTGCTGATTCATTTCTCGCGCTATGTGCGACCATATTCGCCGGTTATTCTGCTGGGTTTTGCGGCAGTCATCCTGCTGTGGCAGTGGTGGCATGGCGGCGGGCATTGGCGAGCGATGCTCTTCTCCCTGTTTACCATCATGGCGGCCTGGCTGCATCCGCTGTCTGCGCTGTTTCCGGGCGCGGCGCTGGTCTGGTTTTTTGCGGCCGGCCTGCTGGGCTGGCGCAACAGGGGACAAATCGCGCCGCTTGTCCGGCTTTGGCTGCTGGCTGTGGTGACTGTTGGCCTGTCGTGCGCACTGCTGTTGCCGCCCATCCTCGCCGATTCCGCGTCGCTGGCAGTCAAGTCCGGCATGGGGCGAATTGAATGGAGCACCGTGGCGCAGGGCTGGGAGCTGATCTTCGGCACCGCAGGCAACTTCATGGGCGTGTTCATGCTGCTGCCGGTCGTGGCGGGTGCGGTGGTGCTTTGGCGGCGCGACCGGCTGTTTTTGCTTTATTGGCTGTGGATGACCGCTTTTGCCGTGACTGTTATCGCCTTGCTGGCGCCCGAATGGCTGCAGAATGCGCTGGTGCTGGTTCGTTATGCGGTCATTGCCCAGCCGTTTTTTCTGGCCCTGGCGGCGCTGGGTGCGTTCGCCCTGATCAGCCATGTCCGCCTGGCTGCGATGCGCGGCCTGCTGGCCGCCGGGCTGGTGGTGGCGCTGTTTTGTGCGGGGCCTCTGCCGGGCATGTATGGCGAACTTAACCAGTTTACCAACGGGCTGCGCTACCAGTTCGACTATGACTTTGTGCGCAGCCCGTTCCATCCTCTGTACAACCCGCTGCCTCTGCCCGAACCGTATGAGATGATGCGCGATGAGCCGGGGCGCTGGGAGATCATTGAAGCCGGCTGGCATTTTGAAATCAACATGACGCCGATTTCCGAATATCAGCGCTTTCATCAGCGGCCGGTAAAAATAGGCATGATCAGCGGGCTGTGCACTGACGAGCGGCTGGAAGGACACCAGCCCGAAGGCTGGACCTGGGGCGAGCTCAACCCCGACAGCGGGCTTGATATTGACCTGAAAAACTTCGTGTTCCTGACCGATGTACTGTCCGGGCCGCCGGCCGGCAACCGCTTTGTGGTTTTTCATCGGCGGCCATTCTATGACTGGTCGCGCACGCTGCCCGACGTGCAGCCTTGCATTGACGCCTTCCGCGATCGCTTTGGCGAACCGTGGCGCAGCACGGACGATCTGGTTGTCTTCAGGATTTTGGGCGCAGGTTGAAAAGCCGGTTCCTGAACAGCAGAGAAACCACAATCAGTGCAGCCAGGCCGAGCAGCGGCAGCGCAATTTTCGGCTGCATGAAAACAGCCGGTGAAATGCTGTCGCGACCTTCCAGAAGGCTGTCAAGGCTGGCGCCCAGCGCCGCGTAGACAAAAGCGGCTGGAATCAGCCCCAGAAAAGTGGCCGCAACAAAGCGCCAGAATGCAATTCGCGTCATGGCCGCGCCCGCATTGATGACAAAATGCGGCGCCAGCGGAATGATGCGCAGCAAAAACACGTAGTGAACAACATTGCGGTCCATCAGCTGCAGAATCTTCTGCAGTCTGCCGTCGGGCAGGTCTTCCACGCCGCGCTGCCGGCCCAGCATGCGCACGGCCGCAAATGTAAGCGCGGCCCCCAGCACCTTGGAAGCAAGGGCGGTGGCCGTGCCTGCCAGGGTTCCGAACAGAAAGCCGGCGCCGACCGTCAACACCGTGGCCACCGGCAGCGCAAGGCTGGTCAGCAGGGCAAAGCCGGCCGTATAGCCGATGATGGCAAGCAGAAAGTGGGCCTCGACCAGGTTTCCGAGCTGGTCAATGCCGCGCAGAAGGGCGTCCTGGCTGCTGTTGCTCAGCGCAAAGACCGCGGTCAACGCAAGTGAAAGCGCCAGCGCCGCGCCCAAAAGGAGATTGAAGCGTTTGCTGTTCACACAAAGATTGCTGCGAGCGTAAAGCGTTCTATTCTGCCAGCTAATGCCGGTCGCGGTTTGCCCGGTCGACCGGCCCAAGCGTTTAAAATGAACGCATGAAGGTTTCCGATTTCAGATTTGAGCTGCCCGAACAGCTGATTGCGCAGTATCCACTGCCTGATCGCACGGCCAGCCGGCTGCTGTGCCTTGAACGTGACAGCGGGCGCTGGCATGACCGCCGCTTTGCCGACCTGGTTGATATGCTGCGCCCCGGCGACTTGCTGGTGTTCAACAACACGCGCGTGCTTCCGGCCCGACTGCCGGCCCGCAAGCACAGCGGCGGGCGGGTTGAAATCATGCTTGAGCGCATGCTTGGCCAGGGGGAGGCGATTGTTCAGTTGCGCGCCAACCGCAGGCCGGCAAAAGATTCGGAGCTGCTGGTTGAAGGTCATGCCCGGCTCAGGGTGCTGGGGCGTGAGGGAGAATTCTGGCGGCTGTCGGTGGTGTCCGGCCCCGACTGGCCTGAACTGCTGGCCGGCGCCGGGCATATGCCGCTGCCGCCCTATATTGATCGGGCCGATGAAGCGCTGGACCTTGAGCGCTATCAAACCGTTTATGCCCGCATTCCGGGTGCTGTGGCCGCGCCGACAGCCGGCTTGCACTTTGATGAAAGAACGCTCGAAAAGCTGGACACAAAGGGGATACGGCGCGCCGAGTGCACGCTGCACGTGGGTGCCGGCACGTTTCAGCCGGTGCGCGAGGAAAATGTACACGACCATCAAATGCACGCCGAATGGCTGGAGGTGTCTGCCGGGCTGGTTGACGAGGTTGAGCAGACTCGCGAGCGCGGCGGGCGGGTGGTGGCCGTGGGCACAACGGCCGTGCGGGCGCTGGAAACGGCAGCATCGGGCGGCAGGATAGAGCCATACTCGGGCGACAGCCGCCTGTTTATTTACCCCGGCTACAAATTCACGGTGGTGGACGCCATGCTGACCAATTTTCACCTGCCCGGTTCAACCCTGCTGATGCTGGTAAGCGCCTTTGCCGGCCGCGACAATGTGCTGGCGGCCTACCGGCACGCGGTGGCTGAAAAATACCGGTTTTTCAGCTACGGCGATGCCATGTTCATTTCCTGACTGTGGATGACACCCATGAAGTTTGAGCTGCTTGAGACCGATGGAAGCGCCCGCCGCGGCCGCCTGGAATTTGTGCGCGGCACGGTTGAGACGCCGGCCTTTATGCCGGTGGGCACCTATGGCACGGTCAAGACCATGACGCCCGATGAACTGCGTGAACTGGGCGCGGAAATCATTCTTGGCAACACCTTTCACCTCATGCTCAGGCCGGGCGTTGAAGTGATTGAAGCCCACGGTGACCTGCATGATTTCAGCGCCTGGCACGGGCCCATACTGACCGATTCGGGCGGGTTTCAGGTGTTCAGCCTGGCCGAAAGACGCAAGATCAGCGAGGAAGGCGTGACTTTTGCGTCGCCGGTTGACGGATCCCGGGTGTTTCTTGGGCCTGAAAAGTCCATGGAAGTACAGCGTGCGCTGGGCGCGGACATCGTCATGATTTTTGACGAATGCACGCCGTACCCGGCCACTGAAGAACAGGCCCGTGAGTCCATGGAGCTGTCCTTGCGCTGGGCTGAAAGATCGAAACAGGCCCACCGGGGCAACCCGGCGGCGCTGTTCGGCATTGTCCAGGGCGGCATGTATCCGCACCTGCGCCAGCGTTCCGCCGAAGGGCTGCAGGTTATTGGCTTTGACGGCTACGCCATCGGCGGCCTGAGCGTGGGCGAGCCCGCAGACAAGCGCAACGCCATGCTGGAAGCCACCTGTCCGCTGCTGCCGCAGGACAGGCCGCGCTACCTGATGGGCGTGGGGCGGCCCGAAGACCTTCTGGACAGCGTGGAGCGCGGCATCGACATGTTCGATTGCGTAATGCCCACCCGCAATGCCCGCAACGGGCATCTGTTTACCAGCCGCGGCGTGCTCAGAATTCGCAACGCCCGCCACGCCAGGGACACCGGGCCGGTGGATCCGGACTGCAGCTGCTATACCTGCCGCAATTTTTCGCGCGCCTATCTGCGCCACCTCAACCGCTGCAACGAGATTCTCGGGCACAGGCTGGCCACCATTCACAATCTGCATTACTACCTGCAGCTGATGCACACGCTGCGCCAGGCCATTGAGCAGGGTCGCCTTGAGGACGTTGGAAATCGCCTGCGGGCGGGCTGGCAGCAGCAGCCGTGAGCGGCAAGCCGGCAAAAATGGAGCCTGGGCTGGCCTGGTTGAGCGGGCAAAAATCAGCGCTGTACCGGCGCGCGGGCCTGAAATGTGGTTCGGCGCGCCCAGCTGTGCGATAATCGCGGGTTTGCGCCCGCCGGTTGTCACAACTGAAGCGAGCGCCTGTATGTCAAACCAGACTTGAGGAAGCCCCATGGATTTTCTGATTTCCAGCGCCATGGCACAAAGTGCCGCCCAACAGCAGGGATCACCACTGGCCGGCCTGTTGCCGCTGATTGCCATTGTGGTGATTTTCTGGTTTTTGCTGATTCGCCCGCAGATGAAGCGCAACAAGCAGCACCGCGAACTGGTGGCCGGACTGGCGGTGGGCGATGAGGTGGTGACAGCCGGCGGAATGCTGGGCGTCATTAACGAAGTCGATGAAAACTTTGTGGCGGTCGAAGTGGCCGTCGGGACAGTAATCCGGCTGCAGCGCCATTCCATTGCCCAGGTTGTTCCCAAGGGAACAATTTCCTCGCTGGACTGAGTTCCCGGACATTCAACCGCACACAAGAAACAATTTCCCATGAATGAATTTGCACGATGGAAGTACGTCCTGCTGATCGTTGTGATCGCTGTGGGACTGGTTTATGCCCTGCCCAACCTTTATGGCGACGACCCGGCGGTTCAGGTGTCATCCACCCGGGGTTTTGAGCTTCAGCAGGAGCTGGTTGGTGAAGTTGAGCGGGTTCTTGATTCGGCCGGCATAGAGTATGGCCGCACCGAACTGAGCTCCCAGCGTCTTCTGGTCCGCTTTTCAAACACCGATCGCCAGATGCGCGCCCAGGACGCCCTGCGCGATGCGCTGGGCGACGACTACGTGGTGGCGCTCAACCTGGCGCCGGCAACGCCCGGCTGGCTGGCTGCACTTGGCGCGGAACCCATGGTGCTGGGCCTTGACCTGCAGGGCGGGGTGCACTTTTTGATGGAAGTCGACATGGACGCGGCGCGCACGCAGCGCCTGAACGGCTTTGTCGATTCATTTCGCGGGCTGCTGCGCAAGGAGGGCATTCGCTACCGCACCGTGCGGGTTTCCGGCAATGCGGTGGTGGTTGAGCTGCGCAGCCAGGAAGACCGCGACAATGCGCTCAGGCTGGCCAATCGCGAGCTCGAGGGCCTGAGTATCGAGGCCACCCAGTCCGGACGCACCTGGAATTTGCGTGCCACCATCGAAGAACAGTTTCTTGACGAAGTGCAGCAGAATGCGCTGCAGCAAAACATCACCACCCTGCGCAACCGCGTCAACGAGCTGGGCGTGGCCGAGCCGGTCATTCAGCAGCAGGGCGCCAATCGCATTGTGGTGCAGCTTCCCGGTGTTCAGGATACGGCCCAGGCCAAACGCGTTCTGGGCGCCACGGCCACGGTGGAGTACCGCGGCGTTGATGAGGAAAACGACCCATACGAAGCCGAGCGCACCGGGCGCGTTCCGTCCGGCAGCCGGCTCTATCACGACCGCAATGACCAGCCCATTTTGCTGTCGCGCGAGGTCATCGCCTCCGGCGACAACCTGGTTGGCGCGGCTTCGGGCTTTGACCAGCAAAGCGGCCAGCCCAACGTGGTTGTCACCCTGGACGGCCAGGGCGCGCGCCGCATGCTCGAACACACCACGGCCAACGTGGGCAAGCGCATGGCGGTGGTGTTTATCGAATACCGTCCGGAAAGCAGAATGGTCGACGGCGAGGAGGTTTTCAGCACCCGCCGCGTTGAAGAAGTGATTTCGGCTGCAGTTACCCGCGAGCCTTTCGGGCGGCGTTTCCAAACCACCGGGCTGGGCTCGGCCACCGAGGCGGCACAGCTGGCCATGCTGCTCAGGGCCGGCGCCCTAGCGGCCCCCATGCAGATCATTGAAGAGCGGACCGCCGGTCCCAGCCTGGGCCAGGACAACATTGACAAGGGTTTCAAATCGGTGGTGATCGGCTTTGTGCTGGTGCTGCTGCTGATGCTGGTCTACTACCGCGTCTTCGGGATTCTGGCCAACCTGGCGCTGGCCGCCAACCTGGTGCTGGTGGTGGCGCTGCTGTCCATACTGGGCGCCACGCTGACTCTGCCGGGCATTGCCGGAATTGTTCTGACCATCGGCATGGCCGTGGATGCCAACGTGCTGATCTACGAGCGAATACGCGAAGAGCTGCTCAACGGCATCACGCCCAAGGCGGCCATACGGGCCGGCTATGACCGGGCCTTTTCAAGCATCGCCGACGCCAACATCACCACGCTGCTGGCCGGTATTGTGCTGTTCATGTTCGGCACCGGGCCGGTCAAGGGCTTTGCCGTGACGCTGTGTCTGGGTATTGCCACTTCCATGTTCACGGCCATTGTCGGCACGCGCGCCGTCGCCCACCTGATTTACGGTGGCCGCAGACGCGTCAAGTCACTGGCCATTTGAGGAGGGCGCAGTCATGCTTCAGATCGTTAAAAAAGACGTCAATATCAATTTTCTGCGCTACAGCAACGCCGCCCTGGTTTTTTCGGGGCTGCTGCTTCTGGCCGGCGTGGTGTCGCTGTTTACCCAGGGGCTCAACCTGGGCCTGGACTTTACCGGCGGGGCGCTCATCGAGCTGCATTACCCCGAGGCACCGGAAATGGACGACGTGCGCAGCGCCATGGAGGACGCCGGGTTCGATGACTTTGTCGTACAGACTTTCGGGTCCTCACGTGACATCATGATTCGCATGCCCACTGGTGAGGAGGGCGATTCGGGCGCCGATATCAGCACCCGGGTGCTGGAGGCGCTGTCGGAAAGGGCCGAAGGCATTGAAATGCGCCGGGTGGAGTTTGTCGGCCCGCAGATCGGTCGCGAGCTGACCGAGCAGGGTGGCCTGGCGCTGCTGTATGTATTCATCGGCATCATGATTTACGTGTCCGTGCGCTACCAGTGGCGCCTGGCGGCGGCGGCCGTCATTGCGCTGGTGCACGACACGCTGGTGGTCATAGGCCTGCTGTCCATCTTTCAGGCCAGCTTTGACCTGACCGTGGTGGCGGCCATTCTTGCGCTGATCGGTTATTCCATCAACGACACCGTGGTTATTTACGACCGCGTGCGCGAAAACGTGCGCCGCAACCGCAAGGGCACGCCCTATGAGCTGATGAACCAGTCCATCAACCAGACCCTGCCGCGCACCATCATGACGTCATTGACCACGCTTGTCGTGCTGGTGGCGCTGTATGTGTTTGGTGGGGAGGTTATCAACGCCTTTGCCCTGACGCTGATGCTGGGCGTTGTCATCGGGACGTACTCTTCGGTTTACCTGGCCTGTTCGCTGTCGGTCAAGTTTGGCGTGTCCAAGGCCGACCTGATGATGGTCAAGAAAGAGGGCGCCGACGATGACCAGCCCGAGCGGGAAATCCTGCCCGAGCGCTTTCGCAATCGCGGCGCCTGAGCCTTGAGCCCCAAGCGCGCCTGCCGCTGGTTTGCAGCCGTTGCCCTGGTGGCGGCGGCTGTGCAGGCAGCCGGCAGTGCGCCTCACCGAATCAGCGTTGAACTCTGGGTTGAAGGCCATCAGCTCGATGTGCCAGTTGTTGAGGTGGCCCGCAATCGGCCTGCAGAGCTCGTTGTCAGCGGCAGCAGCACGGCCGGCAAATCATGGCAGCTTGTCGTTGCCACGGACTCCCCAAATGCCTCAACCGGCGTTGTATGGCTGGACATCAGCATTTTTGAACAGGACGATGAGGGCCAGTGGGCGCTGCTGGCCGATTCACTGCTGGGGCTTTCGGACAGCGGGCCCGCAACAATGAGCGTGAACAGCGATGGCCAGGGTGAGCCAGCGCCCGACAGCAGCCTGGTTTATCTGACGGCTGCGCTTGAGTAGGCGGCTTGTGCAGCGCCTGCGGGAACAAGTGGCACCGCAACGCTGTTTTGGCGTAGTCTGAATGCTGACAGGATATTGCCAGCACTCGATTGCATGAGCCAGGATTCGGACAGGGCGCGCTACCGGCGTGCCCGCCAGATAGTCATTGAAGCCCTTGAGCAGCCGGTGTCCGGCCGGTCGCTGTTTCTGGAACAGCGCTGCGGTGCCGACCATCTGCTGCGCCGGGAGGTGGACTGGCTGCTGGCCGCTGCCCAAGACGACAGCGAAGATGATGTGCCCGAGCGCTTTCAGGCTGCTGCCCGCAGCGCGCTGCAAAACGTATCGCTGGAAGTTCCCCTGCCGCGCAACTATCGTCTGCTCAAGCGACTGGGGCAGGGCAGTGCGGGAATCGTCTATCTGGCCGAGCGCGTGGACGGCAACCTGTATCAGCCAGTGGCTTTCAAGCTGCTGCATTTCAGCGAAGCGGGCAACGAGGACCTGGCCCGTCGATTTGCCGATGAACGCGCCATTCTTGCGCGTCTGAACCACCCCTGGATTGCACGCCTGATCGACGGTGGCCTGACCGCAGACAATCGCCCATTTCTGGCCACGGAGTTTGTCGATGGTGTGCGTATTGACCAGTGGGCGGCCGGCGGCGTCTCGCGCCGGGAAATCATCGCCCAGTTCATGCGCGTCTGTGAAGCGGTTGATTATGCGCACCGCCACATGGTCATCCACCGCGATCTCAAGCCGGCCAATATTCTAATCACCCGGGACAGCGAGCCTCGCTTGCTGGATTTTGGCATTGCCGGGCTGCTGGACGGCGACAGCCGCCAGGATGGGCTGGTGCGCACATTTACGCCCGGCTACGCCAGCCCGGAGCAGATGGAAGGCGACGGCCTGAGCGCTGCCAGCGATGTTTATTCGCTGGGCGTGGTGCTTGGCGAACTGCTCACGGGACAAAAGGCCTTTCATGAATCCGGCCCAGGCTCGTCCGGCTCGAGTGCAGCCATGACGGGACGTGACCGCCGGCCTCTGCCTGAAGATCTGACCGCCATTGTGCGCACGGCCACCGCCAAAGAGCCTGCGCACCGCTATGCATCCGTTCGCGCCCTTGTCGATGAGCTTGAGCGCCACCTTTCGCACAGGCCGGTCATTGCACGCCAGGGCGGCTTTTTATACAGGGCGCACAGGTTTTTCCGGCGCCACCGGGCCGGTGTCTCTATTGCGTTAATCATTACGGGCCTGCTGGGGGTGTTTCTTGTCAACCGTGAAATGCAGCTGGAGCGCATTGCCTACGAGCGTGACCGTGCTGAAACGGTGACCGCCTTCATGTCGGATCTTTTGACCGGCGCCGACTCCCTGCCGACGCGCGGCGGCGAGGTGTCGGTGCGGGATATCCTTGATCTGGGGGCCGGGAAGCTGCAGACATCGGAATCGGCCAGCGCCGATGCCCTGGGGCAAATGTACCTGATGCTGGCGCGTGCCTACAATGCGCTGGGGCTGGGAGAAAGCGCGCTGCCGCTGCTGGAAAGCGCCAGTCAGGCGCTGCAGGACCGATTGCCCGACAGAGAGCTTGGGCTGCTGCTGGCCGAGCAGGGGGCCGCCTTTGATTCCGCAGGCCGCGCGGCCGAAGCCATTGCGGCTGACCGTCAGGCCATGCAGGTTTTGCAGGCCTCCCGTGGCGCTTCCAGCCGCGCCTTCAAGGAGGTTCGGGTGCGCTATTTGCGCAACCAGGTCAATATCAGGGCGCGCAAGCCGGAAGCTGTCATTCCGGAACTGGAGCAAATTGTTGCTGATTTTCAGGCCGCCGGCGATGGGAAGACGGACCTGATGTTCCAGGCGCTGTCTGCGCTGGCCGCTGCCCGGCTGACAGCCGGGCAGACAGAAAGGGCGCTGGCCGTTGCGGAGCAGGCGCGTGATCTGGCCGAAACCCTCTATCAGCCGGATGATCCGCGCCGGCTTGGCGGCCGCCATGTTTATGCCACCGTGTTGATGCAGGAAGACCCCGCCCGCGCGGCTGAAATGCTGACCGGGCTGGTGGCGGATCATCAGCGCCTGGTCGGCCCTGGTCAGCGGCTGGCCAATACCATCGGCAGCCTGGGCGTTGCGCTCAGCCACCAGTCGCGTCGTGAAGAAGCCGTGGAAGCCTTCGAGCAGGCCGCGGACATGATCAGGGCAACTTCAGGCACCGATCATTATCTGTACAGGCTGTCGACCATGAACCTGGCGCTGCTCAAACTGCAGGCGGGCGACGCCTCGACCGCCCGGCGACTGATCAGCGATATTCTGCCGGGCCTGGAAAACCGCCACCGCGATTTTGGCGGGATAGAAACATTTTATCTGGCCTCGGCGCTTGAAATTCTGGGGGGCGCTCACATGCAGACCGGGGATGAAAAGCGGGCCCGGCAAGACTTTGGTCGGGCCCTGGAGGCTCTTTCGCAAGCCGACAGTGATGAATGGAACGGGCTTAGACAGAGAATCAGCCAGCGTCTGGCTGTTGCCGGCGGATGAACCTATTCGGGGCCGGCAGGCTCTTCGCCCAGCCTGCGCTTGAGCCATGCCCGCGCCATGCGCCATTCACGGGCCACCGTTGAGCGGGAAATATCCAGCATCTCGGCCGTTTCTTCCATGCTCAGCCCGGCAAAGTAGCGCAGCTCAACAATTCTGGCCTGGCGCGGCTCAATATCGGCCAGCTGCTCCAGCACCTCGTCAATGATGATCAGCTCGGTGCTGAAGTCCTGCCCCGGCGGGTGTTCATCAATGTCAACCTGCAAGTGCCGCTGGGGGCGCTTGGCTGCCAGGCGCTTGCGGGCGTAGTCAACCAGCACCCGGCGCATGACGGTGGCGGCCACCAGCACAAACTGCTGCCTGTCCTGCCAGCTTTCATACGACTGGCCCGCCAGCCGCAGGTAGGCTTCGTTGATGAGCGCGGTTGGCTGCAGCGTGTGGTTTCCGCGATGAGCCGACAGCTGGCGGGCGGCCAGCGCTCGCAGCTCGTCATACACCAGCGGCAGCAAGCTGGGCAGCGTTGGGTCGCTGCTGTCGCCAAGGCTGCGAATGAGCTGGTCCAGGTCAGCGGTTTGCTTGCCGGGATGGGACATGGGCATCGTAAAGGCGTGCGTGCCTGTTCATGCTACCCCATTTGCTGCGCTGCCGGTTTGTCGCAGCTGCGACAGCGGCTTGAACACGAGGCGGCCTGGCAAATACAAAATGGCGAGGCCTTTGCCCCCGGGCTGTTAAGCTTATGATGAGTATGAAATACGCCATTAGGCGTTGTGCAGAACCAAAGCGGTTCAGGCACCCGGATTTCCGCAAACGATACGAGGTGATTTGCATGAGCAGGCCCAGAATGATTTGGTTCACGACCCGAGGATGCTTTTATCTGGTCGCCGCAGCGGCCCTGGTTATTTTCGCCGGCCTGGTTAATGGCGCCGATAGGGGCGAGGTAAGCTTTGAAATCGTCTTTCCCGAGGATGGTGCCACTGTTTCCAGCCCGGTGGCGCTCGAAGTTTCCGTGAGCGGCGCAGACATCGGGCGCCCGTCTGCAGGGCTTAACCATATTCACGTGGCGGTCGATGACGGCCGGGCAAGGTCCATTTATGAGACGGGTCCGATCAGCCTTGATCTGGAGCCGGGTGAACACACCGTCATGGTTGAAATTGCCGGCCCCAATCACCGGGCCTTGCTGCCGCCAAAACACGTAACGTTTACGGTTGAGTAACCGTTCGATGCCGGCAGCCACCTGGCTGAAGCGGCACGGGTTGCTGACGCGCTGGCTGCACGGCGCCAACGCGTTGACCGTGCTCGTTTTGCTGTTTAGCGGTCTGGCCCTGGGCGACCGGCTTGGCGATGGCCCTGTTGAACTGCTGGGCGGTCATGAGCTGGTCAACGACGTGCACCAGTGGCTGGGTACAGGCTACACAGCCGCAGCGGTTGTTCTGGGCCTTGTTTTTGCGCGCAAAACAGCCGGTCTGTTGAAGGATGTGGCTGTTTTCAGGCGCGCCGACCGGGCCTGGGTGCCGGCCTTTGCGCGCCATTATTTCAGGCCCGGACAATACGCGCCACCTTTTCATGAAGGCCGGTTTGACCCGGCCCAGCGGCTGGTTTTTATTGGCCTGATTGTCAGCCTGGTGCTGGTGGCTGCCAGCGGCATCGTGCTGTTTGCTTTTGTTGACATGAGTCGCTCTGTTTTCATGTGGACCATACGGACGCACATCGCCGCTGCCTGGCTGCTGATCATCTCCACAGTTTTGCATGTGCTGGCCGGGCTGGGGCTGCCGCGAACCCACCGCGGACTGGTGCGCGCCATGTTTGGTGACGGGCGGGTGCGGGCCGGGCTGGCGCAAACCTTGTGGCCGGGATGGGCTCGCCGGCAGCAGCATCAAAACAACAGGGTGGATGAGTCAGCTGGCGACGGTGAAAGACAGTAGTGCCGCGACAGGTTCGCGTACGCCAGCGCGGCCGCCCGTCTCGAAAACAGCTACAGATACAGCCAGTAGTCAATCAGCTTGTCGCCCCACAACAGCGCAACCCAGCCGGCGGCTGCCAGCCAGGGCCCGAAGGCCAGCGGAATGTCCTTGCTGCGCCGGGTAACTGCCATCATGGTGATGCCGGCTGCGGCACCCATAAAGGACGACAGCAGAATGATCAGCGGCAGCATTTGCCAACCCAGCCAGGCACCAAGTGCCGCCAGCAGCTTGAAATCGCCATAGCCCATGCCCTCCTTGCCGGTGGTCAGCTTGAACAGCCAGAACACCAGCCACAAGGTCAGATAGCCCGCCATGGCGCCAATGAGGGCGTCTTCAATGCCGGCAAAAAGCCCCAGCCACAGATTGATGGCCAGGCCCAGCCAAAGCAGCGGCAGGGTGATGTGGTCGGGCAGCAGCTGGTGGTCAAGGTCAATGCCCGATGCGGCAATCAGGGCCCAGGTCAGAATGACGGCGGCCACCGCCTGCGGGCCTGGGCCAAAAACCAGAAAGACCGTGAGCGTGAGCGCTGCGGTCAGCAATTCAACCAGCGGGTAGCGCCATGAAATGGGCTTTTGGCAATGCCGGCAGCGGCGCTTGAGAACGAGCCAGCTCAGCACCGGAATATTGTCGTGCCAGGCAATGGTGTGGCCGCAACCGGGGCAGGCCGAGCGCTCGCTGACCAGGCCGGGCGGGCGGGGATCCTCGTCAATCCCGCTTTCCAGCTTCAGCAGCTCGCGGCACTGGCTGCGCCACTCGTGCATCAGGCGCGGCGGAAAGCGCAGAATAACGACATTCAGAAAGCTTCCAACCAGAAGGCCCAGAATGAAAACGGCGGTCCCGAGGACCGCCGGGTGAAGAGCTGCCAGTGCCGCAATCATTACATCACTGCCGCCATCTTGAATATGGGCAGATACATGCCGACCACCATGCTGCCGACTATGCCGCCAATGAACACGATGATGATGGGTTCGAGCAGGCTTGAAAGCGCATCGACCGTGTTGTTCACTTCCTCTTCGTAAACGTTGGCCACGTTGTTGAGCATCTGGTCCAGCGAGCCGGCTTCCTCGCCGATGGCGGTCATCTGAACCATGAGAGGCGGGAAAAGCCCGGTTTGCTGCATGGACAGCTGCAGTGAATGCCCGGTTGAAACATCGTCGCGTATGGACAGGGTGGCGTTTTCATACACAATATTGCCCGTGGCGCCGGCCACTGTCTTAAGTCCTTCCACCAGCGGCACACCGGCAGAAAAGGTGGTGGCCAGGGTGCTGGCAAAGCGCGACAGCGCCGACTTTTCGAGCAGCGGCCCGACGATGGGCAGCTTGAGGGAGACCCGGTCCAGCATCTCGCCAAAGCCGCGGCTGCGCTTTCTGAGCTGAATGAAACCGATGACTGCAGCCACAATGGCCAGCAGAATCAGCCAGCCTTTGGCCTGCAGGTAGTCGGACACGCTGACCAAAAAGCGGGTAAAGGCCGGCAGGTCGGCCCCGTAGCTTTTGAACATGTCTTCAAACTGGGGAATGACCACCACCAGCAAAAGCGCAGCCACGCCAATGGCTACGGCAATGACGGCCGCCGGATAGAACAGCGCCTTCTTGACCTTGCCCTTGATCGACTCAATACGTTCGCGGTAGGTGGCCAGCGAATCAAGAACCTCTTCCAGCACACCGGCGCCTTCACCGGCACGCACCAGGCTGACGTACAGATCGTCAAAGTGGACGCGATGCTTGCCCAGTGCTTCGGCCAGCGTATTGCCGGCCTCGACATCGGTTTTGACCGTATTGACCAGCTTTTTCATGCGCGGATTTTCGCTGGCCTGGGCAATAATGTTGAACGCCTGAACCAGCGGCAGACCGGCGGCCAGCATGGTGGCCAGCTGGCGCGTAAAGGATGCAATGTCCTTGGCCTTGACCGGTTTTCCGGCGCCGCCAAACAGCGGCTTGGGCTTGCGCCGCACCCGTCCGGGTACAATGCCCTGCTGCCTGAGTTCGGCCTTGACGACCATTTCGTTTCGGCCGGTGCGCTCTCCCTTGAGCTTTTTACCGCGCCTGTCCTTGCCTTCCCACAGAAAGGTTTCCATCTCTTGTCGGGTTGTCGACATCGATTGCCGCTCCTGATTCCTCTTTGAAGTGCGTGGTTTGAAGCCAAACCTGCACAGTTGTCCCTAATAAGGTGATTTTGCAGACAAATCGCAAAAAACGCAAGGTGGGTCTGACCATGCCTGGCCGGCCTGCAGCAAAACCGCAACAGGCCTGCAATAACACACCAGGCGATGAACCCAGGCCCGGCAGTGGATGAGCCGCGGTGTTTTGACAGGGCTTGTCTTTCAGGCTTCGCGGGCTTTCAGCCAAAACAGTCGCCAGTTTGGTTCAGTCCTTGGTTACGCGGTTCATCTCGCTCAGGCTGATCATCCCCTGCTTGACCTTGTTCAGCGCTGCGCGCCGCAGATCAATAACACCTTCCTTGTCGGCCTGGTGAGCAATTTCTATGGCCCCGCCGTTGTTAAGGATGATTTTTTCCATTTCTTCGGATATGGGCATCACCTGGAAAACACCGGTTCGGCCCTTGTAGCCGCCGGTGCACTGATCGCATTCGCCCGGGCCGTAAATGCGTATGCCCTCGGCGATTTCCTCCTCTTCAAAGCCTGCAGCCAGCAGCCTGGCTTCATCAATCTTTTCGAGCTTGCGGCAGCTGTGCAGGGTTCGTGCCAGGCGCTGGGCCAGAACCAGGTGCAGCGTTGACACAATGTTGAATGGCGCCACGCCCATGTTGACCAGACGTGCAACGGTGGCCGGGGCGTCGTTGGTGTGCAGGGTGGAAAGCACCAGGTGACCGGTTTGTGCTGCCTTGATGGCAATTTCAGCAGTTTCGAGGTCGCGGATCTCGCCCACCATGACAATGTCGGGGTCCTGGCGCAGAAAGGATCGCAGCGCAGCGGCAAACGTCAGTCCCTGCTTGGCGTTTTGCTGAACCTGGTTAACGCCCTGCATGCGAATTTCAACCGGGTCTTCCACGGTGGATATGTTGCGGCCTTCGTCATTCAGAATGCCAAGCGCGGTGTACAGGGTGACTGTTTTACCCGATCCGGTCGGCCCTGTGACCAGCACCATGCCATAGGGTTTGCTGATGGCCGACAGGTAATGGTCGCGCTGATCCGGCTCGAAACCAAGCTTGTCGGGGCCCAGATAGGCGCCGGAAGAATCAAGGATTCGCAGCACGATTTTTTCGCCCCACAGCGTGGGCAGCGTGGAAACACGGAAGTCGTAGGCGGTGGTTTTGGTGACGTTGAGCTTGATACGACCGTCCTGCGGTATGCGGCGTTCGGCAATATCCAGGTTGGCCATGACTTTAAGCCTTGCAGCCAAGCGGGTGGCCATGCTTTTGGGCGGGGTCACCTGGGTGACCAGCACACCGTCAATGCGGAAGCGCACGCGGTAGTCGTGCTCGTAGGGTTCAAAGTGAATGTCGGACGCACCCTTGCGGATGGCATCCAGCAACACCTTGTTGACAAAACGCACTACCGGTGCATCGTCGGCGTCCGAGGCGGCATCGGCGGATTCGGCGTCCTCGTCCGCCTCGAACTCCATGCCCTCCAGGCCCTCGTCACCTTCGGTCAGCTCGTCAAATGCCTGGGACGAGCCCTGCAGGGCGCGATCAAGCGCCGGCTCAATGGCGTTGTAGGGCGCCAGCAGCGCTTCAACCTGCATGCCGCTTGAAAAGCTCAGCTGATCGATGCCGGTGCGGTTGCCCGGATCGGCCATCGCCACATACAGGCGCTTGCCGCGCTTGAAGATGGGCACCAGCTGGTGCTGGCGGATCAGGTCTTCCTTCAGGTTGCTGGCAGGAGAGTTGCGCAGGTCCACGGCAGACAGATCAACCAGCGGAATGCCAAAGTCCTTTGCGGCTATGTGGGCGAAGCCCCGGGCATCAACGGCCTTTTCACGCACCAGGTGGCTGGTGAAGCTGCGTCCTTTTTCAGCGGCTTCGTCCATCAGCGCCAGCGCCTTGTCCTCATCGAGAAGACCCGCATCAACAAGCTTGCGGGCGAGGGCGGGCAAACGCATCATCGCGGCAGGCTGGGCAGACATGGCAACTCCTTCAGTAGATGCAATACTTGCTATTGTTACCCAAATCCTACTGCTGGCCGCAGTTATTTGCAAAGCCGGTGACCGGCGGGTCTGGGCGCCAGGAGGATTGGGTGCGCGCGGAAGCTCTGCGGCGTGTGCAAGCCAAACAGCATAATGATGAAAACAAGCCGTGAAAGTTGCCGGAATGGAAACGATTGAAAGCCTTGCCGAGCTGGAAAACTTGCAGCAACAGCCGGCCCTTGTCATGTTTGGCGGAAAACAATGTGCAGTTTGCGCATCGTTAAAACCAGGAATCGGTTTGATGCTGGCCGCCGATTTTCCCAGGATGAAGTTTGGCTGGGTTGATTGTCAGGGTGCTGCCGGGCCGGTCTGTGCGCAAATCGGGATTTTCTCGCTGCCGGTTGTGCAGCTTTGGTTTGGTGGCAAAATGCACGCAGAGTTTGCGGGTGTTTTTTCCCTGAAGCGGCTGCGCCATGCCATCGAAAGGCCGTATCGGATGCTGTTTGCGCCGCCCGCCAATCCGGCGCCGGATTGCTGAGGCGGGCATGGGCATGCCCCTGTTTGGCCGGGGTATTGCAGCAAGTTGTGTCACTAAGGTTTGCATGCGCGATGAAGCACGCACGCGGGCTTTTGTTTTGGTGGCTGGCTGGTCTACAATGGCCTCGATGAAAACAAACCTTTGCGGAGGGATTTCGGCTTGCGGCTGAACAGACAGCGAACTGGCGTAAGGTCGATTGCCGCCGCGGCGCTGGCCGTGATGCTGGCGTTCGGCGCCCATGCGGCTGACGGCAGCTGTGTGCGAACGACCGCAGACGCGGACGGGCAGGGCGTGTTTGCGCTGGACACGCCGGTCGTCAACTCCAGCAGCCTGAAAGTTGAATGCACCGCGGGCAGCGTGAGCCAGCTGGCTTTTAGCCTTGAACCCGGCCGCAAGCAGCAGGTTTTGCTGAGCGTGGCGCCAGGGACAGCTTATGAAATTGTTGACAGCGCAGCCGCTGGCCAGCTGGCTGACTTTGTTGAAACTGCTGTCAAGGATACGGGCAAGGGTCGCCGGGTGATCACCCTGGAAGCAGCCGCGCCCGAGTCGGCCCGGGCCGGTGACACGTTTGCCGCCATCCTGATACTGGGCGGAGAGAGCGGCAACCAGATCCATATTGTGCTGGAAGTGGCCGACAGGGACGAGTTGTTCCGCAGCGACTTTGGCGCCGACCCGCTGATCGGCCAGTTCAGCCTGGTGCGCTGAACGCAGGGCTGAACACCTTCCAAACCCCGCCTTTTCCTGTTTTTCTACAAATCGTTTCTTATCCAGCGGCCCGACTTGAGGGTTGCCCGGCAGGCGTTGGGCCGGAAATGGTAAAGCCAGTGGTTGATGTCGGGTGCGTCGATGACGGCCAGGTCGGCGCGGTATCCCGGCACGAGGCTGCCGTGGGTGCTTTCCAGCCCGATGGCGCGCGCTGCGTGGGTGGTGACGCCGCGCAGCACTTCAGCCGGGCTCATGCGCTGATGAACCGCGGCCAGCGTCATGGCCAGATGCAGGTGGTAGCTGGGGGCCGAGCCCGGGTTGAAGTCGGAGGCAACGGCCACGCGCGCGCCGGCGGCGATCCACTGGCGGGCCGGCAGGAATGGTTCGCGCAGGTACAGCGAGGCAATGGGCAGGCTGACCGCCACCGTGCCGGCCGCGGCCATGGCGGCGATGTCTTCGTCACGCGCGTATTCCAGGTGTTCGGCTGACACCGCGCCCAGCTCTGCAGCCAGGCCGGCACCACCGCCGGCCGACAACTGGTCGGCGTGAATTTTCACGCCCAGGCCATAATTTTTGGCTGTTTCAAGGATTTTCCTGCCCTCGGCCAGACTGAAGGCGTTTTCCTCGATGAACGCATCGCAAAACAGCGCCAGCTTGCGTTCCGCAACGTCCGGAATGACTTCATTGCACAGCAGGTCGACGTAGTCGGCGCGCCGCTCGCGGTATTCCTCGGGCACCAGGTGGGCACCCAAAAATGTGGGAATGATTTCCAGCGGCTGGGTCTTGGCCAGCGCCTGATAGACTTCCAGCTGCTTGATTTCATTGGCGTGGTCGAGCCCATATCCGGACTTGGCCTCAACCGTGGTCACGCCCAGGGCCGCCATGTCTGCCAGCGCTTCGGCCGCCTTGGCCTGCAGGCTTTCTGCAGTTGCTTCGCGGGTGGCCTTTACGGTTGAAATAATGCCGCCGCCGGCTGCCTGAATGTCCTGGTAGGTGGCGCCTTCAAGACGGGCGGCAAATTCGTCGCCGCGCCACCCGCCAAAACACAGATGGGTGTGTGAATCAATCAGCCCCGGCACCACGCAGCGACCGCCGGCATCAAAGCGTTCGGCGCCGGCATATTGTTCGGGCAGGTCGGCGGCCGGGCCGGCAAATGCGATTTCTCCGCCCTGCCAGGCAACGGCGGCATCTGAGACGGCGTCCACCTGATCGTGTGCGCCGTCGGCCGGTACCCGGTAAAGCGTTTTGATGTTGGTCAGTACTTTCATGGAGTTGGTCGTCAGTTGAGTGTGTGACCGCCGGCTTCGACAGCGTCGGTGAAACGGCCGGAGCTGATCAGGTCGGCGCAGGCGTTGATATCAATGCCCAGCTCGTAGTCCTGCTCGGCATGCTCAATGTGGCTGCGCACAAAGTCGTGGGCCCGAAGCACGCCGGCGCCCGGCTTGAGCGGCTTGCGAAAATCCAGCGCCTGGGCGGCGTTGAGCATTTCCACCGCCAGCACGCGCTCGGCGTTATGCAAAACCCGCAGCAGCTTGAGGGCGGATATGGAGCCCATGGACACATGATCTTCCTGGCCCAGACTGGTCGGTATGGTGTCGACGCTGGCGGGGTGGGCCAGCACCTTGTTTTCGCTGACCAGGGCGGCGGCCGTGTACTGCGGAATCATGAAGCCGGAGTTGGTGCCGGTGTCGCGCATCAGCAGCTTGGGCAGGCCGTCATGGCCTTCGAGCAGAAGATAGCTGCGGCGCTCGGAAATGCTGGCCAGCTCGGACAGCGCAATGGCTGCATAGTCGAGCGCCAGCGCCAGCGGCTGGCCGTGAAAATTACCGGCCGAGACAATGTCACCGTCGTCGAAGACCAGCGGATTGTCGGTGACCGAATTGAGCTCGCGCTCGATGACGGCGTTGGCGTGATCAAGCGCGTCGCGGCTGGCGCCGTGCACCTGCGGAATGCAGCGCAGCGAATACGGGTCCTGCACCTTGCCGCAGTTTTTGTGCGACTCGAGTATTTCGGAATCGGTCAGCAGCTGGCGATAGTTGGCGGCCACTGCCTGCTGGCCTGGATGCGGGCGCACCTGGTGGACGCGCTCGTCGAAGGGCCTGATCGACCCTTTCAGCGCTTCCAGGCTCATGGCGCCAAGCACATCGGCGGCCTTGACCAGATCCAGGGCACGATGCAGCACATGAGCGCCGTAGGCCAGCATCAGCTGGGTGCCGTTGATCAGCCCGATGCCGTCCTTGGCGCCCAGTTCAGGAATGTCCAGCCCGTGGCGGGCCAGGGTTTCAGTGGCTGGTTCGGCGCCTGTGCGTTCTTCATTCCAGCACAGGCCGTGTCCGACAAGAGGCAGGCTCATGTGGGCCAGCGGCGCCAGGTCGCCCGAGGCGCCAACGCTGCCCTGGCTGGGAATGTGGGGCAGGATGTCGTGCTGGCAAAACTTGAGCAGCTGTCTGAAAATGGGCAGCGATACGCCCGAGTTGCCCAGCGCCAGGGCGTGGACCTTGAGCTGCATCATCAGCCGGGTGATGTCCGGCGGAATCGGTTCGCCCGTGCCGCAGGCGTGGGACAGCAGCAGGTTTTTCTGCAGTTGGCCCAGCTCGGCGTCGTCAATGCGCGTGCTGGCCAGAATGCCGAAGCCGGTGTTGACGCCGTAAATGGCGCTGTCGCCGGCCAGAGCTTTTTCGACGATGGCGCGGGACTTTTGTACCGGGCTGTCGTCTTTGGCCAGCGCCGCCAGGCGCCGGTCAAGGTCGTTGTACAGATTGGCCAGGGTAACGGTTGCGGTCATGGGCTTTGAATCCAAATGGGTTGCAGCTTGTGTGGTCTGTGTAATGAGTCAGTTCAGTCGAGCATGGGGATGTTGACGCCGCGCTCGCGAGCAATGTTGACTGCTTCATCGTAACCGGCATCAGCGTGGCGCATGACGCCCAGCCCCGGATCGGCAGCCAGCACCCGGGACAGTCGTTCGTAGCCGTCGGCAGTGCCGTCGGCCAGCGCCACCATGCCGGCGTGCAGCGAATAGCCTATGCCCACGCCGCCGCCGTGGTGGAACGACACCCACGAGGCACCGCAGGCGGTGTTGGCCAGGGCATTGAGTATGGGCCAGTCGGCAATGGCATCGGAGCCGTCGGCCATGGCTTCGGTTTCGCGGTTGGGCGAGGCCACCGAGCCGCTGTCCAGATGGTCGCGGCCAATGACGATGGGGGCTTCGACCTTGCCCTTTTCGACCAGCCAGTTGAATTTTTCACCGGCTTCGGCGCGCTCGCCGTATTCAAGCCAGCAGATGCGGGCCGGCAGGCCCTGAAAATGAATTTTCTGCTGGGCCTGCTCTATCCAGCGGTGCAGGTGCTCCTTTTCGGGGAACAGCTCGAGTATGGCCTTGTCGGTGGCGGCAATGTCGGCCGGGTTGCCCGACAGGGCGGCCCAGCGGAACGGGCCGGCGCCGCGGCAGAACAGCGGGCGGATGAAGGCCGGCACAAAGCCCGGAAAATCGAAGGCGTTTTCCATGCCGCGCTGGTCGGCCACCTGGCCGCGCAGGTTGTTTCCGTAGTCAAAGGTGATGGCGCCCTTTTCCTGCATGTCGAGCATGGTCTGGACGTGGACAACCATGGAGTCAAGAACCTTTTCGTCATAGCCTTCGGGGTCGGCTGCCCGCATGTCGGCCGCCTGCTGCAGCGTCATGCCGGCCGGGATGTAGCCCTGGCGCAGGTCGTGGGCCGAGGTCTGGTCGGTCAGGGCGTCGGGGATGATGCCGCGCCTGAGCATTTCCGGCAGGACTTCGGCAATATTGCCCAGCAGTCCGACCGACACCGGCTGGTCGGAGCTCTCGATGATGTCGAGCGCCTCATCCAGGGTTTTGGCCTTGCGGTCGCAGTAGCCGGTTCTTACGCGCATGTCGATGCGGCTTTCATCCACTTCCACCGCCAGGCAGTGGCCGTCGTTCATGGTTACGGCCAGCGGCTGGGCTCCGCCCATGCCGCCCAGCCCGGCGGTGACTGTCAGACGGCCCTTGAGCGAGCCTTCAAAATGCTGGCGAGCCAGCTCGGCAAAGGTTTCATAGGTGCCCTGAACAATGCCCTGTGAGCCGATATAAATCCACGAGCCGGCGGTCATCTGGCCGTACATGGTCAGGCCGCGGGCCTCGAGTTCGCGAAAATGCTGCCAGTTGGCCCAGCGTCCAACCAGGTTTGAGTTGGCAATCAGCACGCGCGGTGCCTGGTCGTGGGTGCGGATCACGCCGACCGGCTTGCCCGACTGCACCAGCAGGGTTTCCTCGTTGCCCAGCTGCTTGAGCGTGCGAATGATGGCGTGGTAGCTGTCCCAGTTGCGGGCTGCCTTGCCGGTGCCGCCATAAACCACCAGCTTGTCGGGGTGTTCGGCCACTTCCGGGTCAAGGTTGTTCATGAGCATGCGCATGGCGGCTTCCTGGTGCCAGCCGCGGCAGCTGATTGAAGAACCGCGCGGCGCGCGTATGACGGGTGCGGAAGAAGAATTCTGGGCCATTGAGTGTTCCTGTTGATTGATAAACTGCGCCAGTATAGCAACAGGTTCTTTTATGAGGAGACTCGACCTTGAATGCACCAGACAGAGAAGATTCGTCCAGCTCGTCAATTTTTAGTGACAATTTCGTGATGCGCCCCTATAATGTCATGGCAAAACTGTTTGTCGGTAAGCGGTCCGCATGGTTTGTAGTGTTTCTTTCATGTGGCGGGCTGTTGGGCTACGCCTACTATGCCCAGTTTTTTTTGGGGCTGGAACCGTGTCCGCTGTGTATATTGCAGCGCCTCGGTTTCATGGTGATGGGCGTATTTGCGCTGGGTGCAGCCATCCACGGTCCCGCATCATGGGGGCGCTGGCTGTGGGGCGTGCCGGTTTTGGCCGGTGGCGCCTGGGGAATCGTGACCGCAGGGCGTCATGTCTGGCTGCAGAATTTGCCGGCCGACCAGGTGCCGGACTGCGGTCCAAGCATGTACTTCATGCTGGATACAGGCTTCCCGCTCAGTGAAATACTCAACGAGGCGTTTACCGGCGCCGGCGACTGCGCCGAGGTCGACTGGACCTTTCTTGGTCTGTCGATGCCATTTTGGACGCTGATCTGGTACGTTGGGCTTTCGCTGGTTGTTTTGCTGGCTCTTTTGACAAGGCGACACGTTCGCACAAGGTAATTCCAATGAGTAAAAAATTGAGACCCATTACCCCGGCCAAAGACTGGAGCCCGGATTCATGGCAGAAATACCCCGCCGGCCAGCAGGCCACCTATCCGGACAATGAAGCGGTCGAGCAGGTGCTTGGGCAGCTGGCCAAGCTGCCGCCGCTGGTCACGTCCTGGGAAATCATGGCGCTCAAAAAGCGGATTGCCGCAGCCCAGGCGGGCAAGCAGTTTGTGCTGCAGGGGGGCGACTGTGCCGAACTGTTCAGCGACTGTGAGTCGTCCATTATCACCAACCGGCTCAAGGTGCTTTTGCAGGCCTCACTGGTGCTGCTGCAGGGGCTGGACATGCCGGTGGTGCGCATTGGCCGTTTTGCCGGCCAGTACGCCAAGCCGCGCTCGGCCGATACGGAAACCCGCGATGGTGTGACCCTGCCCAGCTACCGCGGTGACCTGGTCAATGCGCCCGAGTTCACGCCCGAGGCGCGCACACCCGACCCGCAGCGACTGCTGCGCGGTCACGCCAGCTCGGCCATGACCATAAACTTCATTCGCGCGCTGGTCGACGGCGGATTTGCCGACTTTCACCACCCCGAATACTGGAACCTGAGCTGGGTGGAGCATTCGCCCCAGGCCGCCGAATTTCAGCGCATTGCCGAAAGCATTGGCGATTCGGTGCGCTTTATTGAAATCATGACCGGCCGCAAGCCCGGCAACCTGCGCCGCGTGGATTTCTACACCTCGCACGAGGCGCTTCACCTGCCGTATGAGCAGGCACTGACCCGTCGTGTTCCGCGCCAGTGGGGCTGGTTCAACCTGTCCACCCACTTTCCGTGGATAGGCATGCGCACCGCCGAACTTGAAGGGGCCCATGTTGAAATGTTCCGCGGAATACGCAACCCCATGGGTATCAAGGTGGGCCCCGGCATGACCGCTGACTGGCTCAAGGGGTTGTTGCGCACGCTCAACCCCGACAACGAGGCCGGGCGCATCGTGCTGATTCACCGCATGGGCGCCGACCAGGTGGCCGACAAGCTGCCGCCGCTGATCGAAGCGGTCAAGGCCACGGGCTCGCCCGTTCTGTGGGTGTGCGACCCCATGCACGGCAACACCGAAACCACCAGCAATGGCGTCAAGACGCGGCGCTTTGCCAACGTGGTTGGGGAGGTTGAGCAGTCGTTTGATGTGCATGCCGCCTGCGGCACGCATCTTGGCGGTGTCCACCTGGAGCTGACCGGCGAGAACGTGACCGAATGCACCGGTGGTGCCCGCGCGCTGGATGAAAATGACCTGGGCCGTGCCTACAAGACCACGGTTGATCCAAGGCTCAACTATGAACAGGCGCTGGAGCTTTCCATGCGCATAGTCGGCAAGCACCGCAGCTTGCGGGGCTGACTGAAAAAACCGGCGTGTCCGGAACGAACGGGGCCTGCAATTGCAGGCCCCGTTGTTTTATGGCTGTGCAACTTGCGTTTGCAAGCGCCGGGGTGTAAGCCTACTCCACGGTGATGGTGATGCGCTCCGACTTGACCGGCGGGTCATGCGGAATGTGCAGATAATCACCCAGTAGCAGCTGCAGGCTGTGTTCGCCGGCATCCAGTTCGAGCGTGGTTTCGGTTTGCCCACCGCCGAAGTGGAGCACTTGATCAGTGGTGGGAAGCGGACGATCCATGGAGGGCATGTCATCGTCGTCAACATCGACAAGCAGATGGTGGTGGCCGGTGTTGTCGTGTTCGACCCCGGCCGGGGCAATGCCCATGCCGCTCAGCCCAAAACGGATGGTCAGCGGGCTGCTGACCGTGTCACCATCGCCCAGGCCAATGAAGTAAACGCTGGCATCGTCAGGTGCTGCTGTGCGCGGCATCTCGCCCTGGGCCCATGCCACAAGTGAGCAGGCCGCCAGGGCCGCAGCAAAAACAATCATCAAGCTTCGGTTTCTCATCGGATTTCTCCCGGTTGCGGATTAAAGCAGCGACAGGACAGCCTGGCGCTCGGCGCGCAGCTCCTTGTCGGTGGCGTCCAGGCGCTCACGCGAGAATTCGTTGATTTCGAGATCCTGAACGATTTTCCATTGTCCGTTTTCGCAGGTGCACGGGTATGAAAATATCACGCCCGGCTCTATGCCGTAGCTGCCGTCAGTGGGTACAGCCATGGATACCCAGTCTCCATCGTCGGTGCCCAGCACCCAGCTGCGGATGTGGTCAATGGCGCTGGAGGCTGCTGAAGCCGCGCTGGATGCGCCACGCGCCTTGATGATGGCCGCGCCGCGCTGCTGGACGGTCGGGATAAATTCATTTTCATACCAGTCGGAATCAACCCGTTCCGTGGCCGGCTGACCGTCAACCAGGGCGTGATGAATGTCAGGATACTGCGTGGAACTGTGGTTGCCCCAGATGGTCATGTTGGTAATTCGTCTGCTGTGAACACCGGTTTTGGATGCCAGCTGGGCCAGCGCACGGTTGTGGTCCAGACGCGTCATGGCAGTGAAGTTTTCTGCCGGCAGGTCGGGGGCATTGGCCTGGGCAATGAGGGCGTTGGTGTTGGCCGGATTGCCCACCACCAGCACCTTGACGTCGCGGCTGGCCACCTTGTTGAGGCTTTTGCCCTGCGGGCCGAATATCCTGCCGTTTTCGGCCAGCAGATCGGCGCGCTCCATGCCCGGGCCGCGCGGCTTGGCGCCGACCAGAATGGCGATGTCGGCGTCTCTGAAGCCCGTATCAAGTTCGGTTGTGGCAACCACGTCGTGCAGAAGCGGAAAGGCGGCATCTTCAAGCTCCATGGCCACACCTTCAAGCGCATCCATGGCGGGCGGGATTTCCAGCAGCTGCAAAATAATCGGCTGATCGTCGCCCAGCATGTCGCCGGCGGCAATACGGAAACAAAGCTGGTAGCCGATTTGTCCGGCTGCACCGGTAATGGCCACGCGTACGGGTTTTGCCATGGTCTTGCTCCTGCAGAAAACTTGGTCAAACCCGCGATTCTAACGCAAAGCCGGGCGCGCCCATGCCCTGTTTGTGAAGCGGATCAAACAAACGTCCGGGGGGAACAGCTATATTGTCGGGATTCAATCCACTATTTGAGGGTATATGACAATGCGTATCTTGTTTGCCGCTGTTGTGGCGCTGTCGGCCGTGAGCCTGGCAATGGCATCACCGGTTGATGATTTCTGGAATTCGCTGAGCGAGCTTTGCGGCCAGGCGTTTGAAGGACAGGTGGTGCAGGAGCCCGAAGGCGAAAGCGATTTTGAAGGCCAGAGGCTGGTCATGCACGTACGCGACTGCAGTGACAGCCGGATTCGCATCCCCTTTGTGGTTGGAGACGATCTGTCCAGAACCTGGGTTCTGACCCGCCACGGCGAGCGTATCGAACTCAAGCATGACCATCGCAATGAAGATGGCACGCCCGAGGAAGTCACCATGTACGGCGGCACAACCACCAACGCCAACCGGGCGGATATCCAGTATTTTCCCGCCGATGAGCAAACCCGCGAAGTGATTGATTACGCGTTTTCAAATATCTGGCAAATGGCCATTGAGCCGGGCGAGCGTTTTGACTACGGCGTGCGTCGTCTGGGAACGCCCCGCGTGTTTCTGGTGGAATTTGATTTGACCCGCAGCGTTGAGCCGCCGCCGGCGCCCTGGGGCTGGGAATAACCTGCCTGTTTTCACGCCCGTCCGATTGAAAAGGGCTCCGATGGGAGCCCTTTTCGCGGTGCGTGCCGGCCGCTGACCGCAGCTTCAGGCGTACTCCGACCCCGGGTGGTAGTGTTTCACTTTTTTCAGCGTAATCTGGTCGGTGTGGTCCATTTCGCCAATTTTGGAAATATCCAGCAGCAGACTGGAACTGTGGTCAAATGTGCCGTCCTCATTGAATTTGAACGTGCTTTCAAACCTTTTGGTTTTGGCGTGCTGCATCAGGTGCCTGTTCTGAAGAATGCCGTATGAGTCGTCACCTGGCACGGCCGAAAAATTCAGCTCCGTGTCGTAGAGCCCGGCATCGGCGCCGGCAATCACGGCGATACCGCGCCCGAATACGACCACCCGCATGACCTGGCCGTTGACCTCATCCCACAGCAGAAAGCCGGTTTCATCGTGGAATGGATCCATGCCCTCCTCGCCGTGGCGCCAGTCGGTCATTCTGTAGTTCAGCCCGTGCAGAATCTGGTCGCCGTTTTGCTGCATGGGAATGGGCTTGAACCATGAACGTTCAAAATAGCTTGTTTTGGTGATTTCATCCGACTGATGGCGGTATGAAACATCCACCCCGTTGTTGCCCTCCCATTCACCAACCAGAGGGCTCAGGGGCCCGAGTTTTCGTGGGCCTTGCAGTTGCGTCATGCTCCATCTCCTTCAATTCATTGGGATGAGCCTTGAATATACGCTCTGCAGGACGGCGAATCCAATTGATGGATTCTATATGCTCCATTTGCTCCGGCTATTGGGGCATAAAAAATGAATCATTCAGGCGGTGCGCGTCAGGTACAGCCACACGGCCGCCGCCAGCGCCAGCGCCGCACCGCTGGCCAAAGGCACAAGCAGACGCCAGCCCAGCTGGCGACCGCCGATTGAAAACCCGAGGATGCTCTTGAATATGGAGTTGATGCTGACGGCAATGATGATGCCGACGGTGGCAACCCGCAGCGCCAGCCCTTCACTGCCCATGCGCGCCAGCGACAGGGTGATGGCGTCGACATCGGCCAGCCCCGAGACCGCAGACAAAACCCACAGGCCGGCGCTGCCGGCCCATTGCGAGAGCGCCTTGCCAAGCACCATGATGGTTGTCAGAAAACCGGCGTAAATGAGCGCTGCACGCAGCTCCATGGGGTTGCGCATCAGTCCGCTTTCGTCAACATCTGTCTGGGCGCGCCTGGCATGCAAAAGATAGGGCGCCACGGGAGCCAGCGTGGCGATCAGCAGCAACAGGGCCGGCAGCCACAGCCACTCAAGAAGCGGTGCATGAACAATGGTGGTGACCACAACCATGCGTCCCAGCATGGCGCTGCAGGCCAGCAGAATGCCGGCCGCCAGGGTGCTGGACAGCCCGGGTTCGCGGGCTGCCATGCGCGCCAGGGCCAGGGTGGTGGCGGTTGATGACGCCATGCCGCCGAACAGGCCGCCGAAGACAATGCCGCGACGCGGGCCGGCAATGCGAATGGCAACATAGCCAAGAAAGGAAATGCTGCTGACCAGCACCACCAGTAGCCAGATAAAATGGGGATTGAAGGCCTGCCACGGGCCAAACCCCTCGTTGGGAAGCAGGGGCAGCAGCACGACGGAAATCAGCAGCAGTTTCAGCCCTGCCGTCAGCTCCTGGCGCTGCAGCCGGTTGAGCAGCGCGTGCAGCTGGGCCTTGTAGCCAAGAAGCATTGCCATGACAATGGCGGCCGCGGCAGCAATGACGATATTGCCCTTGCCGGCCAGCACGGCAAAAAGATAGGTGGCCATGGCGGCTACTTCACTGGTAATGCCGTAATTTTGGCTGGTGCGGGCGGACGTTACATACGCCGTGGAGCTGGCAATAACCAGCCCGATGAAAACCAGGCCAATGAGCCAGTAGGAATTGTCCTGGCTGATCAGGCCGACAGCGCCGCCAACCAGGCCAATCAGGCTGTAGGTGCGCAGACCCGCAACGCGCTGCCCTTCCTGCGCCTCGCGAAAATGCCAGCCGCGCTCAATGCCAACCAGCATGCCTATGGCCAGCGCCACCGCCAGGTTTGCAAACTGCATGATCTCGGGGTTCATGATCTGGAACTGTCCTTATCCATTCACAAATCGGAGTATGCTCAATTCATCGGCCTGTGGCCGGTGCCCGACCCTTGCCACACGCCGAACACTATAATGGCGGGCTGACCTTTTTAACCGGGATTTTGCATGAAACTCCGCAATATAGCGATTATTGCTCACGTTGACCACGGCAAAACGACGCTGGTTGACCAGCTTTTGCGCCAGTCGGGTGAATTTGCCGACCATGAACAGGTTGCCGACCGGGTCATGGATTCCGACGATCTGGAGCGCGAGCGCGGCATCACCATTCTTGCCAAGAACACGGCCATTCGCTGGCGTGACTGGCGCATCAATATTGTCGATACGCCGGGGCATGCCGATTTCGGGGGCGAGGTCGAGCGCGTGCTGTCCATGGTCGACTCCGTCCTGCTGCTGGTGGATGCTGTCGATGGCCCCATGCCGCAAACACGTTTTGTTACCCAAAAAGCCTTTGACATGGGTTTCAGCCCGCTGGTTGTCGTCAACAAGATTGATCGGCCGGGTGCGCGACCCGATTGGGTGGTGGATCAGGTTTTTGACCTGTTTGACCGCCTGGGCGCCAGTGAGGAACAGCTTGACTTTCCGGTTGTTTACGCTTCGGGGCTGCAGGGGTTTGCCGGCCTGGATTCCGATGTTTCCAAAGGTGACCTGACGCCACTGTTTGAAACTCTGGTTGAACACGTTCCCCCACCGCAGGTGGAGCCTGACGGCCCGTTCCAGATGCAGATTTCAAGCCTCGCCGACTCTGAATATGTCGGCCTGATTGGCGTGGGCCGCATCAGCCGCGGCACGGTGCGGCCCAACCAGAACGTGACGGTGGTGGATCATAAGGGCAAGACGCGCCCGGGCCGGGTCTTGCAGGTGCTGGGCTTTCAGGGCCTCAGGCGCAAGGAGGTGGATGAAGCCCGCGCCGGCGACATCATTGCCGTTTCCGGCGTGGAAGACATAGGCATTTCAGACACGCTGTGCGATCCGCAGCATGTCGAGGCCTTGCCCGCGCTGAGCATTGATGAGCCGACCATTCACATGACCTTTCAGGTCAATGATTCTCCCTTTGCCGGCCAGGAAGGAAAGTATTTGACCAGTCGTCAGCTGGGGGCCCGCCTGCACAGGGAGGCCACCCACAACGTGGCTCTGCACGTCAACGATACCGATGATCCGGAAAAGTTTGACGTGGCCGGTCGTGGTGAACTGCATTTGTCGGTGCTTATTGAAACCATGCGCCGCGAAGGTTACGAGCTGGCGGTGTCGCGGCCGCGAGTGCGCACCAAGGATGACGGCCAGGGCGGCGTTCTGGAGCCCTGGGAACAGGTGGTTCTTGACATTGAGCAGGAGCACCAGGGCCCGGTGATGGAGGCCATGGGCGAGCGGCGCGGGCAGCTGAAAAACATGGAGCCGGACGGTCGCGGACGGGTGCGCCTTGAGTATCTGGCGCCGGCGCGTGGCCTGATCGGCTTTCAGACCGCCTATCGCACCATGACATCGGGAACCGGGCTTTTCTTTCGCGTGTTTGACCACTGGGGGCCGGCAACCGAGCGGCTGGCCGAGCGCGCCAACGGCACGCTGGTAAGCATGGACAACGGCAAATCGGTTGCCTTTGCCCTGTTCAATCTTCAGGACAGGGGCAAGTTGTTTATCGGCCCCGGTGAGGACATTTACGAAGGCCAGATTGTTGGCCAGAATGCCCGCGATGAGGATCTGGTTGTCAACCCCATGCGCGGCAAGAAGCTGTCCAACATGCGCGCAGCCGGCAAGGACGATGCCGTGCTGCTGACACCGGCCACGCGCCTGACGCTTGAACAGGCGCTGGAATTCATCAATGATGACGAGCTGGTGGAGGTGACGCCCGAACATATTCGGCTGCGCAAGCGCCTGCTCAAGGAGCATGAGCGCAAAAGAGCCGCCCGGACCGGTACCTGAGGGCGACACTGCTGCCGCCCGCCAGCGGGAGACAAATGGACATGACGGGTGCAGAAAACAAGCCTTTCGAAAACAGGCAGATCCCGGCAGATGAGCTGCCCAGCTACCGATGGATAGATTTTCAGCCGGTGGCAGCACGCTACCTGTTTTGGGCCCTGATGACCGGGCCTGGAATCTGGCTGCTCATCGCCACGGGTCTGCTGGTGGTAGCGGAAACCGGCCTGCTGCCTGTCGATGGCCTTGAGTGGCTGCCGCTGGTGCCGCTGATCATTGGCCTGTTTTCCGTGGCCATGACCTGGCTGGACGCAAATTACCGCAGCTGGGCCCTGCGTGAGCACGACCTGGTGTACCGCTCCGGTGTTATCTGGAAAAAGACGGTTATTCTGCCTTTTGTGCGCATTCAGCATGTGGAGGCCGTGCAAGGCCCGCTTGAGCGAAAACTGGGCTTGATGCGGCTTAAATGCTTCACGGCGGGCGGGATGACCGCCAACTTGATTGTTCTGGGACTGGACCATAACCAGGCCCGCCGAGTGCGCCGATATCTGCTGGAACAGATTTCAGATGCGGATGAAGGTGGGGACAGTGCCGCGAGCGCTTCGGTTTTGGATGACCAGCAATGAGCCTGAATGACCTGAATGAGTGGCAGCGGCTGGCGCCGCTGGCGCTGGTGGCCGCGGTCATCGCGGGTTGGGTCAACTTTGTGCGCCGCAATATCCTTGCCTTTGTCGGCGCCGGTGCCGGGCTGTCCCTTGCGGGCACCATTGGCACGCGCGGCCTGTTGCTGGCAGCGGCAGGCCTGCTGCTGCTCTCCCTGCTGGGCAGCATCGTGTATTACCGTCGTTTCCGTTTTCGTGTTGACAACGGCGCGCTGCGCGTGCGGCGCGGTCTTTTTGAGATAAAGGACATGCGGGTACGCTTTGCGCGCGTGCAGAACGTGGGTTTCAGCCAGCCGTTTTATTTTCGCCCGTTCGGCCTGGTGCGTTTTATGGTGCAAACGCCCGGCTCGCAGGGAAACGAGATCGATTTGCCCGGCATACGCCTGGAAGTGGCCCAGGCCCTGCGTGACCGGATAGCCTCGGCCAGTGATTTGATGCCGGAAAAAGCGCCTGAAACAGCGCCTGAAACAGCAGGCCTTGCTGCAGACGAACATCCGGGCACGCTGTTTTCGGCCGGCGCCGGCCGCCTGTTTCTGCACGGGCTGGTCAGCAATCAGGTGTGGGTGCTTGCGGGCGCGATGGGCTATCTGATCAGCAGCCTGGCTGCCGAATTTGGTGAACTGGTCGAGCGCCAGGGCAGTGAAATTGCGTCATTGACGCCTTCAGCGGCCTGGTTTGCGTTGTTGGCTGTCGCAGCTGTCGGCGCCAGCCTGGCCGCGCTGTTCGCTCTTTCAGGTGCATTGTCGGTTGTGCGGTTTTACGGTTATGTCCTGCGCGATTCCAGCCAGCGCTTTGTGGCGTCCGGTGGTCTGCTTGATCGGCGTGAACAAACCATTCGTCACAACAAGCTCACCGGGCTGGCCATTACCCAGAGCGTTCTGGGCAGGCTGGTCGGCATGTATGCCGTGACCCTGCAGCAAACCAATGCCGGCGCGCTGCAGAATGAGCAGGATGCGCGCCGCATTGTTGTGCCCGGGCTGCGCCGGAACGATCTTGCTCTTGTGGAGCGCCTGATGCCGGGGCTGGAAGATTCTGAAGCTCTGTGGCCGGTCAGCAGCCGCTTGCGCACCTGGCTTTGGACGCGCCCTGGCGTGGTGCTGCTGGCCGCGGCAATGGCGGCCGTATTGGCGCTGGAACTGCCCCTGTGGCTGCCGCTGGTTGCGGTGCTTTTGCACTTGCTTCTTGCCCAGCGTGCCTGGCGCGGTCGCGGCTGGCGGGTGGCGGGTGACTTTTGTCACGTGCGGCGCGGCATTTTCGGGCGCAGGCACGAAGTGTTCCGGCTGGACATGGTTCAGCAGGCGGCCATTGCCCAGTCGCCTTATCAGCGCCGCCATAAACTGGCCACGCTGCGCATGCTGCTGCCCCACGGCTGGATCAGCCTGCCGTTTGTTCCTCTTGCCGAAGCGGATGACCTGATCAACCTGACAATCTGGCGCGTTGAAACAGCGCAGCATCATCGCGTTTGAGTTGCCTGCCTGTGCGGGGCAGGGCGCTGTTTACGCCCGTGATAAAATGACCGGCTTTACCCGTCATTGTTGAGGCAACAAGTTTCTGGCATGAGCAATCAGACGCCCGGTTCTCTGTTTCGTCAGCTGGTTGCTGACAATCCCCCGCTGCCCGTTGTGGGCACCATCAATGCCTACTGCGCGTTGCTGGCCGAAAAAGCCGGCCACAAGGCCATTTATCTGTCCGGCGCCGGCGTGGCCAATGCCTCGTTCGGGCTGCCCGATCTGGGCATTACCCAGCTGGCCGATGTGGTCGAGGACGCGCGCCGCATCACCGCGGCGTCCGATTTGCCGCTGCTGGTGGATGTGGACACCGGCTGGGGCAGCGCTTTCAATATCGCCCGCACGGTGCGCGAGATGGAGCGCGCCGGCGTGGCCGCCATTCACCTTGAAGACCAGGTGGCCGCCAAGCGCTGTGGCCACCGGCCCAACAAGGCGCTGGTCAGCCCTGAAGAAATGGCCGACCGCGTCAAGGCCGCCGTGGATGCCCGGACTGACGATTCATTTGTGTTCATGGCGCGCACCGATGCCTATGCCGGCGAGGGCATGACCTCTGCGGTCGAAAGGGCCGGGCTGTATGTGGAAAATGGCGCCGACATGATCTTTGCCGAAGCGCTTCACACCCTCAACGAATTTGCAGAGTTTGCCCGCCAGGTTGATGTGCCGGTGCTGGCCAACATCACGGAATTCGGGCAGACGCCGCTGTTTTCCATCGACGAGCTGCGCCAGGCCGGCGCCGGAGTGGCGCTGTATCCGCTGTCGGCGTTCCGGGCCATGAGCCGGGCTGCACTGGGTGTTTATCAGGCTATAGCGCAGGACGGGCACCAGAAAAACGTCGTTGCGGACATGCAAACCCGCGACGAACTCTACGATGTGCTCGACTATCACGAGTTCGAGCGCAAACTGGACGAGTTATTCAGCTAAGGAGTTGACATGAGCAACAAAAAGTCAGGCGCCGGCCTGCGCGGGCAGTCTGCCGGACAAACCGCCA
>Ga0209487_1000172_pt1 | contig 60043 bp, 54 predicted proteins | sample Poulit2012_FD_187524 | JGI IMG/M metagenome (GOLD analysis project Ga0209487, IMG submission 187524) | Agricultural soil microbial communities from Georgia to study Nitrogen management - Poultry litter 2012 (SPAdes) (version 2) | ecosystem: Environmental > Terrestrial > Soil > Agricultural land... | reverse complement strand
GCTTGCGCGCGCTTACGGCGTGCTAGCTAACAATGGCAATTTGCTTCCTGCTACTCTGATTAAGCAGGAGCAGCCTCTGGTGGGCGAGCAAATTATTGATGCTGAGCATGCAAACGATATGGTGCGAATGCTTGAGGGCGTGGTAAATGAAGGCACAGCTAGCCGCGCCCGCGTTCCTGGTTATCGGATTGCTGGTAAAACAGGCACGGTGCGTAAGCTCACCAATGGTAGCTACGAGGAAGATAAATACCTTGCCATGTTTGCAGGCATAGCACCGGCTGAAAACCCTCGCATCGTCACTGTGGTAGTGGTGGATGAGCCAAAAGAAGGAGGCTATTACGGCGGTTTAGTGGCGGCCCCCGTGTTCGCGCATATTATGTCGGGCGTATTGCCCATGTTAAATATTGAGCCCCATGCACCAGAGCCTATTTATGCTAGCAGTGAGGTTAGCTCGCAAGGAGGACAGCTATGAGCCGTCCCTTGCACACCTTGCTGCCGCACCTAAATTTTGCTTCCGCAGTGGGGCAAATAACGGTTAAGCACTGGCGCCTTGATAGCCGCCAAGTGCAGCAAGGCGACGGATTTGTTGCGGTGTTGGGCACTCAAACCGATGGGCGTCAATTTGTACCACAAGCCATAGCGCAAGGCGCCTCCGTGGTGTTACAGGCAGGCGACGATTTTGCCTGTCAGGCGCTTGAAGGGGTGCCTGTTATTACTGTGCCCCAGCTAATGGAGCAGTTAGGCCACTTACTTGCGCGTCATTATGCCTCCCAAACAAACAAGCCAGTGATTGCGATAACGGGCACTAATGGTAAGAGCAGCGTGGCGGGCTTTATTCAGCAATTAACCGACTTGCTCCAGCAGCCGTGGGGATTACTCGGTACTTTGGGCGCTTGTTATGCAGGGCAATGTGAGGGTTTGGGGCTCACCACTGCAGATGCCGCCAGCGTACATCGCTATTGGGCAGAGTTCAGAAAGCAAGGTGCTCAAGGTTTGGTGTTAGAAGCGTCTTCCCATGCTTTACATCAACAGCGCTTGGCTGGCTTGCCCATCACCGTAGGCGTATGGACAAACCTTAGCCGCGACCATCTTGATTATCACGGTGACATGACCGCTTACGCCGAAGCTAAGGCGCTGCTGTGGCAGCGTAGCGAGCTCACTGCGGCAGTGTATTCCTTAGAGCAGTCAGAAGTGGCGGCGCATTTGCCTGCCGAACTGTCAGCTATTACTTACGGCAAAAGCAAAGAAAACGCTATTTCTTATAGCGAATTGCGCTGTCATGGCTCGGGTATGGACTTTGTATTACATCACAAACAACAGCATTGGAACCTGAGCCTACCCCTATTTGGCGCTTTTAATGTGGATAACGTGATGGCCGCTTTAGCTGCTTTGATGGCTGCAGGTTTTGCGTTAGAAGAGCTACTGCCTTTGGTGTCTGAGTTAAAACCAGTAGCGGGCCGCATGGAGCAAGTAAGAGCAGAGCATGGGCCTGCGGTGGTAGTGGATTTTGCTCACACTCCCGAGGGTTTGAAGGCTGCACTTACTGCCCTTAATCAACATTTTAATAAGCGTATTATTTGTGTGTTTGGTTGCGGTGGCGACCGTGATAAAGGGAAGCGACCCTTGATGGCAATGGCAGCAGAACAGGGCGCTAACGAGATTTATTTAACTAGCGATAACCCCCGCAACGAGCCTGCAAATGCCATTTTGAGTGAGGTTGAAACAGGGTTTAGCGAACAGGCTAAAGTTCACAAAATTGAAGATAGAGCAGCAGCTATCACTGCTGCGATTCAAGGTGCTAGTGCATCGGATGTGGTGCTTATTGCAGGCAAAGGGCACGAGCAGGAGCAAATTATTGGTTCAGAGCGTTTGCCCTTTAGCGATGTGTTAGCGGCGCAAGCAGCTCTGCAAACGTGGAGACCTGCCTCATGATGACATTACAGCAGGTAGCCGAGTGGACCAAAGGCGAGCAGTTTGGCGCAGATGTTCGCTTATCAGGAGTAAGCACAGATACGCGCACCCTTAAAAAGGGTGATTTGTTTGTTGCCCTGAAAGGTGAGCGCTTTAATGCTCACGATTTCTTGGCAACTGCCCAAGAGGCAGGCGCCAGTGCTGTGGTGGTGTCTGAGCCGCAAGACGTTTTTACCCATGGGGTGCAGGTGCCGGATACCACCATGGCCCTCGGGCATTTGGGTGCCGCTTGGGCTCAAAGCTGCAAGGCGCGCCCCATCGCCATTACTGGGAATTCAGGTAAAACCACCGTTAAAGAGATGGTGGCTTGCTTATTAGCAGAGCAAAGCTGCCTAGCAACTCAGGGCAACTTTAATAACGAAATTGGCGTGCCACTTACCTTGTTGCGTCTAACTCCTGAGCATCAATACGGTGTTTATGAGTTAGGTGCTAACCATAAGGGTGAAATCGCTTGGACTGCTTCTTTGGTGCAGCCAGAGGTGGGGGTTATCACAAATGTCACAGGTGCCCATTTAGAAGGTTTTGGCTCGTTAGAGGGGATTGCAGCGGCGAAAGCAGAATTAATTGGAGCGCTAACGCCACAAGGCGCCTTGGTGCTTAATCAAGAAGGTGGTTTTTTTGAAGTGTTCCAAACTCACGCCCAGCAAAAGCAAGTGCCCATAGTGCGAGTTTCTATTACCGATAACGGCGCTGATTATTTTGCCGACGACATTTGCATCAATGCCACTAGCACGAGCTTTAGGTGCCACCACCAAGGAGAGTGGTTTTCTATGACTGTGTCTTTACCTGGGGAGCACCAAGTAGCCAACGCCTTGCAAGCCATTGCCGTGGCCCGTTATTACGGCGTGGAGTGGGCGCAAATTCAAACTAGTTTAGCTGCGCTAAAGGGTGTGCCGGGGCGCTTACAGTTGCAGCAGTGTGGCGCAGGTAGAGTGATTGACGATACCTATAATGCCAACCCTGGCTCAGTGGCAGCAGCGTTAGAGTTTTTAGTGACACAACCCGGTCCGCACCTTTTCGTGTTTGGCGGTATTGGTGAGCTAGGTGCGGCGAGCCAGGCAGAGCATCGCCGCGTGGGTGAACTGGCTCGCGAGTTAGGGGTTGATGCTTTGATTACGGTTGGCGAATTACCTCAACCCACCGCAGAAGCTTTTGCAGAGGGCGCTTTACAGTGTCCCACCACCAGTGATGTGGCACCTTTTGCTCTATCCACTCTAGCCCAAGGGGGCACAGTGTTAGTGAAGGGTTCACGTAGTACAAAAATGGAAATTGTAGTGGCCGCCTTGTTGGCCCATCAACAGGAGGCACACTAATGTTACTTTGGTTAGCTAACTATCTGTCTGAATATTACACCGGTTTTGTGGTGGTACAGTACCTCACCCTCAGGGCCATTTTTAGCGTGCTCACTGCCTTAATTATTGGTTTTATGGTGGGGCCCTATATGATTCGCAAATTACGCCAATATCAGGTGGGGCAAGCTATCCGCGACGATGGCCCTCAAAGCCATCTCAGCAAAGCAGGCACACCCACCATGGGCGGCGCTTTGATGCTGATATCGGTGGCCTTTTCAACCTTGATGTGGGCGGATTTAGCCAATCGCTTTGTGTGGGTCACACTTGGTGTTTTAGTGCTGTTCGGAGCCGTGGGCTGGGTAGATGACTGGCGCAAGGTGGTGGAGAAAGACCCGCGGGGTTTACCCGCCCGCTGGAAATATTTTTGGCAATCTGGTGGCGCCCTGGTGGCGGCATTGGTGTTGTTTTTAACTGCACAGAGCCCCGCAGAAACCGAGTTAATAGTGCCATTCTTTAAAAACGTAGCCATTAATTTGGGCGTGTTTTACGTGGTGCTGACTTATTTTGTCATCACTGGCTCGAGTAATGCCGTTAACCTCACCGACGGCCTTGATGGGCTGGCGATTATGCCCACGGTGTTAGTGGCTGGCGCGCTAGGTGTTTTTGCTTATGTGAGTGGCCATATTCAGTTCGCTGAGTATTTGCATATCCCTTATGTGGCCGGCAGTGGCGAATTGGTGGTGATAGCGGCAGCTATTTGCGGCGCTGGGCTTGGTTTCTTGTGGTTTAACGCTTACCCCGCACAGGTGTTTATGGGTGATGTGGGCTCTTTATCCTTAGGTGCAGTGCTCGGTGTTATGGCGGTTATCGTTCGCCAAGAAATTGTGTTTTTTATTATGGGCGGCGTGTTTGTGATGGAAACCCTGTCCGTAATTATTCAGGTGGGTTCCTTTAAGTTACGAGGAAAGCGCGTGTTTCGCATGGCGCCCATCCACCATCATTTTGAGTTAAAAGGCTGGCCAGAGCCCAAAATTATAGTGCGCTTTTGGGTGATCACAGTGATTTTAGTATTGGTGGGTTTAGCTACCCTAAAAATTCGCTAGGCAAACGGTGTAAATAAATGAGCGGTGTGTTCGATTTAGTGATAGGTCTCGGGATTACAGGCGAAAGCTGCGTGCGCTATCTGCGCGAGCAGCAGAGCGTGCCTGTGCGTGTGCTCGATACCCGCTCAAATCCACCTGGTCTCGCGAATTTAAAAACTGAAGCCCCTGAGGTGCCTGTGCACGTAGGTGGTTGGCAAAACAATTGGCTAGCTCAGGCGCGGCGCTTAATTGTAAGTCCTGGCGTGGCTTTGGCGAATCCTGAGATTGCAAAACAAATTGCAGCAGGAAAAGACGTTATCGGCGACGTGGAGTTGTTTGCGCGTGCGGTAACGGCGCCAGTTGCAGCAATTACAGGTTCTAACGCCAAAAGCACGGTAACGGCTTTGCTTGGTGACATGGCTCGCGCAGCAGGAAGGACTGCAGAGGTGGGCGGTAACTTTGGTGTGCCCGCTCTTGAGCTGCTACAGCAAAGAGCAGATTTATATGTGCTTGAGCTGTCCAGTTTTCAGCTAGAAACCACTTACAGCCTAGGGGCACAGGTGGCTGCCTTTTTAAATGTGTCCCAAGACCATTTGGACCGCTATCGCTCCTTGGCAGATTACATTGCTGCCAAGCAACGTATTTTTGATGGCTGCGAAGTGGCTGTGTGGAATCGTGATGATGAGGCCACGCGCCCCCACGGTGCCGTGAATACGCAAATTACTTTTGGTACCCACATTAAGGCGGACTACCGTTGGGATCAGCGCAGCGCTTGCTTATATCGCCGCGACCAAAAACTTTTATGTGCCGATAGCTTAGCGGTTAAAGGCCACCACAATGTATTAAATGTGCTAGCGGCCTTGGCCATGGCAGAGGCCCTCGATTTACCACTGTTCACTTCGTTACAAGCTGCGGTGGAATTTCGTGGTTTGGAACATCGCTGTCAGTTGATTGCAGAGCATAATGAAATTTTCTGGATTAATGATTCTAAGGGCACAAATGTGGGCGCCACAGTGGCCGCTCTAGAAGGCATTGGCTCAGCGATTAAGGGCAAAATTGTGCTGATTGCGGGCGGGCAAGGCAAAGGCCAAGATTTTAGCCACCTTGTGGAGCCGATTGCCAAGTACGTTAGCCATGCATTTTTGCTCGGTGAAGACAAACACAAAATAGCAGAACTCTTGCCAGCTGCTAGTTTCACCTTGGTGACAAGTATTGAAGAAGCGGTGCAACGCGCCCATGAGCTAGCCCAAGCAGGTGATGCAGTATTGCTTTCTCCCGCTAGCGCAAGCCTAGATATGTTCGCCAGTTATCAAGAGCGCGGCAACAGCTTTGTGAATGCTGTGCAGGAGGTGCTGCCATGATTGCACATTGGTGGGCCAGCTTGCGCCAACAAGAGATAGATTCTCTGATGCTTGTGGCAGTGCTAGCCCTGTCGCTGCTTGGATTGGTGATGGTGATGTCGGCTTCATTGCAAATTGCAGAAAGCGATCACGGTAATGCCTTCTACTTTTTCCAACGCCACGCTGTGTTTTGGGTGTTGGCCGTGTTAGTTGGGTTTGTGGTGTATGCCTTTTTCCCCTTGGGTTGGTTTGAAAATCTTGGTTTCTTAGCATTTTTAGGAGCGGTGGCAGCATTACTTTTAGTCTTTGTCCCAGGCCTAGGCTATTCAGTGAATGGGTCACTGCGCTGGGTGAATTTAGGTGGCTTGCGAGTGCAGCCTTCAGAACTGGCAAAATTCTTATTTATTATTTATCTCGCCGGCTTTATAACCCGCCGCCACCAGTTACTAATGAATTCATGGAAGAGCTTTGCTGCACCCTTATCATTGTTGGTGATATTGGCGGCCTTGCTGCTCGGCCAACCAGACTTTGGCACCTTAGTGGTGGTGGGCACCACTACCTTAGGCATGCTGTTCTTAGCCGGTGTGCCTTTTGTTCGTTTTATTACCTTAGTGCTTGTTTTAGCAGTGGTGGCAGCAGTAGTGGCAGTGGCAGAACCCTATCGTGTAGTGCGTCTTATGTCCTTTATGGACCCGTGGGCGGATCAATTTAATAGTGGCTATCAGCTGACGCAAAGCCTTATTGCATTTGGCAGTGGCCATTGGTTAGGCGTTGGTTTAGGGAACAGCGTGCAAAAGCTGTTTTTCCTCCCTGAAGCGCACACGGATTTTATTTCTGCGGTAATTGCAGAAGAGCTTGGCTTGGTGGGCAGCCTTGGCTTGATGGCCTTGGTGGCCACCGTGGTAACCCGCATGTTTTTAATTGGCCATCGCCTTGCTGCGGCGGGTTGGTGGTATCAAGCCTTATGCGTGCAAGGGTTTGCCATTGTGTTTAGCGTTCAAGCATTAATTAATTTGGGCGTGAGCATGGGTGCATTACCCACTAAAGGATTGACGCTCCCTTTTGTAAGTTATGGCGGTAGCAGCCTACTTATTTGTGCAGTGATGGTGGCGCTAGCTTTGCGCGCGGATGCTGATTTAAAAGCAGCTCAGCAGCAAGGGGGTGCCCAATGAAAACCGTTGTAATGATGGCAGGCGGCACGGGTGGACATGTGTTCCCCGCATTGGCAGTGGCCAAAGAGTGGCAAGCGCGCGGTTATCAGGTTCATTGGCTAGGTGGCGAGCATGGTATTGAGCAACGCCTAGTGCCTGCTGCAGGTTACCCCTTAAAAGCACTTACGGTGAAAGGGTTACGTGGAGGCAGCTTGCTGCACAAAATGATGGCGCCGTGGATGATTTTTGCTGCTATCCGTGAAGCCCGCGCTTGGTTAAAGGATGTTAACCCAGTACTTGTGATGGGCTTTGGCGGTTATGCTAGCGGCCCTGGTGGGCTAGCGGCGCGGTGGTGTGGTATTCCCCTGGTAATTCACGAACAAAATGCAATTCCAGGATTTACCAACCGTGTATTAAGCCGCTTTGCCACCCTGACGTTAGCAGCGTTTGAAGGTGCTTTTCCTAGCGGTTTCCCTGTGGTGGGCAACCCCGTGCGTGAAGAAATCCTAGCACTGGAGGCGCCAACACAGCGCTATGCTGAGCGTGAAGGCGCTTTGCGCCTATTGGTGTTAGGCGGCAGCCAAGGAGCCTTGGCGCTCAATACCCAGTTGCCGCCAGTGTTGGCGAAGGTATTAAAAGGCGAGTCAGTGATAATTCGCCACCAAGCAGGGCGCAACCGTCGAGATGAAACCCTAGCGGCTTACAAAGGGACTCAACTTAACGCCCAAGTGGATGAATTTATAGAAGACATGGCCGCCGCTTATGCATGGGCGGATCTTGTAATCAGCCGTGCTGGGGCTTTAACCATTAGCGAATTAGCCGCGGCTGGAGTGGCAGCGCTGTGTGTGCCGTTACCCACGGCTGCTGATGATCACCAAACTCATAATGCGCAGTGGCTTGCAAGTTTTGGTGCGGCGCGAGTGTTGCCGCAAGCGGAGTTAAATGAGATGGAATTGCAACAGCAACTCATGGATATTTTTGAGCGCGATAAGTTGGCGCAAATGGCAGAACGAGGCCGCCAGGCGCTAGCGCTAAACAGTGCTAAGCGAGTGGTGGATTTAAGTGAGGAGTTACTCCATGGTTGATCAGACGACACCGTTATGCCGTGAAGGGCTTGCTCATGTGGTGCCGGTTATGCGCCGTATTAATGTGATTCATTTTGTCGGCATTGGTGGCGCGGGCATGTGTGGTATTGCTGAGGTGATGTGTAACCAAGAATACACCGTCACAGGCTCAGATTTACGTGAAAGCCCAGTGGTGGAGCGTTTACGTGAACTCGGCGTGGCCGTAGCCATTGGGCACGCCGCCGAAAACGTAGAAAACGCAGATGTAGTGGTGGTGTCGAGCGCGGTCAAGGCAGATAACCCAGAAGTGGTGGCGGCTCAAGAAAAGCGTATACCAGTGGTGCCGAGAGCGCAGATGCTCGCGGAGCTGATGCGGTTCAGGCATGGCATTGCAGTGGCGGGCACCCATGGTAAAACCACCACCACCTCAATGATTGCTTCTGTGTTTGCTGAGGATGGACTAGACCCCACCTTTGTGATTGGCGGCAAGCTCACCAGCGCGGGAACCAATGCGCGCTTAGGACAAAGCCGTTATTTAGTGGCAGAAGCCGATGAATCCGATGCTTCATTTTTGCACTTGCAGCCGCTCACTGCTGTTGTGACTAATATCGGCGCCGACCACATGCACACATACGGCGGCGACTTTGCACAATTAGAAAACACCTTTGTGGATTTTCTCCACAACCTGCCATTTTACGGCGCTGCCATCATGTGCACTGATGACGCAGTGGTGAAGCGCTTGCTGCCCCGTATTAATCGCCAAATCATTAGCTATGGCTTTAACGAGGATGCGGATATTCGTGGCGAACTTATTCAGCAAACAGGGATGCAGTCGCAATTTAGAGTGCACCGCGGGCAGGAGCCTACCTTGGACATCACACTGCAATTGCCAGGGGATCACAATGTGCTAAATGCCTTGGCAACCATTGCTGTGGCCATGGATGAAGGGGTGTCTGATGCCGCAATTGTGCGCGGGCTTGAGCAATTCCGTGGTGTGGGCCGCCGCTTTGAGCGCCTAGGTGAATACCCCCACGCTCAAGGCAGCGCCATGATGGTGGATGACTACGGTCATCATCCACGGGAAGTGGAGGTCACCATTGATGCTTTACGTAAAGGCTGGCCCGAGCGCCGCATTGTGATGCTATTTCAGCCCCATCGCTATACCCGCACCAAGGATCTCTATGAGGATTTTGTGCGTGTGCTGTCGCGGGTGGATGTATTGCTGATGCTAGATGTGTTTAGTGCCGGCGAAGAGCCTATTCCGGGCGCAGATGCGCGTGCACTATGCCGTAGCATTCGCCAGCGAGGCTTGGTGGAGCCGGTACACGTGGAAAACTCAGAAAATTTGCCAGATATTTTGGAGCGATTGTTGCAGAACAATGATGTGTTAGTCACCCAAGGCGCAGGCAACGTGGGTGCCATAGCCGCACAACTTGCACAACGTCAAGGAGGTAAAGCATGAGTGAATCCTTAGCAAGCTTGCGCGCCTCTTTGGCTCATGTGGGCCGTGTGGCGGTGTTAGCGGGCGGTAATTCAGCCGAGCGAAATGTGTCCTTGCGTAGTGGTAAAGCCGTGCATCAGGCGCTGCGCAATATGGGCGTTTTAGCTGAAATTATCGACCCAGCCGAAGTGTCGTTGAACACCTTGAGCGGTTTCCAAAAGGTGTTTATTGTACTGCATGGCCGCGGTGGTGAAGACGGCGTGATCCAAGGTGTGCTGGAGTTTTTGCAAATCCCATACACCGGCAGTGGTGTGATGGCTTCCGCTATTGGTATGGATAAAATCCGCACCAAAATGCTGTGGCAAACGGCTGGCTTGCCCACACCTGCGTTTTATATGTCCAGCGATGAGCCAAAGGATTTGGGATTTCCCTTGATGGTAAAGCCAGCGTTAGAAGGTTCCTCCATTGGTATGTATAAGGTGAATGCTCAAGAAGAGCTCACCGAAGCTATCCGCAAAGCACATCAATATGATGACAGCGTATTGGTGGAGCAGTGGATAGACGGTCCTGAGTACACAGTCGCTATTTTAAACGACAGGGCTTTGCCAGCCATTCGCTTGGAAACCCCCAACGAATTTTATGACTTTGATGCTAAGTACCGTTCTGATTCAACCCTTTATCATTGCCCTAGCGGCTTAGATGAGGAAGAGGAAGCAGAGTTACAAGCCTTGGCACTTAAAGCGTTTCGTGTTGTGGGTGCCAGCGGTTGGGGGCGCGTGGATGTTATGCGCGACGCCCAGGGCAATTTTCAGTTATTAGAGATTAATACGGTACCTGGGATGACGGACCACTCCCTTGTACCCATGGCAGCAAAAGCTATTGGGCTGAGTTTCGAAGGATTAGTGGCGGAAATTTTATTATCCGCCCGCAGGGCTCCCCAAGAAGGCAGGAGACAAGGTCATGCGCCGCAGCCGTAAACAATCACCTAGAGGTGCTGTACCTAAAAAGGTAAGAGCGCCTCGGGTGCCACTCTCGCAACGCTTGCCAAGGCTAGCGTGGCGAGAGTGGTGGCAAACACTAAAGCAAGTGCGACGCCACTTGCTAGTGCTGGCGGTTATGTTGTTGGCCATTTGGAGCCTACTGTCAGTGCCTACATGGTTGAACCGCTTTCCATTAGAAACGGTGGGCGTGGACGGGGTGAGTGACCAGCGTCGACAAAGCGAGGTGCAGAGGACTATTTCGGATTTGGTGATGGGGAAAAACTATTTCAATTTACCCCTGCCCGAAATGCATGAGCGCCTCGAAGGGCTGGGTTGGATAGAAACGGTGAATGTCAGGCGTCATTGGCCCGATACGGTCAAAATCACCATTACGGAACGCCAGCCCATAGCGGTGTGGAATGACAAAAAGTTGGTTGGTGGTGAGGGCATTGTTTTTGAGGGTGTGGATAAGTTTGACTTGAACTCATTACCACATATTTACGGCCCCGAAGGGCGCTTAGAAGAAGTGTTTGCTTACTACCAACATATGAAAGCGGAATTAAGTGTTGCTGGTTTTTCCATCCACCAAATGGAAATGGACGCGCGACTCACCGCCAGATTAACGCTCAATGACGATATTCAATTGGTGGTAGATCGTCATCAGTATGAGCATAAGCTGACGCGCTTTGTGGATTTATATATGCGTCAGTTGAGCAAGGAGCCGCAGCAGCTCGAAAGTGCGGACCTACGTTATGCAGACGGCATGGCAATTCAATGGAGCCAAGCCGAAAACAAAAGAGGAACATGAACATGGGCACTATGCAAGAGCGCATGATTGTTGGGTTGGACATTGGCACCTCTAAGGTGGTGGCCATTGTTGGGCAGAGTAAGGCCGATGGCACCTTAGAAATTATCGGTATTGGCTCGCAGCCCTCCCACGGCATTAAGCGTGGCGTTGTGGTGGATATTGAAGCCACTGTGCGTTCAATCCAACGTGCGGTTCAGGAAGCTGAACTTATGGCGGGCTGCGAAATCCACTCTGTTTATGTGGGTATAGCGGGTAGCCATGTGAGTAGCACCAATAGCCATGGCATCGTGGGGATTCGCGATCGTGAGGTGTTGCCTAGTGATGTGGAGCGTGTCATCGACGCAGCTCGGGCGGTGGCTATGCCGGCGGATCAAAAAGTGCTGCACGTGCTGCCCCAAGAATATGTGGTGGATAGCCAAGATGGTGTGCGTGAGCCCGCTGGCATGAGCGGTGTGCGCTTAGAAGCCCGTGTGCATCTGGTGAACTGCGCAGTGAATGCGGCGCAGAACATTGAGAAATGTGTGCGCCGCTGCAATTTGCAAGTGGAAGCGTTAATTCTTGAGCAACTTGCATCGAGCTATTCAGTGCTCACAGAAGATGAGCGTGAACTTGGGGTGTGCCTAGTGGATATAGGCGGCGGCACCACTGATATTGCTATTTTCACTGATGGTGCTATTCGCTATACCGCCAATATCGCGGTGGCAGGCGACCACGTTACCAATGATATAGCCATGGCGTTGCGCACACCGAAACAGCACGCCGACGAAATTAAAATGAAATATGCCTGTGCTTTAACGTCCATGGTGGGGGCCGATGAAACGATTCAGGTGCCTTCAGTGGGTGAAAGACCGCCGCGCACGTTAAGCCGCGAAGTCTTAGCGCGGGTGGTGGAGCCCAGGTATGAAGAAATATACAGCCTCATTTTAGCTGAAATCAAACGCAGCGGTTTCCATGACTTAATTCCTGGCGGCATCGTCCTTACAGGCGGTTCTTCCAAAATGGAAGGAGCCATCGAGTTGGCGGAAGAGGTGTTCCATATGTCTGTGCGCCAAGGCATCCCACGCGGAGTGGCGGGGCTCACAGACGTGGTGAGCAATCCTATCTATGCCACCAGTGTTGGCTTATTGCTTTACGCTCAGCGCATGGAGCAAGAGGATAACTTCAATCTCGACGTGGAAGAAACAGTACCACTGTTTGAGCGCGTTAAAACGTGGTTTAAAAATACATTTTAAGATAATAGTGCTTCACTGTCCCAAACAGTGAAGCCACAGCGTTTTCGGTGGGGCTCTAGCCACACTGAGACAGGCAGTAACACAGGGAAAATGGGAGATAACAATGCAATTTACACTCGAAGAAAACATCGTAAATGGTGCGGTTTTGAAAGTGATTGGCGTAGGTGGCGGCGGCGGTAACGCTGTTGATCACATGGTGCGCTCCAATGTGGAAGGCGTGGATTTTGTGTGCGCCAACACAGATGCGCAGGCACTGCGTCATTCCTCAGCTTCAACCGTAATTCAATTAGGCAAAAATGGTCTCGGCGCGGGCGCAAACCCTGAAGTGGGCCGCGAAGCAGCACTGGAAGAGCGCGATCGCATTGCAGAATTGCTGCAGGGCGCCGATATGGTGTTCGTAACAGCTGGTATGGGTGGCGGTACTGGTACAGGTGCAGCGCCAGTGGTAGCGGAAATCGCGAAAGAGCTCGGCATTCTAACCGTTGCTGTGGTGACCAAACCTTTCCCCTTTGAGGGCAAGCGCCGAATGAAGGCCGCCGAAGACGGTATCACCGCGCTACGCGAACACGTGGATTCCTTAATCACCATTCCCAACGAAAAGCTAGAAGCGGTGTTGGGCCACGAAGTCACCTTGCTTGAGGCCTTTGATGCGGCTAACAACGTATTGCAAAACGCAGTGTGTGGCATCGCCGATATCATTATTAAGCCAGGTATGATCAACGTGGACTTTGCCGACGTACGCACAGTGATGAGCGAAATGGGCCTTGCCATGATGGGTACTGGCTTGGCACGTGGCGAGAACCGTGCGGAAGAGGCGGCAAGAATGGCGATTTCCAGCCCCTTGCTTGAAGACGTAGATCTTGCCGGCGCACGCGGTATTTTAATTAACATCACGGCTAACGAAAGTCTAAGCCTCGGTGAATTTAACCGTGTGGGTGATGTGATTAACGAGCTCGTGGATGAAGATGCCCAGGTGATTGTGGGTACCTCTGTCAACCCCGATATGAGCGAAGACTTGTCGGTGACTGTGGTAGCAACAGGTATTGGCCAGCGTGCAGCAGGCCCTGTGGCAGTACCAAGCCCACAAACGTGGCAGCACCCATTAACGGCTGACGGACGCCCAAACTATAAAACCTTGGCAATTCCCACCTATGCAAGAAAAGGCGAAGGTGGTGCTGAGCAAGAAGCACCTCAACGCAGAGCAGCAGGGAGTGATACGCACGAGTACATGGATATCCCCACTTTTTTACGCCGCCAAGCGGATTAAAGAAGCTAGCGGAACAAACTCTGTGAACTGCCAAACCAAGGCGCTTTATATGTTTTCACTATGAGAGCACTGAAGCGCCTTAGCTAGAGGCTATCGGTTCACTTTGCTAGGATAGCTATGTCTATTAATTTGCGTTTTTGATGATCAAAAGTGCAACGTAAAAAGTGATGAGAACATGATTAAGCAGCGTACGCTCAAAAACCCAGTCCGTGCTACAGGAGTGGGGTTGCATAGCGGTGAGAAAATCTACCTGGCTGTGCTGCCTGCGCCTGTGGATACAGGAATAGTGTTTCGGCGCACCGATGTGACGCCAATGGTGGATATCCCTGCCACAGCGCAGAGTGTGGGTGAAACAACCTTATCTTCCACCATTGTTAAAGATGGTGTGAAGGTCAGCACGGTGGAGCATTTAATGTCTGCCTTGGCTGGCTTGGGCATTGATAATGCCATTGTTGAGCTCGACGCCGCAGAAGTACCTATTATGGATGGTAGCGCTGGGCCCTTTGTGTTTTTGCTACAATCCGCAGGATTAATAGAGCAAGAAGCTGCCAAAAAATATATTCGCATTAAGCGTCCTATCAGTGTTAGTGATGGCGATAAAACCGCTGCTTTCTTGCCTTTTGAAGGGTTCAAAATAACCTTTAGTATCGATTTTGATCACCCCGTGTTTGAGCATCAAGTGAAAGAAGCCACTGTGGATTTTTCCTCCACCTCCTTTGTGCATGAAGTGGCACAAGCAAGAACCTTTGGCTTTATGCGCGATATTGAGTACCTGCGCTCGCAAAACTTAGCGCTAGGTGGAAGCGTAGATAATGCCATTGTGGTGGATGATGACCGCATTTTGAACGAAGGCGGTTTGCGGTTTGAGGATGAGTTTGTCAAGCACAAGATATTAGACGCTATCGGTGACTTATACCTTGTGGGTCACAGTTTGATTGGTGAATTTATCGCTCACAAATCCGGCCATGCATTGAATAATCAATTGGTGCGTAAATTGCTGAGCGAACGGGATGCTTGGGAGTTTGTTACCTTCGAAGATGCTGAGCAGGCCCCAATTTCTTACGTTCAGCCCGAATAGCAATTTAAATTTTCCCTGTGTACCCAAGGTTGCCATCTGTTGGCAAACTTGGGTTTTTTATTGGTGGAAAAAGAAAGACTCTTAAGGCGCATTACGAGGCATTGCTGGCTAAACGCAATAGCGCAGCTTGCAAGCCAGGGTGCTGTATAGTGGCAGCGGTATCGCGCAGTACTTGAGCTGAGGCTTCGCAGAGCGTTGCTTGGGGCAACTGAGTAGTGGTGCGTTGAGCACTTATTTCTACACGAGCCACTTTCACATACCATTCATTGAGACCGGCTTGCTTGGCAAGTCTAGGAGCGTGGAAACGCAAGATTTGTGCCACAGCATTGTTTGCGGCTACTAGCACCAGCACATGTTCATCTTGAAAAGCTTGGGCATGTTCTTTGAGGGCAGGCGGCAAGGATAGGCGCAGCGGCTTTGCAGAGGATTGATGATTTTTTTCTGCCTCGCTAGCAGCTTTGGCAAAATGCTTCAGCCTAGTGTGGGCGTTAACAATGTGCTGAATTTTGCGCGGACCAATTGCCTTAGCCATAACATTTCTTTAGTATGTTGTGAATTTGTGGTTAAAATATGTAAAACCGACGTTGGCGCTCAGTTAACTCTTATCTTTATTTGCACTAGAGAGCACCGGGAATTATGAGACTAATCATTATAAATGCCAAGGGATACGATACACACACCCTTGAGCTAAATAAAACTTGGCTTGCTGGCTTAGCTGCGTTACTGGTAACTGTGCCTATTATGCTTGGTGTTAGCGCTTATTTGCTAGCAACCTTATTCAGCGACACTGTGGTGGACAGTAGCGTGGCCGCAAAATGGGAGCAGCAGCTCACAGAGCAAAAAGAGCAGCTCGAGCTAGTTAACACGAAAGCAGAAGTACATTTAAATGCCCTCACCGCGCGGTTAGGTGCCTTGCAAGCCCAGCTGCTCCGCGTGGATGCCTTGGGGGAGCGGCTGGTTGACATAGCAGGTATTGATTCCGATGAGTTTGATTTTAACTTAGTGCCTGCAGTGGGTGGCCCTGAGCCCAATGACGTGGATTTATCAGTGGCCTACCAACCTCCCAGCTTTAGCAGTGCCTTGGACGAGTTAGACCAAACGCTTGCTAATCGCGAACACCAGCTACGGATACTCGAATCTTTATTAGATAACCGCCGTTCAGTGGCTGATACCTCGGTGGCCGGACGCCCAATTACTAAAGGCTGGCTATCCTCGCGCTTTGGCCAACGCACTGACCCCTTTACTGGTCGCCTAACCATGCACAGAGGGGTTGATTTTGCCGCTAAAGAAGGATCCGACGTGATAGCCACAGGTGCCGGCCTAGTCACTTTTGCTGGCAATCGCTGGGGCTACGGAAACCTAGTGGAAATTAATCACGGTAACGGCTTGGTCACGCGCTATGCGCATTTAAAAGAAATAGTGGCACAAAAAGGTGATATTGTGAAAGCCAATGACGTAATTGGTATTGTTGGCTCCACAGGCCGCTCCACCGGCCCTCATGTACACTACGAAGTTCTCAGAAATGGCCATCAAGTGAATCCAGCGGCCTATATCGCTAAAGCGCGTCAATAAATGTGTTATTGTACCCCTCTTTAAGGTTGATAAGAGGGGTAATTGCCCCCACTTCCTCCCTATTGCCTGGCAGATAAAACAGTTAGAATACGGCTGTTTTTTGTATTTGTTTAATTATTCATAATAAGTAGCGGGTCTTTCATGCTTGCAAAAATTTTTGGTAGTAAGAATAAGCGCGAACTAAAGCGCATGGGTCGAATTGTTAATGAGATTAATAAAATTGGCGAAGGCTTAACCGAACTCTCGGATGAAGAGTTGCAAGCATATACCCCAACATTTCAGCAACAGTTCCGTGACGGGCGCAGCCTCGATGAAATCTTGCCTGAAGCCTATGCAGTGGCCCGTGAAGCCAGTACCCGAGTGATGGGGATGCGTCATTTTGATGTTCAGCTTTTGGGTGGTATTGCTCTGCACGAGGGGCGCATTGCTGAAATGCGCACAGGTGAAGGTAAAACCCTAACTGCAACCTTGCCGGTGTACTTAAATGCGTTATCAGGCAAAGGTGTTCATGTGGTTACCGTGAACGATTATCTCGCTGAACGTGACGCCAACTGGATGCGCCCCTTGTATGAATTTTTAGGGCTGAGCGTGGGTATTATTAAATCCCAACAGCCCACCGAGGAAAAGCGTGACGCTTATTTGGCCGACATCACCTACGGTACCAACAACGAGTACGGCTTTGATTATTTACGCGACAACATGGCGTTCCGCTTAGAAGACAAGGTACAACGAGAGTTGAACTACGCGCTAGTGGACGAAGTGGACTCTATTCTTATTGATGAGGCTCGTACGCCGCTTATTATTTCAGGGCCAGCCTCTGATAGTTCAGAGCTCTATATCGCCATTAACAAGCTAATACCTCAGCTTAAAAAAGCAGAAATGGAGGAGGGCGACAAGGAGCCCCGCACCGATGGTGACTACACCATTGATGAAAAAAACCGCCAAGTAGAACTCACCGAGCAAGGCCACGAAAACATCGAGCGATTGCTGACCCAGATTGGTCTACTTGGTGAAGGCGACAGCTTATATTCAGCCCAAAGCTTAAACCTGTTGCACCACGTACATGCGGCGCTGAAGGCGAATATTTTATTTGAACGGGATCGTGATTACATTATTCAAGACGGGCAAGTGGTGATCGTAGACGAGCACACGGGCCGTACCATGCCTGGTCGTCGTTGGAGTGAAGGTATTCACCAAGCCGTGGAAGCCAAAGAAAATCTACATATCCAACAAGAAAATCAAACGCTAGCCTCCACCACTTTCCAGAACTATTTCAGGCTATACAACAAACTAGCGGGGATGACGGGTACCGCTGATACGGAAGCCCCCGAGTTTATGCAGATTTATGGCCTTGATGTGGTGGTAATCCCCACCCATAGGCCGCTTGCCCGTGTGGACCATAACGACCTTGTGTATCTCACCAAAGAAGACAAGTACAAGGCGATTGTCGCGGCGATAAAAGCGGCGGTGGAAAAGGGCGCACCCGTGTTAGTGGGAACGGCCACCATTGCCAGCTCAGAGCACCTTTCGCAACGTTTGCGCCAAGAAAAGATAGAGCACAAGGTGCTTAACGCTAAGTTTCACGAGCAAGAAGCGCAAATCATCGCCCAAGCGGGGCGTCCAGGCGTAGTAACTATTGCCACGAATATGGCAGGCCGAGGCACTGATATTGTGCTAGGCGGTAACCCAGAAGAAATGATTGCAGGGCTTGATAATCCCACCGAGGAGCAGATTCAAGCCATTCGCGAGCAATGCGCTAAGGACCAAGAGTTCGTTAAACAAGTGGGTGGTCTGCATATTGTCGGTACAGAACGCCACGAGTCTCGCCGGATTGATAACCAGTTGCGTGGCCGTGCGGGTCGCCAAGGTGACCCAGGTGATACACGTTTCTTTCTTTCCATGGATGATGATTTGATGCGCATTTTTGCCTCCGACCGAGTGCGCAATATGATGCGTAATTTAGGGTTGCGTGATGGCGAGGCCATCGAGCATCGCTGGATATCTCGCGCTATCGAAAATGCTCAACGCAAAGTGGAAGGCCGTAACTTTGATATCCGTAAAAACCTGCTCGAATACGATGACGTGGCCAATGAGCAACGTAGTATTATTTACAAGCAGCGCAATGAGATTTTAAGCTCCGAGGATTTAAGTGAGAGCGTGAAGGCGATTCGCCATGATGTAGTGCAAGAAGTGGTGCATGCCTTTATGCCGCCAGGAACCGTAGAAGAGCAATGGGATGTGCCCGCTCTTGAGAAGGCCATTGCCACTGATTTTCACTTGCAGCTTAATATTGCAGCGGCGCTCGAAGAAGATATTAATCTGCATATCGAAGACGTGTGCAATATGGTGCACGAGGCACTGGTGGAGAATTACGAGCGCAAGGAAGCTGAGGTTGAAGCAATGGGCATTTCCCTGCGCAAGGTGGAGCAGCACATGATGCTACAAGTGCTCGACCGCCACTGGAAAGAGCACTTGGCTAACATGGACCATTTGCGTCAAGGCATTCACTTACGCGGCTATGCCCAACGTAACCCCAAGCAAGAGTACAAGCTTGAAGGTTTTGAGCTCTTCCAAACCATGTTGAACGAAATTGAGCACGAATTTATTCGCGTGATGAGCACCTTGGAACTACGCACCGACGATGAAGAGCGTTTGGAACAACAACGCGCCGAAGAGGCACGCCGCCAAGCTGAGCGCATACAAACTCAGGTGGCTGCTATGGCGGGAGAAGAAGCGCCTGCCGAGGCCACTCCGGTGGCGCAGCAGCCGGTGGTGCGTGAGGGCCGTAAGATGGGTCGCAACGAGCCCTGCTGGTGTGAGTCAGGTAAAAAATACAAGCATTGTCATGGCAAATTAAATTAGAGGTGGTGATGAGCCTTTTCCCTGTGGCGGGTTTCCGCTTAGCGGCAGAATGTGCAGGCATAAAAAAAGCAAACCGGCGTGATTTAGTGTTGATGGCCTTGGGTGAGAGCAGCCGCACCGCCGCTGTTTTTACCCAGAATCGCTTTTGTGCTGCCCCAGTGGTGATAGCTAAGCGTCACCTCTCACAAGCGCGCCCTAAATATTTGCTAGTGAATACGGGCGTAGCCAATGCGGGCACGGGTGTAGAGGGCGAAAACCGCGCGCTGCAAACCTGCCAATTAGTTGCAGAGGCGGCAGGGTGCCAACCAGAAGAAGTGCTACCCTTCTCCACAGGGGTGATTGGTGAGCTGTTTGAATTAGCCCCTTTTTCTACCCATATTCCCTTGGCCCTTAAGGGCTTAGATGAACAACAGTGGGCGCAAGCTGCAGAGGGTATCATGACCACGGATACCCGCCCGAAAGCGGCAAGCCGTCAAGTACTTATTAAAGGCCAAAGGGTTACTATCACAGGCATCTCAAAAGGTGCGGGCATGATTAAGCCGAACATGGCCACCATGCTTGCTTTTATTGCCACCGATGTGGCCTTGCCACAAGCATTGCTAGATGAATGGGTAGTGAAGCTTGCTGATGCATCTTTCAACCGCATTACCATCGATGGTGATACCTCCACCAATGATGCCTGTGTGCTGGTGGCTACAGGCGAATCAGGCGTTGAGCTGCACGCGACTGATGCTGAAGCAGAAAGCTTTTATCAGGCCCTCGAAGCCGTTTTTGTGGAGTTAGCGCAGGCCATAGTGCGCGATGGCGAAGGAGCTACCAAGTTTGTCACCATTGAGGTGAAAGGGGCTGCCACAGCGGCTGATGCCAGAACCGTGGCCGAAACCGTTGCCCATTCCCCACTAGTAAAAACCGCCTTATTTGCCTCTGACCCAAACTGGGGTCGTATTTTGGCAGCGGTGGGCCGCGCCCCCATCAATCATTTAGAGGTGGATAAGGTAAGCATTTGGTTAGGCGATGTGGCCATTGTGGAACAGGGTAGTGTGGCGACGAGTTATACTGAAGAACAAGGTGCAGCGGTAATGGCACAGGCGGATATCCTCATAACCATCACCCTCGGTGAGGGCGAAGGTCAAAGCACGGTGTGGACCTGTGACTTCAGTTATGACTATGTAAAGATTAACGCTGAATACCGCTCTTAAAATGCCGACTGCCAATGCCGCTACCTTAAATGTGGTGGCGGCCATTATTCATAATCACAAACAGCAGGTGCTGTTAACTTATCGCCATGCTAAGCAGCATCAAGGGGAGCGATGGGAATTTCCTGGTGGCAAGGTAGAAGCTAAGGAGTCCCTCAGCGAAGCCTTGACGCGCGAGCTAAATGAAGAGCTGGGCATTACACCCACTCATTTTACCCCTTTCTTAACCCTGACTTACGCTTACCCAGAACGGGTTGTGAGATTGCACTTTTATGATGTGTGGCAGTTTGCAGGTGAGCCACAGGCGCGTGAAGGGCAGCCCATGAAGTGGTGGCCCTTAACGGCATTGCCTCGCTTGCCTTTTCCCGATGCCAATGTGCCAGTGGTCCGAGCGTTACAATTGCCGGAGCAATGGTTTGTGCTCACAGCGCCTGCCAGTGAAGCACAACAGCAGTTAAAGCAAGTGCTGAGTGATAAGAAGGTCGGCGGAGTCTATCTCAGAGGAGACTATTCAGAAACACTGCTCGAGGGTCTTTTGTTGTTATGCGAGCACGCAAATTGCTTGTCTTTGTTGCCTGTACGCAATGCGGCGCAACTAGAGCTAGCCCTGTCGAGAGCAGCGCGTTTAGGTGCTTCAGGAGTACACCTGCCCGAACGTATTGCCAACCAACTGACCACATTGCCAACCAGCCCATTACTATATTCCATGGCCTGCCACACAGATAAAAGTCTGCAGCAGGCTGAGCGTTTAGGAGTGGATATGGCGTTTTTGTCGCCCGTAAAGCGCACCAGTTCACACATAGAAGTGGAGCCTTTAGGGTGGCCACGGTTTGCCCAGTGGGCGCAACAAGTGGCCATTCCTGTTTACGCGCTAGGTGGCCTAAACCCTCTTGATTTAGCAACTGCTCGCGCCAATGGTGCCCGAGGCATTGCCGGTATTAGCGGCTATTTGCGCTAAATATCCTCATCGTCGTAGGTGGGGTCACCTGGAATACGGTGGTTTTCTGCGGCCCAGTCACCAAAGTCGATAAGCTTGCAGCGCTCGGAGCAAAAGGGGCGCCATGGGTTATCGCTGCGCCACTGTACGGGTTTTTGGCATTGTGGGCAGGGCAGAATTCGTGCGGTGCTATCAGTGCTATGACTCATGGTGTTGGGCGATACGTAAATAGTTAAGGTGTTGTTGGTGAAGGTTTTGGTGCAAGGCGGTTAGCGAGCCCGTGTTGCTAATAATATCGTGGGCGCGTGCCAACTTATCTTGACGGGGCATTTGCGCCGCCATAATTGATTTAACCTGTTTCTCGGGCACCCCGTCGCGTGCCGTGGTACGGGCGATTTGAATTTCCTCGGGCACATCAATAAGCAGTACACGTTTTACCATTTGATGCTGGCTTGTTTCGAGTAAAAGCGGCGAAGCAAGTACAGAGTAAGGGCTAGTGGCGGCTTGCAGTTGCGCAATGATAGCTGCGCCGATGGCGGGGTGAGTAATTTGTTCGAGGATTTTCCGTTGTTCAGGATTGGCGAATACAATGTCGCGTAGCGTGGCGCGGTCTAAGTGGCCGCTGGGAAGAATCACTTCACGGCCAAAGTGGGCTTCAATTTGAGCGAGGGCTGGCTGCCCAGGTTCCACCACCTCCCGTGCCACCACATCCGCATCCACAATGGTGATGCCAAGGCTAGCGAGGTAGTCTGAAGCTGCGGTTTTGCCGCTGCCAATGCCGCCAGTGAGACCCACAATAAGTGCCATTAAAAACGTGCCATTTGCAAGTAAGCGTTAACAATTACCTCACCCCAGAGCAGTGCAATCAGACCTGCACCAGCTAGATAGGGGCCAAAGGGAATACCTTGGTCACGTTTTACCACACCAGTGGCCAATAGCAAACCGCCCACCACAGCACCAACTAAAGAGGACAGCAAAATCACTAAAGGAAGGTATTGCCAACCAAGCCAAGCGCCTAATGCGGCAAGGAGTTTGAAATCTCCGTAACCCATGCCTTCTTTACCGGTTAGCAGCTTGAAGGCCCAATAGAGGCTCCATAGCGACAAATACCCCACAGCCGCACCAAGAACTGCGTCAGGGAGGGCTACAGGTGAAATACCCGCCCAAGCGGCCATGATGCCAAGCCATAATAATAAGTAATTAAGGGAGTCAGGAAGCAGCGTGGTGTCAAAGTCAATCATGGCCAGGGCTATCAGTAGCCACACAGCCACCAACACAGTGCCCAGCCAAAAGCCAAAGCCGAAGTGCCACGCACAATAAGCACTGATAACACCTGTAAATAATTCCACCAGTGGGTAGCGCAAACTGATTTTAGTTTGGCATTGATGGCATTTGCCTTTCAGCAGCAGCCAGCTGACTACAGGAATATTATGGTACCAGGCGATGGGGGTTTGACACTGGGGGCAGCGTGAAGCGGGGGACACGATGGAAATAGAAGGCTCATCTTCAGCAGGCAACTCTAGAATGTCACGTGCTTCGCGACGCCAATTGCTCATCATGGCAGCTGGCGTGCGGTAAATAACAACATTTAAAAAGCTCCCCACCAGCAGCCCTAACACTAAAGTGCACAATATGAGGGCGGTGGGAGATTGAGCAAGCAAATCTAGAAAAGACATTAGCCGCCCACCACATCGCCCATTTGGAAAATGGGGAGGTACATGGCGATGATGAGGCCACCTACTACCACACCTAAGAAGCTCATAATTAATGGTTCCATCATGCTGGTGAGGCCATCCACCGCATCATCTACTTCGTTTTCGTAGTGTTCGGCTACCTTGGCTAGCATTTCATCTAGTGCACCGGATTCTTCCCCGATGGCCGTCATTTGCAGCGCTAAGCTCGGAAAAATACCCGATGAGCGCATGGCAAATTGTAGCTGCACACCTGTGGCCACCTCGTCTTTAATGCGATAAACCGCTTCGCGGTAAACTGAGTTACCCGTGGCACCTGCACAAGCATCGAGGGCATCAATTAATGGCACCCCAGCGGAGAAGGTGGTGGAGAGGGTGCGAGCGTAGCGAGCCACGGTGGATTTATAGGTAATGTCCCCCACAATGGGCAGCTTTAGTAGGACTTTATCCACTTGGTCTGCAAAGGCTTTTGAGCGTTTTTTGGCTTGGATAAAGCCTACTACCACCAAAATTATCACACCGAGTATCAGTGGTCCCTTGGTCTGCAAGCCTTGAGAAATATTCACCACAAACTGAGTGGGTGCCGGCAATTCAGCGCCGAAACCTTCGAAGAGCTCTTGGAAGGTGGGTACTACTTTCAATAGCAAAATAACAGTAACGATTGCTGCCACCGCCAAAACGGTGATGGGGTATTTCATGGCGCTTTTGATTTTAGATTTCAGTGCTTCTGATTTCTCTTTATACACAGCCACGCGATCAAGCATGGTTTCAAGGGCACCAGATTGCTCCCCCGCCTCAATTAAACTACAAAATAAATCGTCGAATAAGAGCGGGTGGCCGCGCAAGGCAGAGGCAAAAGTACCCCCAGCTTCGACATCATTTTTAATTTTTAGCACCACATCCTTCATGCTGGGGTTGTCTAGGCCATCGGCAACAATTTCAAAGGATTGCACTAAAGGCACACCGGCCTTCATCATGGTGGCCATTTGGCGTGTAAAAATGGCCACATCAGCAGGTGTGATTTTCTTTTTGCCGCCAAACAGCGAAAGCTGGCTCTTTTTCACTACTTTAGTGGGAGTAATGCCTTGGCGACGCAGTTCAGCACGGGCTAAGGCACTGTTTACAGCGAGCATTTCCCCTTTAAGCTTTTGCCCCCGTTTATCTTTACCTTCGTAATTAAACGTTACCTTTTCTTCTTGTTTCTGCTTTTTAGCCATGCGATTACCCTGAAGTCACGCGGTTAATTTCTTCTAAGCTAGTGACGCCCTGCATCACTTTGAGTAAACCAGAGCGGTAAATATCGTTAAAACCCTCGGCGCGGCACTGATCGGCAATATCCATGGAGTTACCTTCTTCCATGATAATGCGTGCAATGGCATCGGTGATTTTTACCACTTCATAAATCCCCACGCGCCCCTTATAGCCGTTGTTGCAATTATCACAGCCCTTGGGCGCATATACAGTAAAGCCTGTTTTTAAGTCCTCGTCTGTGAAGCCGAACTCACGCAGAGACTTTTCTGGAATATCTGCCTCTTCTTTGCAGTCATTACACAAACGGCGCGCGAGGCGCTGAGCAATAATGAGAATGACCGACGTGGCGATGTTAAATGAAGGCACCCCCATGTTGCGCAGTCGCGTTAGGGTTTCTGGCGCGCTATTGGTGTGCAACGTGGAAAGTACCAAGTGGCCTGTTTGGGCAGCGGCTACCGCGATATTGGCGGTTTCTAGGTCACGAATCTCACCCACTAAAATAACATCAGGATCCTGACGCAAGAAGGCTTTTAGTGCGGCAGCAAAATCCATCCCTTGACGGGGGTTTACGTTAACCTGGTTAACCCCTTCTAGGTTGATTTCCACTGGGTCTTCAGCGGTGGAAATATTGCGCTCTGGGGTGTTTAAAATATTTACTCCAGTGTACAGCGATACGGTTTTACCTGAACCGGTTGGGCCTGTTACTAGCACCATGCCCTGTGGTTTGTGCAAGGCTTCGAGGTATAACTCTTTTTGATCGTCCTCGTAGCCTAGGACATCAATACCTAGCTTGGCACTGTCCGAATCAAGAATACGAAGTACGATTTTTTCGCCAAACAAAGTGGGGCAAGTGTTTACCCGGAAGTCGATGCTTTTGCTGCGGGACACTCGTAATTTGATGCGGCCGTCTTGGGGTACGCGGCGTTCAGAAATATCAAGTTGCGCCATCACCTTTAAGCGAGCGGCTATTTTGTTGGCGCTACTCACGGGAGGGCTAGTGATTTCGCGCAAAATCCCATCTTGGCGGAAACGAACGCGATAGTTTCTTTCATAGGGCTCAAAGTGTAAGTCAGAGGCCCCCATTTTAATGGCATCAAGCAATAATTTGTTTACAAAACGAACAATAGGCGCATCATTGGCGCCATCTGCGGTGTCTTCTTGAGCATCGCTTTCGCTAGCATCAATATCAATGTTTTCGAGGTCATCGTCCAACCCCTTAAAGGCAGCGCCCGCTGCTTCGCTGAGGATAGCTTCGATCATGGAGTTTAGCTTATCCACTTCCACCACTATGGTTTGAATCGTTAAGCCTGTGTTGAAGCGAATTTCCTCTAGCGCGCGGAGATCTGTAGGGTCGCACATGGCCACAAACAAGCGACTGCCACGTTTGAACAAAGGCAGCACGCGGTGGCGCTCGATAAGTTTGTTATCGACCAAATCTTTAGGAAGATAATCTGGGTTAAAAGCACTTAAATCAAAAACGGGATCGCCAAACTCTTCTGCAACAGCACTGGCCACCACAGAGGCGGGCACTATTTTTTTCTCTACAAAATGATTGATGATGTTGGTTTTTGCTTCGCGGCTTGCTTGTACGGCTTTTATTGCTGCTTCTTCAGATAGGGCGTTGTTTTGTACCAAGCGGCGCGCTAGGCCTGTGAGTGCGACGGACATACGAGACGGCTTCCCCAGATAGAATGTTGCTCTAATGTTTGTTTTCGTTAAACGAGTTGGGCTCTGTGCTTTACTTTCAATAGGTTAGAGAGCCCTGTGCCGTTAGTTTTATACTAAGAACTAACGTTTTACTATCCGAGAAACTGTACACGTAATAGTAAAACCTTGCCATAGGCCTGCAGAGTATAAGCCCAAAGAATGTGTAATTTGTGAACTCGCTTATACAGTAACACCTAAATCCATGGTCAGAGCATCGAACTTGATAATAATCAACGGGAGTTGATGCCATTGTTGAGTTTCCTCTGGTTGTTTTTCAAAATACGAAATCATTCTCAGTTGCGTTCATAGCAATCAAGCCACGATGAGGGAGTTTTGATGGGATACTTAATGTTTAAGCATGCGCACATGGCGATGGCATTTGCCACCTTGGCGCTGTTTGTGGGACGTGGTTTGCATCGGTTAGTAATGGAGCCGCAAACGGTGGGTCCTGTGCAAAAAAGCTTTAACTATATGAGCTATGGCGTGGACATTTTGCTGCTGGTGTTGGGGCTGTATTTATTAACGGTGTGGGCAGCAACCGATGCGCCTTTAATGTGGGTGGGCACCAAGTTGATTTTTTTGGTGCTATATATCGCTGTGGGTGTGTTTGCGTTCCGGCCCGTATTACCAAAGCCATACCGATGGCTGTGCTTCTCTTTAGCGGTATTGCTGTGGGTGTTAATGTATAAAACCGCTAAGCTTAAAGTGCCTTTTTGGCAATGGTTTGGTTGATGTGGCTGGAGGCGTAGAGATGACAATATCGGAGAGTGATAAATTATTTTTAACGCGTTGCGTTGATTTGGCGCAGCAAGCGTTAAATGCGGGTGACGAACCCTTTGGCTCTGTGTTGGTGCTTGATGGCGAGATTGTCTATGAAGACCGTAACCGCGTGGGAGGAGGTGATCATACGCAACATCCTGAATTTGCCATTGCGCGCTGGGCGGCCACTCACCTTAGCCCAGAACAGCGAACTCAAAGCGTGGTCTATACCTCCGGCGAGCATTGCCCTATGTGTGCTGCCGCCCATGGTTGGTTGGGGCTAGGGCGGATTGTGTTTGCGAGCTCTGGGGCACAATTACAGCAGTGGCTGCAAGAACTTGGTGCACCCCAGGCGCCCATTACCATGCTGCCTGCCAAGGAAATAGTGCCCACCATCGACATTGTTGGGCCAGTGCCCGAGTTTGCGCAGCAAGTAAAAGCGCTGCATCAGGCTCGCCGCTTTTAGAGAACTTGGCAGCAAGGGGTGCTTTGCGGCATGCTGTAGTTAACGCTGAAAACGTTTTAATAATATAAGAAAGAGGTGCAACATGATGAGATCACCGGTTCGCATGACTAATCTATTTTTACAGCTGGGCTTGGACGCTAGCCCAGAAGCCATCGAAAGGTTTATTGCCGAGCACCAAATCCCTCCCAGTGCTAACTTTTTAGAAGCTGAGTTTTGGAATGACGCTCAGCGACAACTGCTTACAGAGTGGCTTAACTCAGACGGTGAGTGGTCATTGATTGTGGATCAACTTAGCGAAGCGTTGCGCTGTGAACAAAAAGGCTGTGATTAGTACTTAAGGGCTGCTTGATTAAGCGAGCAGCCCGCTTTATATTTCGCAACCTAAGTCAATGTTTTCTTACCTATTTGCTCTACACTTAGCCGACGTTTCGGTATCACCAATATCGCAAACAAAGTGAATTTGATTTAAGTCTGTTGACTTGAGGGTGAAGTGTGCTATTTTTCTAGCTCCTAACTGAGAATCGTTTTCATTTGTATTTATGGATGCTTTCTCAGCCTTCTAATTGTTTTGAGGAAATATGTATGACTAATGGCATCAAGCGTTTTGCCAAGTTAAGCGCAGCAGCGATTGCAGCAGCCATGATGATGACGGCAGTGCCAGCTTCTGCTGATCTTGTGATTTACAGCGGCCAACACAAGAGCGCCACTATTGCTATGCTCGAAGCCTTTACTGAAGAAACCGGTATTAAGGTAAGTACCCGAGAAGGTTCGAGTAACGAGCTCGCCCACCAAATTGTGGAAGAGGGCAAGCGCTCTCCAGCCGATATTATTTATACCGAAGAATCCACTCCCCTTATTATGTTGGCAAACAAAGGCTTGTTAGAGCCCATCAGCCAAGCGGCGCTAGATAATATTCCCAAAGAGTACCGCGCAGAGGATGGCAGCTGGGTGGGCTTGTTAGCGCGTTCCCGAGTTCTCGCTTATAACAAGAATATGATCACCGAAAAAGAACTGCCCACTTCTGTTTTAGACCTAGTAAAACCCGAGTGGAAGAATAAGTTTGCTTTTGTAAAAACCAGCGGTGCTTTCCAAGTGCAGCTATCAGCCATGATCAAGCTTGAAGGCCGTGATGCGGCTAAAGCCTGGCTTGAAGGCTTGAAAAAGAATGGCAAAGTGTATCGCCACAACAAGGCTGCGCTTGATGCGGTGGAGCGCGGTGACATCGCCTTCGCCATGATTAATAACTATTACTGGGACAAAATGGCCAGAGAAGTGGGCGTAGATAACTTAAACTCGCGCTTATACTTTATGGGCACCCATGATTTAGGTGATTTGGTTACCGTATCTGGCGCTGCAATACTAAAAACCAGTAAAAACAAAGAAGAAGCACAAGCCTTTATGGAATTTGCCACAGGCGAAAAAGGTCAAGCCATCCTTACAGAAATGAGTGCCCAATACCCAATGAACCCCAAGGTGGGCACTAAGGGACTTAAGCCTTTTTCCGAGTTAACCCCTCCAAATGGCACCCTGGATTTAGGCGAATACAGTGACGGTAAGGCGGCCATCGAGCTGTTACAAGAAGTTGGCCTCCTCTAATACCCTAACGCAAGCCCCTTTTCCCGCAAGCATCAAACCTAAAATACCCAAGGGTTTGGTGCTTGCGGTTTTGCTATTGGCAGCACTAAGTAGCTTACCGGTGCTGTATGTTATTTTACGCGCTCAAGATGCGGGGTGGGCCTATTCAGCAGAATTGCTGCTCCGCCCAAGGATCTTTGAACTACTGGTTAATACTTTAAAATTAGCCGCTGGCGCCACATTGCTGAGTTGTTTAATTGGGGTGACCACAGCATGGCTAGTGGAGCGCAGTGATTTATCTTACCGCAAGGTATGGAACGCCATTGTGACGCTTCCTTTCGCAGTGCCAGCCTTTATTAGTGCCTATAGTTGGATTTCGGTATTTCCTCGATTAGAAGGCTTCTATGGCGCTGTCTTGGTCCTCACGTTCAGTAATTTCCCTTTAGTGCACCTACCTGTGGCGGCGGCATTAAGAGGCATGGATCCTGCCCTTGAAGAAACCTCGCGTTCACTAGGCTTTGGGCGCATTGCAACCTTCTTTAAAGTGGTGTTGCCGCAATTAAAAGTTGCGATCCTTGGCGGTGGTATCCTAATCGCCCTGCATATGCTCGCTGAGTTTGGCGCGCTCTCGTTTCTTAATTACGAAACCTTTACCACCGCTATTTTTGATCAATACTATGTGGCGTTTAATAGCGCCGCCGCCGCCATGATGACGCTGGTGTTATTGCTTTTATGCATGGGCATGTTGTTTTTGGAGTTTCTAATTCGAGGCCGCGGTTATTACGCCACTGAGCGCAAAGGGTCACCAGGCGAGATTGAGTTAGTGGCGTTGGGCAAATGGAAACCCGTTGCTCTTTTGTTTTTGGTGTTGCTTACCATTATGGCGGCTGGAGCACCCTTAGGAATTATTACTTATTGGTTGCTGGTGGGTTCCTCCGCCGCATTGGATTTGCCTGATTTGCTAAACACCCTACAAATTACCCTGTCGTTTGGTTTGGGTGGCTCAGTGTTGGCAGTGATATTTGCTTTGCCTTTGGTGTTTTTAGCAGTGCGTTATCAAGGCAAATTTGCCACCCTTGCCGATAGAATCCCTTATTTTATTCATAGCTTGCCAGGCATAGTGGTGGGTTTGACCTTGGTGTTTTTTGCGGTGCGCTATGCCTTTGTGCTTTATCAAACCGTGCCTTTATTGTTGATTGGCTATGCCATGCTGTTCTTGCCCATGGCACAATCTGCTATTCGTGCAGCGTTAGTGCAGGTGTCGCGGCAGTTAGAAGAGGTGGCTTTATCCCTTGGTAAAAATGCGCTAAGTGTTTTTATGCGGATTACATTGCCTTTAATTGCACCCGGTGTGGGCGCAGGGTTGGCATTAGTGTTTTTGCAAATTATGAAAGAACTAACAGCCACCTTGTTACTGCGCCCTAGTGGTGTGGATACCTTGGCCACAAAGGTTTGGGAACTTACGGATAATGCACAATATGCTGCATCGGCTCCCTACGCCGCCGCTTTGATATTGATATCGGGTTTACCCGTGTATTTGCTTACCATGCGCTCGTTCACGCGCAGCAGCAAAAGAGAAAAGGTTTTTGATGGATAAGTTAGTTGTAAACAACCTCTCCAAGTCCTTTGCAGAGGTACAAGCGTTAAAAGCAGTGGATCTGAGCTTGGCAGAGGGCAAGGTGCTGGCTGTATTAGGCCCTTCAGGGTGCGGAAAAACCACCTTGTTACGCTGTCTAGCAGGCTTCGAAACTCCTGAAAGCGGTAGTATTCAAGTTGATGGCGCCACCCTGTTTGATTCTCAGCGGTTTGTTAAACCAGAGCGGCGTAAAATCGGCTATGTGCCTCAGCATGGGGTGCTGTTTCCTCATTTAACCGTGGCCAAAAATATTGGCTTTGGCCTACCTAAGCGCACCATGAGCACGGAGCAAATCCGCCACCGCGTGGAAGAAATGTTGGAGTTGGTGGGCATGGTGGGCCTGGGCAGCCGCATGCCCCACGAGCTTTCCGGTGGGCAACAACAGCGGATTGCGCTGGCCAGGGCTCTGGCGCCGTCGCCAGCCCTAGTGTTATTGGATGAGCCTTTTTCGGCCCTGGATGCGGGCTTGCGTCAATCCCTGCGTGAGGAAGTGAAAAACACCCTAAATAGCATCAATGCCACCGCCATAATTGTTACCCATGATCAAGAAGAGGCCCTTTCCATGGCAGATAGTGTGGCAGTGATGCGGGAAGGCGAATGCATACAGATGGCAGACCCAGTGACCATCTATCGCCACCCCGCAGACCTTAAAGTGGCCACCTTTGTGGGTGAGGCAAGCTTGATTCAAGGCCGCGTGACGGGGGCGCACGCAGATACCCAAATTGGTAGTTTGCCCTTGGCGCAAGCAGGGCTGTTCCGCCCAGGCGACACTGTGACGGTGATGTTGCGACCCGAGCAGTTTGTACTTTCCAATGCCGCGCAAGATACTATTTCAGCACAGGTGTTGAAAAGTGTTTACTGCGGCCATAGCACCTTAGTGGAGGTACAAATTTCGGCTGCGTTGGGCAATGAGAAGCTGCAAGTGCGTTTGCATGGCGCTCAGCAGTTCCAACCCGGCGAGTCGTTGCATTTGCAAGTACAAGGCCAAGCAATGGCCTATGCCGCAGAACAAGGAGAAAAGTGACAGTGTTTCTAGATGCTGAACAAATTCGCGGTTACCACTCCCATGTGTATTATAATGCGGATACTTACGAGCAAGCGCTTATTTTATGCCGCGAAGCAGCAGAGCGCTTTGGCGTGGTGATGGGGAGAATGCACGAGCGCCCCGTGGGACCGCACCCCGATTGGAGCTGCCAATTAGCCTATCCGGCGGAGCTGTTTGCGCAGGTCATGCCGTGGCTAGCGCTCAACCGCGGTGAGCTCACAGTGTTCACACATCCCATTACCGGCGACGACCTGAGAGATCATCGCGATTTTGCTATTTGGCTTGGCCAAGTGCGCCCGTTGAATTTAGCGATGTTTTTTCAATAGTTTATTGCTGCTTGGCCTGGTTCCAAAATAGATCCAGCTGTTCTGGATCTGTGTTTTTTATTGTTTTTCCCCTTGCTTCCACTTGTTGGGCCACATAGTTAAAGCGCTGACTAAAGCGTTGGTTGGCGCGGCGTATGGCCTGTTCTGGATCGATGTGCAAATGGCGAGCAACATTCACTGCGCAAAATAACACATCCCCTAGCTCGTGCATTATTTCCTCGTGAGCACCATGGGTGATGGCCTCTTTGAGTTCGGCAATTTCCTCATCGAGCTTGGTTACCACGGGCGCCAACTGTTGCCAATCAAAACCTAGTCGCGAGGCTTTTTTCTGGATTTTATACGCCCGTGTTAGTCCTGGCAGGTTGAGTGGTATATCGTCCAAGGGAGAGGGTGCTTCGCTTTTTTCTGTGGCTTTGATGGCTTCCCATTGCTCATTAATCTCTGCTTGGCTTGCTGTGACGCCGTGTTCAGCATACAAATTACCCTCAGGAAATACATGGGGGTGGCGGCGAATCATCTTCGCCATCAAGGTGTTGATCACATCATAAAAATTAAAACGCTCTTCCTCTTGGGCGAGCTGGCTGTAATACACCACCTGAAATAATAAATCACCGAGTTCGCTAGGTAGCTGTGCCATGTCATTACGCTCAATAGCATCAGCCACCTCATAGGCTTCTTCGAGGGTGTGGGGCACTATGCTATGAAAATCCTGCGCTATATCCCATGGGCACCCGTGCTGTGGGTGGCGCAAACGCGTCATTAAATACAACAAATCTTCAAGTTGATACGACAAAATTGCCTCCCAAACTATGCCTTCTTGCAAACACGATACCCTAAATTATTTTGATGCCAAGCGCTTGCCTTGCGTAAAAATACTTGCGAGTATGGCATTCAGATACTGTCAAGTATGAAGGCAGGGCCCGCAAGGAGACAATGATGGATTTTGAGTATTCACAAAAAACACAAGCACTGATGGATAAGGCAAGTGCCTTTATCGAGCAGGAGATAGAGCCACAAGTAGCTTTGTACCATGAGCAGTTGGCACAGGACCCTTGGGGCTCGCCACCCATTATGGAAAGCTTAAAAGCCAAGGCTAAGGCAGCAGGCTTGTGGAACTTGTTTTTGCCTCCCGCCTACGCAGAGTACAGCCCCGGCCTAACTAATTTGGAATATGCCCCCATCGCCGAACTCACTGGGCGCTGCCATATTGCCGCGGAAGTATTTAATTGCTCTGCGCCGGATACCGGCAATATGGAGGTGTTAGCGCGTTATGGTAGCCCTGCGCAAAAAGAGCAGTGGTTAGTGCCGTTGTTGGCGGGCGACATCCGCTCGGCTTTTGCCATGACTGAGCCAGAGGTGGCCTCTTCTGATGCCACCAATGTCGAGACCTCCATAGAGTCGGATGGTGATGATTATGTGATTAATGGCCGCAAGTTTTATATCAGTGGTGCCATGCATAAAAACTGCCAAGTGATGATAGTGATGGGGAAAACCGACCCTAATAACCCTAATCGTCATTTACAGCAATCTCAGGTGCTAGTGCCCATGGATACCCCCGGCGTAGACGTCGTAAGGCCCATGCAAGTGCTAGGGTATCAAGATAATCCAGAGGGCCACGCAGAAGTTATTTTCACCAATGTGCGGGTGCCCAAGAGCAATATCATTTTGGGTGAAGGCCGCGGCTTTGAAATTGCTCAAGGCCGGTTAGGGCCAGGTCGTATTCACCATTGCATGCGCTTGATTGGTGCGGCGCAAAAATCCCTTGAGCTGATGTGCCAACGAGTGAACGAACGCACTTTGTTTGGCCAGCCAATGAGCAAACTGGGCAGTATCCGTGAAGATATCGCTACTTCATATTGCGAGATTGAACAAGCACGCTTGCTTACCCTTAAAGCAGCGGATGCCATGGATCGCTATGGCAATAAAGGCGCTAAAGATTTGATTGCCATGATTAAAATCGTTGCACCCGCCATGGCGTTTAAGGTGGTGGATAGGGCGATTCAAGCCCATGGCGCCGCTGGGCTTAGCCAAGATTTGCCCTTGGCCAAATTCTTTGCTTACAGTCGTACCTTAAAGCTAGCGGATGGCCCCGATCAGGTGCACATGATGCAGTTGGGGCGCAACTTGGCGCGCCGCATGGCAGAAACCGGCAGCCTCTAGGAGCAGACTTATGACAACTTCCGTGGCCCTTCTTGATGTGTCCGTGCTGGAGCGTTATTTAAGCCAGCACATAGCGGGTTTCCAAGGCCCCATGACCGCCACTAAGTTTGATGGCGGTCAATCCAACCCCACCTTTAAACTTGAGGCGGCATCGGGAGAATACGTGTTGCGGCGTCAACCACCGGGCAAGCTATTACCCTCAGCCCATGCGGTGGATCGAGAGTTTCGCGTGATGCAAGCGTTGGCCAATACCGAGGTGCCCGTGCCTCGCGTTATCCATTTGTGTGAAGACACATCAGTGATTGGCTCTTTGTTTTATGTGATGGAGTTTTGCCCCGGTGTTATTTATTGGGACCCAGCGTTGCCCGAACACACACCGCAGCAGCGCCAAGCCATGTATGCAGAAATGAGCCGAGTGCTAGCGGCTTTGCACAGTGTGGATGTGAAAGCCGTGGGATTGGCAGATTATGGCCGCGCGGGTAATTATTTTGAACGCCAGCTCGCACGCTGGAGCAAGCAGTACCGCGCTTCTGAACTTGAGCCCATTGCGGCTGTGGACGAGCTCATGGCCTGGCTCGAACAGGCGGTGCCCGATGACGATGAACAGATGGCGCTCGTGCACGGGGATTATCGTTTAGATAATTTTATGTGGCACCCACAAGAAGCGAAAATTATTGCGGTGCTTGATTGGGAGTTATCCACGTTAGGGCATCCACTGTCAGATTTGGCTTACCAATGTATGCAGTTGCGCATGCCCGCCAACTGGCCGGGTATTGCTGGCCTGGGTGGGGTGGACCGAAAGGCTCTCGGCATCCCCAGCGAAGAAGATTATATCAAGCAATATTGTGAGCACAGGGGCATTACCCATATTCCCCATTGGCGTTTTTATTTGGCCTTTAACTTCTTCCGCTTTGCCGCTATCGCCCAAGGCGTGGCCAAACGCGCTAAAGAAGGCAATGCTTCAAGTAAGCGCGCCGCTCAAGCCGCCCAAGTGGTTGAGCCGTTAGCACAAGCTGCACTTGAGATAATTAACGAATAAAGCCCATCCATAACAACAAATAGAGGAATGACTATGAGCACCACACTTTTTGACCTCAGCGGCAAAATCGCCCTTGTTACAGGCGCCAGCCGCGGCATTGGCCAAGCCATTGCTGAGCTATTGGCACAGCAAGGTGCCCACGTGATTGTTTCAAGTCGCAAGCAAGAAGGCTGCCAAACAGTGGCTGATAGCATAGTGGCAGCTGGCCATAGTGCTGAAGCCCATGCGTGCCATATTGGTGATATGGCACAAATTCAAACCATTATTCAGCATATCCGCGACACCCATGGTCGCTTAGATATTTTGGTAAACAATGCTGCTACTAACCCGTATTTTGGCCATATATTAGACACTCCAATGGAGGCCTTTGATAAAACCATCGACGTGAATATGCGCGGTTATTTTTATATGTCAGTGGCCGCAGGCAAGCTTATGCGCGAGCAGGGCGGTGGCGCCATTGTGAACACCGCTTCAATCAACGGCCTGCGCCCAGGCGCCATGCAAGGCATTTACTCCATCACCAAAGCCGCCGTGATTAGCATGACAAAATCTTTCGCCTTGGAGTGCGCCCCGCATAACATTCGCGTAAACGCCTTGCTCCCCGGCCTCACTAAAACCAAGTTCGCCGGCGCCCTGTTTCATGACGGCATTTACGAAGAAGTAGTAAAACAAATCCCTATGAAACGCCACGCAGAACCCCAAGAAATGGCCGGCACCGTTTTGTACTTGGTTTCCGATGCTGCCAGTTATGTGACGGGGGAGACGGTTGTTGTCGATGGCGGGATGACACTGTAACCGCTGGGGATGCCCTAGCACCGGGCGGGTGGGTTGCCCTTACACCGGGCGGGTGCCACTCAACGGGTTCTAAATTAACAGCATCAGCAATAAGCACTGCGATTACGCGGAACCGCGTAGGTTCCCGCTACCGAGAGTTCTTAATATCCACTGTGCCAAGCAAGCTTGCATAAATGATTTCCTTCAGCGAAAACCATGCTGAAGGAAACCATTTATTCCAGCCTATTTATCCTAGCCTCTAAGAGAAATTGGGTGCGGGTGGGGTATGAGAAAGATTGGTTTTGTGCGAGGTTGTTGTTTCAAGCTCGTAGCTGCTTTTATACGAAGCGCTTACTTAGTGGCACCCATATCCCCCCATTTCCACCAACCCGATTTATCTTAGAGCCACCGGTGGTAGGCACGGAGAAACCACTATTTCTTTTGCGTGCTCTTCCGCAAAAAAATAGTGATTTCGCAGTGCTTATTGCTGATGAATTTAATTTAGAACTCGTTGAGTGGCACCCGCCCGGTGTAAGGGCAGGTGCAAGCTTGCTTGGCACAGTGGATATTAAGAACTCTCGGTAGCGGGAACCTACGCGGTTCCGCGTAATCGCAGCGCGTGCTTGCGGTGAAGTTAATTTAGAACCCGTTGTGTGGTGCCACCTGGCACTAGGGCAACCCACCCGCCCGGTGTAAGGGCAAGGCCAGGCGCCCCGCATCTTCTAGGCCCCACGAATAATATAATCAAACGCACTCAGCGCCGCGGTGGCGCCGGCACCCATAGCAATCACAATTTGCTTGTAGGGCACTGTGGTGACGTCGCCGGCGGCAAAGATGCCGGGTACCGAGGTTGCGCCGCGGGCGTCAATCACGATTTCGCCGTGGGGGCTGAGTTCCACTGTGTCTTTGAGCCAATCGGTGTTGGGAACTAGGCCGATTTGCACGAAGACGCCGGCGAGTTCTACGGTGTGCTCTTCGTTGGTTTCACGGTCTTTGAAGATTAAGCCGTTAACGCGTTCGCCGTCACCAGTGATTTCGGTGGTTTGGGCATTGGTGTGAATGGTCACGTTGGCCATGGAGCGTAGCTTTTTCTGCAACACTTCATCGGCGCGCAGCTGGGTGTCGAATTCCAGCAGCGTTACGTGTTCCACAATGTTGGCTAAATCAATGGCGGCTTCAACGCCTGAGTTACCGCCACCAATCACGGCAACTTTTTTACCCTTAAACAAGGGGGCATCGCAGTGGGGGCAGTAAGCCACGCCCTTGTTGCGGTATTCTTGCTCGCCGGGCACATTAACGTTGCGCCAGCGGGCACCGGTGGCAAGCACTAGGGATTTCGCTTTTAAGCTAGCGCCAGACTCAAATTGTACTTCGTGCAAACCGCCGGCCTCTGCTGCTGGGATCAATTTGCTCGCGGTTTGCAGGTTCATAATATCCACATCGTAATCGCGCACGTGTTCTTCAAGCTCGGCAGCTAAACGCGGGCCTTCGGTGGCGCTAACAGAAATAAAGTTCTCGATGGACGAGGTGTCGAGCACTTGGCCGCCAAAACGCTGCGCGGCAACACCGGTACTAAAGCCTTTGCGCACAGCGTAAATGGCTGCGGCGGCACCCGCAGGGCCACCACCCACTACCAACACATCAAAAGGATCTTTCTCTTTCATGTTGGCGGCGGCGCGATCAGCGGCACCCGTGTCGATTTTGGCTAAAATTTCTTCCACGCCCATGCGGCCAGAGGCAAAGGATTCGCCATTTAAAAAGACGCTCGGCACCGACATCACTTGGCGGCTTTCCACTTCATCCTGGAATAAGGCACCATCAATGGCGTCGTGACGAATATTGGGGTTTAGCACCGCCATTAGGTTGAGCGCTTGCACCACATCGGGGCAGTTTTGGCAAGAAAGCGAATAAAAGGTCTCAAAATGAAACTCGCCTTCAAGCTGTTGAATTTGTTCGATAACCTCGTCGCTCAAACGCGAAGGGTGGCCACCCACCTGTAAAAGGGCCAGTACCAAAGACGTGAATTCGTGGCCTAGTGGGATGCCCGCAAAAAAGAGCTGCTGCTCACCATTGGGGCGGGTGATTTGGAATGAGGGTTTGCGATCATTATCGCCATCTTCACGGAGCGTGATGTGCTCAGACATGCCAGCGATTTCTACTAATAGCGCTTTTAGCTCAGCAGATTTTTCACCGTCGTCCAGAGTAGCCACGATCTCAAAAGGAACCGTAATGCGCTCCATGTAAGCTTGTAATTGGGCTTTTAAATCAGCATCTAACATAAGAATTCTCCATGAGTGCGAGGAAGGAGGGGCTGGAGCCTTGTGGGCTCCAGCGGATGATCAAGTAGTACTTAGATTTTGCCTACGAGATCTAAAGAAGGCTTAAGGGTTGCTTCGCCTTCTTTCCATTTTGCAGGGCAAACTTCGCCCGGGTTGTTTGCCACGTACTGTGCCGCTTTTACTTTGCGCAGTAGCTCGCTGGCGTCACGACCAATACCACCGTCGTGTAGCTCAATGATTTTGATCTCGCCTTCAGGGTTGATCACAAAGGTGCCGCGCTCAGCAATACCATCGGCTTCGATGAGTACTTCGAAGTTGCGAGATAGGGTGTGCGTTGGGTCACCGATAAGTGGGTATTTAACTTTGCCAATCGCTTCTGAAGTGTCGTGCCATGCTTTGTGCGCAAAGTGAGTGTCAGTGGACACGCCGTATACTTCTACGCCTAGCTTTTGGAACTCTTCGTAGTGATCCGCTAAGTCTTCTAGCTCAGTGGGACACACAAAGGTGAAGTCTGCAGGGTAGAAAAATACCACAGACCACTTACCTTTAAGGTCTTGTTCAGAAACTTCGATGAATTCGCCGTTTTTGAAGGCGGTAGCGTTAAAGGGCTTAACCTCTGTATTAATTAAAGACATAAGTCGCTCCTAAATAGTGTTGTAAGGTTCAGGGTCTATAGTAGGATGTAGCGAGCTATAAGTTAAGCTTATTGATTTTATCAAGCCGATTGTTATAGCCTATCGATGCTGATGGCGGCTTAGTTGCTCCTCGCAGCAAATGCTAAACAGCCAAAGCAACTAGGCATAATGCCTTGTTGCACCACAGGTTTCATCCTTTTGCTGTGATAGTAATTAGCAATGAGGGCAAAGCAAGTGAATACAAGGGGTGGAGGGATAAAAATTATGAAAAGGCGCTACAATTAGCGCCAAGTTTGAACTCGCTCTAAGGCAGAGAGGTCACCCTCACAAAGCTGGATAAACTCTTCCACCAATTCTGCAGAACGCGCCATGGTTTCGCCCCACGCGGCAATGCGTGTTTTATCATCCATATTCACAAAATCATGACGATCAGGAATACGCTTTAAGGGCAGGCTTTCAAGCCATGCCTTGCTAGGGCATAGCATCACCACATTGTGATAATGCTTGGGGTTAGGCTTGCGCCATTTAATCGCTTTATCAAACCACCCCGGTGTGATGTGAGAGTAAAAATGGGGATACAGCACTAAGCCTTCTTGAGCAAAGGGAATATCAAAGTGGTAGTCCGTAATGCCGCCATCGTAGTAAATACCTGGCTTGGTGTGGGGAATATCCCGCACTCCCTCAAGTACTAAAGGAATGGCGCCAGAAGCCACCACTGCTTGACGAATGTTATCTGCTGTCAGCACGGCGGTTTGTGTGGGCAGAGTGGGCCATTGATTAAAAGGCCCAGGCTCGCCTTGAGGTTGGAAAACAGTGCGCTCAAAAAAATAGCCTAACAAATGGCGCGATACACTGTTCGCTAAGGCTGCACTTACTAAGCCAGTGGTTTGTGCTGCACGGCTAGTCGCGCCATTAAGGTGCTTAGCGCGCGCTGCCACAATGTGCAGCTTAATTTTGCTGTTGTTAGCGGCGTATTCGGCGCTGTTTTTGTGGCTGAAAATCACATCCAGCAAACCGCGGGTGTGGGTGGTGATTTCTTGATGGCTCATGCCCTTGGGGTAGCAAATATGCTGATACGCATGGGCAAAATCCCGCGAGGCTTGAGCGGGGTTCTCTTGTGCAAAACAAGCAAAACGCCAAGCACCGGCTGAGCTGCCCACCACGTGCAGCGGCTCGGGCCGTTCAGCAAAGTACTCACCAAACAGGTACTCATCGAGCTTGGCAAAACTCAGCCACTTGGGCCCACCACTGGCGCCCACCATGGCGCTAATGTGTTCTTGCTGTAAACCGTGCTGTTTAATGTGCTCGTAAGCGGTGGGGCCAGCGAGCACGCGCAGTGCCTTAGCCATTACCGCACCTCCATGCCGGGCTTGGCACCCTCATCGGGGCTTAATAGGTGGATGTCATCGCCACCGGGGCCTGCGGCTAAAATCATGCCTTCAGAAACACCAAATTTCATTTTGCGCGGCGCCAAGTTAGCCACCATTACCGTAAGGCGGCCTTCTAGCTCCTCGGGGCTATAGCGTGCCTTAATACCCGCAAACACATTGCGCTCGCCCAACTCGCCCACATCTAGCGTGAGCTGTAAGAGCTTGTCGGCACCTTCCACATGGCTGGCTTTTTTAATGCGCGCCACACGCAGCTGCACTTTTAAGAAATCATCAATGCTGATGTAATCCTCTTGAGCGTTATCTTCCTGCGCTGGTGCTTTTTCTTCAGCGTCCTCGGCATCGGCTTGAGCAGCGGCCATCATGGCGTCGATATGCTTTTTATCCACTCGTTGCATCAAGGGCTTAAAGGGATTGAGCTGATGGTTTTCGAGGGTGCTCTCTGTGTCTGCCCAGGTGAGCGGCGCCACATTCAAGAAAGCCTCTGATTTTTCAGCGAGTTCAGGGAGTACCGGCTTCAGGTAAAGCACCAACAAACGGAATACGTTCAGCGCAGTGGTGCACACCGCTTGCACCTTGGCTTCTTGCCCTTCTTCTTTGGCAAGTTTCCACGGCGCTTGGTCGTTAATATATTGGTTAGCGTTATCCGCAATGGCCATAATCAAGCGCATGGCGCGACCAAATTCACGATTCTCATAGGCTTCGGCAATGCTCGATGCCGCAGCCTGGGCTTCTTTTACTAACGCAGGGTTATCAAAGGTGTCGCCCAATAAGCCATTGGCGTTTTTATGCACAAAGTTGGCGGTGCGGCTAGCAATATTGACCACTTTGCCGACCACATCGGAGTTTACGCGCTGCATAAAATCTTCAAGGCTTAGGTCTAAGTCATCCACACCAGCGGTGAGCTTGGCAGCAAAATAATAGCGCAAATACTCAGGGTTCAAATGTTCTAAATAAGTGCGGGCTTGAATAAAGTTACCACGGGATTTGGACATTTTTTCGCCGTTCACCGTGACGAACCCATGCACAAATACGCCGTTGGGCAAGCGCAACTCGGCGCCATTGAGCATGGCAGGCCAGAACAAACCGTGGAAGTTGATAATGTCTTTGCCAATAAAGTGGTACAACTCGGCGGTGGAATCCTTGTTCCAGAAATCATCAAAGTTCACACCTTCGTGGTTGTCGCAATAGTGCTTAAAACTCGCCATATAACCCACGGGCGCATCCAACCACACATAAAAATATTTGCCAGGCTGATCAGGAATTTCAAACCCAAAGTAGGGCGCCTCACGGCTGATGTCCCACGGCTGCAGGCCATCTTCAATCCATTCATTGAGTTTGTTGGCCACGCTCGGTTGCAGTGTGCCGCTCTTGGTCCACTCACGTAAAAACTCAGTGAATTGGGGTAAGTCAAAAAACAGCTGTGTGTTTTTCTTTTCGATGGGTGTTTTGCCGCTCACGGTGGAAACGGGGTTTTTTAGCTCGTTGGCATTATAGGTGGCACCACACACCTCACAGTTGTCGCCGTATTGGCCCGCCGCATCACAGTTAGGGCAGTTGCCCTTAACAAAACGGTCGGCCAAAAACATTTTCTTTTCTTCATCGTAAAGCTGTGTGATTTCCTTTTCTTTGATATATCCTGCATCGCGGTTGCGCAGGTAAATCATTTCTGAAAGCTCACGGTTTTCTTCGCTGTGAGTGGTGTAGTAATTATCGTAGCCAATCAAAAACTCGCTAAAATCTTTGATATGGTCCGCTTTTACAATCTCGATGTGCTCTTCAGGCGTGCGGCCAAGCTCTTCGGCTTTAAGCATAATAGCCGCACCGTGGGCATCGTCAGCACACACATAAATACAGTTCTCGCCACGCAATTTTTGGAAGCGCACCCAAATATCGGTTTGAATGTGCTCCAACATGTGCCCTAAGTGAATGGGGCCATTTGCATAGGGGAGGGCGCTAGTAACCAAAATATTGCGAGGTGTTGTCATGCCTAAAACATCCATAACCAAGGTTGAAAGGGGCACTATGATACTCTGCATGAGCACTTATTTCATGTGTGCATGAGGTTTTTGCATAAGCGCGCTATCATCGCCTTTTTTATCACAGGTAATTGCCATGGCTTTAGAACAAGATGAACTCACTCTGCGCCTAAATGCAGAAACCGCCACCATTGCGTGGAGCGAGCTACAGCGCCAATTTGCGCAGGGGCGCACCTTGTATGTGGCGCCAGAGTTGGATTTGGTAGCCGTGGCCAAAGCTATTATTGAAGACCATAGCGCCTACATGGAGCCGCTAGTGGCAAAAGAAAGCGTGCGTGCTGTATTAGATGATGAAGCACAAACGTGGCTTGCAGAGGATAAAGCCGTATGGGCCGTGGTGGTGCCGCCCTATGTGCTGGTGCAGCCGACGCAGGAAGCTACTGATTAAGTGGCTGTTGCCACTTAAATAGATAATGCAGTACCAACTTATCCGTGTTTACGTAATAGATGAGGGTATAGTCCTGGTGAATTAAATCTCGGTATGGCTTGCTCTCCATGTGGCGAGAAGCGCGGCACACATAAGGTACTGTTGCTATGATTTCTAGCTTGGCATTTAACTTGCGCTCAAAACTGAGTGCCGCGTGGGGGGGTATCGAGTGCTATTTAAATCGTATAGCTGCACTTAGCGTAAATGATATTTAGCAAATAAAACGTCAGCGGTTTGCTAAAAAATGATAAGCCGATAGCTGATTTTGCGTTACCCTCTTGAAAAAGAATTCTCCTGCCCCATATATCCCCCGTGCTTAAGCTTGACACACAGGCAGTGCCAATTATGATTAGCACTCTCATGCTTTGAGTGCTAAAACAGACAAGTAAAGCACTCACTAGATTCCACCTAGTGCAGCTATGGCTCGCTAGGTTTTTTAACCGGGGGCGGTACAACACACCGCCCCATGTAGCTGAAACCTTTAACAGGAGAACAGAGGCAATGAAAATTCGTCCTTTGCATGATCGCGTGGTAATCCGTCGCGCCGAAGAAGAAACCAAAAGCGCCGGCGGCATCGTGCTGCCTGGTTCTGCTACCGAAAAACCCGCTCGTGGTGAAGTGTTAGCAGTGGGCAATGGCAAAATCACTGATAGCGGCGACGTACGCGCCCTCGACGTAAAAGTGGGTGATCAAGTGATTTTTGGTCAGTATGCAGGTAACGCAGTAAAGATCGACGGCGAAGAGTTGCTGATTTTAAATGAAAGTGAAATTTTAGCGGTTGTTGAAGCCTAATCACTTTCCGTTTTCCACAATAACCCGAATTTTGAGGAAATAACTCATGGCGAAAGAAGTACTATTCCGTGATGAAGCGCGTCAGCGCATGCTACGTGGTGTGAACACCCTAGCCGATGCAGTAAAAGTTACCCTTGGGCCCAAAGGCCGCAACGTGGTACTCGACAAATCCTTTGGTGCGCCTTTGATCACCAAAGATGGTGTTTCCGTTGCACGTGAAATCGAGCTTGAAGACAAGTTCGAAAACATGGGTGCGCAAATGGTGAAAGAAGTCGCCTCCAAGGCTAACGACGAGGCCGGTGACGGCACCACCACTGCTACCGTTTTGGCTCAAGCCATTGTTAGCGAAGGCTTAAAGTCTGTTGCTGCGGGCATGAACCCCATGGACCTAAAGCGCGGTATCGACAGAGCCGTTGCGGCGGTGGTGGAAGAGCTACAAAACCTAGCTACCCCATGCGAAAGCAACAAAAACATCGAACAAGTGGGCACCATTTCTGCAAACTCCGATAGCTCAGTGGGTAAAATCATCGCTGAAGCCATGGAAAAAGTAGGTAACGAAGGTGTTATCACTGTGGAAGAGGGCACTAGCCTCGAAAACGAGCTCGAAGTCGTAGAAGGTATGCAGTTCGACCGCGGTTACCTAAGCCCTTACTTCATCAACAACCAAGAAAAAATGGTAGTTGAGCTAGATGAGCCACACATTTTGTTGGTGGACAAAAAAATCTCTAACATCCGTGAGCTACTTCCTGTGCTAGAAGGTGTAGCCAAGTCTGGCAAGCCATTGCTTATCATCGCTGAAGATGTGGAAGGCGAAGCTCTCGCTACCTTGGTAGTTAACAACATGCGCGGCATTATCAAGTGTGCAGCAGTCAAAGCCCCCGGTTTTGGTGACCGTCGCAAAGCCATGTTGCAGGATATTGCTATCCTAACTGGCGCCACTGTGATTTCTGAAGAAATCGGTTTAGATCTAGAAACCACAAGCTTAGAAGACCTTGGTTCTGCCAAAAAAGTGAACATCGACAAAGATAACACCGTTATCGTTGATGGCGCTGGCAACCAAACCGATATCGAAGCGCGCGTTGAGCAAATTCGTGCCGAAATCGAAAACTCCACCTCTGACTATGATCGCGAGAAGCTACAAGAGCGTGTGGCTAAGCTAGCGGGCGGTGTGGCCGTTATTAAAGTAGGTGCTGCCACCGAAGTGGAAATGAAAGAGAAGAAAGCACGCGTCGATGATGCTTTAGCAGCAACTCGCGCTGCGGTAGAAGAAGGTATCGTTGCGGGTGGTGGTGTGGCATTAGTGCGCGCACTCAGCAAAATCGGCGAACTTTCTGGCGATAACGAAGACCAAAACGTAGGTATCGCCCTAGCTCGTCGTGCGATGGAAGCGCCTCTACGTCAAATCGCTGCTAACGCAGGCGCAGAAGCCTCTGTGGTAGTACAAGCAGTACGCGAAGGCGAAGGTAGCTACGGCTACAACGCAGCCACTGGCGAATACGGTGACTTGCTAGAGCTTGGTATTATTGACCCAGCTAAAGTGACCCGTTCTGCACTGCAAGCAGCTGCATCCATTGCTGGCCTCATGATTACCACCGAAGCCATGATCGCAGATAAGCCTGCTGAAAACGGCGGCGCTGGCATGCCTGATATGGGTGGCATGGGCGGTATGGGTGGCATGGGCGGCATGATGTAATCTGCCCCGGCACCAGCCATAGGCAAAAAACCTATGGCAGCGTATGCTAAAGCCCCGCTATGGCACCGTGCCTAGCGGGGCTTTTTATTGGCGAAGAAAAAGGAAGAATCCGTGGCGTTCCCACAGCTTAGCCCTTCAACCAGGTGGTATTTATTATTTGGCGTTGCCTTGCTCTTGCTTAGCGCCGTGGGCCGCACACTTAACCCATGGCTGCAATTTAGCACCGAGCTCATCCATCAGGGCGAATATTGGCGCATTTATACCGCCCACTTGGGCCATTTAAATGTTACCCACGGCTTAATGAATGTGTTGGGTTTTTGGGCTTGCTGTTATTTTTTTGCCGACGTGTACCGCTTGCGCCATTTTATGATTTGGCTGCTCCTCGGTGCGCCCGCGGTGAGTGCTGCTATGTTGTGGATTGACCCGCCTTTGGCCCACTATTTGGGCTTGTCGGGATTGCTGTATGGTTGGCTGATGTTTGCCATTGTGGCGGGCTTCCGCACTCAGCCTTGGCTCCATGGCCTCGGTTTTGCGGTGCTGGTGGGGCGCATCGGCTGGGAGCAAACCCCTTATTACAATACGGGGTATTTACTCGAAAGCATTGGCGGACTTGTGTACGTAAACGCCCATTTATATGGCACTATTTTCGGCCTCGTCATGGGCGTAATTGTGTTAAGCTTGCGCCTACGTCAACAGCACGGGCACGAATAATATCATGGCACAGGAACAGCAAATACAGCAGGAACTTAGGCGTCAGCGCTTATTAGGCGAGCTGGGCCTCACTGCTTGGGTTGCACAAACGCAGCTCGAAGGTGCCATCAGTAGCCAAGTGTTAGGGGTGAAGCCTAGCCAAGCAGCCGCAGTGGCACCGGCACCAACAGCAGCAGCGCAAACCGCGGCCCAGCCTGCCACCACAACCGGCACAGAAAGCCCTTTAGCAGCGGTGCGCCAAGGCTTAAGCAGCACCAAAAAAACGCCGCCACCTGAGCCGCCTGCAAAGCCAAAAGAAGCAGCACCAACGCCTGAGTTAAGCGTCCCCCAAGGCCGGCCTCAACGCTTTACGCTGCACGCTTATGCCATGAGTTTTGGCTACTTGCTTGTGGAGCAACAAGACCCTAAAGCCCCTGGTTTTACTCGCCAAGAGCAGCAGCTGCTAAAAAACCTAGCGGCATTGTGGGGCGGCCTGCCCTCGCGGCCACTTGTGTTTCAGTGCCCGCCAAGCCCACAACCTGTGTTTGAAGCAGAAGCGAAAGAATTGCTCGGCGGCTTTGTGGGCGGACTAGAAGATAGCAGCCAAGCGCCCCACAACAAAACCCTAATCGTGGCCACAGAACAGCTGGCCAAGTTGTTAGTGGAGCAGCGGCATCAAGCGCAGCAACAACGGCTGGCCATTAGTAGCCTCGCTGAAATGCTAGCAGACCCCTTGGCGCATAAACCAATCTCTTGGCAAGCCATGTTAGAGGCCGAGTTTTATGCCAAAGCCCAGCATTAATGGCCTTGTTCTAAGGGACATGGAAGCAGCGGATTTGCCACAGGTGCTAGCCATTGAAACCGCAAGCTACTTTACCCCTTGGCCACAAGCCTCATTCCTCGATGCCATGGCTAGCCCTCAACAGCGTTGCCAAGTGCTTACCCAAGGTGAAGAAGTGCTCGCTTACATGGTGGTGGCGCATATTATTGATGAAGCGGATTTGCTTAACATAGCCGTGGCCCCACAGTGGCGCCAGCAGGGATTGGCGCGGTTTTTAATCGCCACCCATCAGCAACAGCTCAAACAGCAAAGCATGGCGCGGTTTTTTCTTGAAGTGAACGTAGAGAATCATGCTGCCAAGCACCTCTATGAACAATTAGGCTTTCAGCTGGTGGGGCGACGCAAAGGCTATTATCCTAGCGCCACAGGCCCACAAGACGCCTTGGTGATGTGCTACGAAATTCAACCATAGGAAACCCGTGTCCACTCACACCTTAGTGCCGAGCCATCGGCAAGTATTTGCCCTTGCTATCCCTGTTATTCTTGCCAACCTTGCCACCCCTTTATTGGGTATGGTGGATACCGCCGTTATGGGGCGTTTTCCCGGTGCGGCCCACATTGCTGCCATTGGCCTGGGTGCCACTGTGTTTTCGTTGTTGTATTGGGGTTTCTCGTTTTTGCGCCTCACCACAGTGGGCCTTACCGCACAAGCTAGCGGCGCCAATCAATACTCACAATTGTATGCCCACCTCTTAAGGCCCTTGTTAGTGGCGCTTGGTATTGGCGTGGCCATGTGGCTGCTGCAAGCGCCTATGGGTTGGTTATTGTTTGGCTTATTAGGCGGCGGTGAAGAGGTGCAGAACCTTGCTAAAGCCTATTACAGCGTACGCATTTGGTCGGCACCTTTTACCCTAGCTAACTTTGCCCTAAGCGCTTGGTTTTTAGGGCAGGGCAAAGCCGCACGGGTGCTAATCCTGCAACTCGTTATGAACTTCACCAATATTGTGCTCACCACTTGGTGGGTGTTGGGCTTGGGCTGGGGCATTGAAGGTGCTGCCTTGGGCACCCTAGTGGCCGAAGTGGTAATTTGCCTACTGGGTTTGTGGTGGGCCTGGCAAGGTTGGCTGCACCACGCTTGGGACGAAGTAAAGCAACAATTAAAGAACAAAGCCCAATGGGCCAAGCTATGGCAAGCCAACGGCAATATTATGATTCGCACCTTGCTGCTAGTGGGCGCTAATGCGTTGCTGATTAATCGCAGCGCCGCCCTTGGCACCGAAACGTTAGCCGTGAACCAGATGCTGATGCAGCTAGTGCTCTTCGCCTCATATTTCTTGGATGGCTTTGCCAACGTGGGCGAGGTCTACAGCGGCCGCGCAGTGGGACGTAAAAATGCCACCGCTTTACAGCAAGTGGCTCTGCGTACCGGCATTTATGCCTTTGTGGCGGCGGGGTTTATTAGCTTAGTGCTGTGGGTCACAGGCAGTTGGTGGGTACAATTTTTCACCGTTAACGAGCTTTTACAACAACAAACCCTGGTTTATTTACCGTGGGCGGTATGGTTGCCTTTGCTAGCTGTGTTAGCATTTCATTTAGATGGTTTGTATCTGGGTGCCACAGCCACCACAGCCATGCGTAATGGCATGTTAATCAGCTTTGCGGCATATTTGGTGGCCATGGTGATATGTATCCCTTTGTGGCAAAACCATGGGCTATGGCTAGCATATTGGGGTTTCATGTTATGGCGTGGACTCACTTTGCTGTGGCAATGGCCCACCTTAATCCAAGGGCTTGTTAACACTAATAATAGAAAGGACATGGGATGATTCAGCAAAAAACATCGTTTGCGTTGCGCAGCGCTAGTCTAGTCATTGCGGCAGTAATAATGGTTGCTTGTCAAAAAGCAACCCACCATGAAACATTAACTGCCTTGCCACAATGTGATGTGGAGCGCGTTCAGCATCACCTAGGGCAGCCATTTAAAGATGGGATGGCAAGCACTTTACAGAACGAAGCAAACGCTGAAGAAGTGCGTGTAACTAACCCCAATACACCAGAAACCCGCGATTATCGGCATGAGCGTTTAACCATACGCACCGATGCCCAAGGGCTTATCGTCTCTTTGAGTTGTGGTTAATAAGGCCGAATGATAATGACACAAACAATACGAATAGCCAGTGTGCTGCTGTTGGTGCTGGCAGGGCTGGCCCATGCACAGGAGCCCTATATTGCTCAAATCAAAACAGGGTTGAATGCCATTGCAGAGCTGGGCGAAAAAGAGCGCAAGCAGCACCAAGCCTTGTTGGATGAACTGTTGGTGCAGGCGGATGCTTTGCTAGAAACCCATCCTCAAGCACCTGAAGCACTCGTGTGGCACGCAGTGGTTTATGAACAATATGCTAACTTCCGCGGTGGTTTTACCGGGGTAAAGTTGGCTAAACAAGCGCGTGAGCACTTAGAGACTGCCATCGCCCAAGACCCAGACGGCTTGGAAGGCTTAGCCTACCTTACCCTTGGGCTCTTGTATGAGCGCACCCCAGGTTGGCCTGTGGCTTTTGGCAGTATTCGCAGCGCCGATGAAATGTACGCCAAGGCGGCTGATATTCGCCCCCACGGCGTGGATACCAATTACCAATACGCCCGCTTCTTAAAAAGTATCGAGCGTAAAGAAGAAGCCTTCCGCTATGCCCAAAAGGCCTTGGAAGCAACACCGCGCCCAGCACTTGAGGCGTTTGATAAAGCACAACAACAACAGGCGTTAAAACTTATTGGCGCCCAAAAAGACGCACCGGCTAAATAATTTAGCCACTGGCATTTTGCCCAAGGACCATTAGGAGAAATAACAATGAAAAAGTATTTTGTCGCTTGGTTAGCCCTCGCCGCTTTATTGCTAAGTGGTGTGGTGGCAGCCGCCGAAAGCAACGTTGATGAGCTGCGCCAAGAATGGGAAGCCATTTCTGTGGCGGCGGATAAGGATAAGCGCGACCGCTTAAAAAACCTAGCTGCCCAAGCGGAAGCCCTAGCCAAAGCCCATCCCAACGACGCTGAAGTTTTGGCGTGGCAGGGCATTATCACCGCAGGTTATGCGCGTGAGCTGAGCGGCCTAAGCGCTTTAAGCAACGCCAAAGAAGCGCGTGCCGTGCTTGAGCGCGCCATCGAGATTGACCCAGAAGGCTACAACGCCTCAGCCTATGTGACCTTGGGCGTTTTGTATGCTCGTGCACCAGGTTGGCCTGTGGGTTTTGGCGATAAAAAGAAAGCCGAAGAAATCTTCAAAAAAGCCCTGAGCATTCGTTCTGAAGGCGCTGATGTAAACGGTTACTATGCTGAGTTCCTAGCAGAGCAAAAGCGTAACGACGAAGCCAAAGAGTATGCGCAAAAAGCAGCTAATGCGGAGCCGCGTGAAGGCCGAGATAACTCTGATGGTATCTTGATTGACAATGCTAAAGCGTTGGTGGAAACGTTAAATTAAGCGCATTTAAAAACCCACACAGCAATGCTGATCCATTGCTGTGTGGGCATTATTGCAGCACACACTGGTTTTAAGTAGAACAATAAGCCGTCATAGATATACCAAACCTACCCTTTCGTTTTTTATCAATATTTTCGGTGTGGCAAACGCGCAATCTCAACAGAGGTTGGGTATACTTTTCGCGTCCGTTTTGGCCCACTGGGCATGTAATAGAATCTATTTCTTTCTTAGCTTGTTATGGTGTTAAGGACGAACACAGGCAACGCTAGCAGTTAATAAGAGCAGGACATAATGCTATTTAGCCGTACCAGCCTAGCCGCAACTTTTCTGATGTTAGCTTCCTCCATGGCTGTTGCCGCACCGTGGATACCGGTGGGAGACATGCGCGCAAAACACAGTGTGCAACAACTGGCGGACCAAGGCTGCTTAGCAGCGCCCGTTACCACTTGGCCGTTGATGTGGGCCGATATTAGCCCTGCGCTCGATAATCCTGATGTTCCTGAGTCCTGCCGCCACACCATGGCGTGGCGCTATTTAACTTTTGAGCGCAACTATCATCGTGAAAGCGAAGCGCGCTTAACTGTGAAGGCAGGGCATGCAAGCCGCGAGCCTTTATTTCGTGATTTTCGCAATAGCCCACGGGAAAAAGGCGAATACGGTTTTACTCTCGATGTGCAAAAAGGGCGTTATGCCGCGGGTGTATCACCAACTTATGTACACCATCCGCGTGATGGAGATGAATGGCGGTTAGATAATAGCTACGTAGCTGTTAGGGCAGGTAACTGGGTGCTTGGTGCGGGTAACATTGATCGTTGGTGGGGGCCTGCTTGGCACAGTAGCGTCATTTTATCCCACAATGCGCGCCCCACCCCAGGCGTGTGGATTAACCGCGCCAGTGCGCAGCCTAGCCGCTGGCGGCCTGCGAGCTGGTTAGGGCCTTGGCACTTTGTAGCCTTTGCCACCGAACTAGAAAATAACCGCTATATCCCTAATGCCAAACTGTTTGGTGCCCGCTTTACCTTTAAGCCTGTGCCGTTTATGGAAGTGGGTTTAAGTCGTACGTTTCAATGGGGTGGCGAAGGGCGCTCGCAAAGTTTTTCTACCTTTGGCAATGCCTTAATTGGGCGCGATAACGGACAACGCGGCCCAGGCAACGACCCAAGCAACCAACTCGCCGGAGCAGATATACGCCTAGCAGCCCCAGTGGGCGAGCAAGTGGTGGGCTTTTATATGCAAATGATCGGCGAAGACGAAGCCGGTAGCATGCCTGCTAAATATATGCACCTAGCAGGGGTGGATATGGCCACCGCGTGGTTAGATGGCGAACAGCGTTTTTATTTTGAAGTGGCCGATAACCTCGTGGGCAGCTGGTTCAGCGAAAAAGTGCCCAACGTGGCCTACGAGCACTCCGTGTGGCGCAGTGGTTATCGCTACAAAAGCCGCAACATGGCTTCCACTTGGGAGGGTGATTCACGGGCGTATACCTTGGGTGCCACACAGTTTTTTAGTAATGGCAGCGAACTTGGCTTAACAGCGAGCTATCTTGAGCTGAATTATGTGGGCGCCGAACCAAAGTATACGGACGCCCAGCTAAATCACGTGCCCACCCACTTGGCGCTATATCCCCACAGCCAACAAGCGAGTTTATTTACCGCCTCTTATGGCTTTGATTTGTGGGGTGGAAAAGCCGGGCGACTAACCCTTGCAGGCCAATTTACCGATAAAAAATTAGTCACTAAGCACACCAGCAGTAGCAGCACAAACCTATGGCCAAAATTCAACGGTATGGTGGCCTGGGAGTACAGCGTTGAGTAAAGGTGTAAGCTAACCAAAAAATCGGCTTAATATAACAAACAAGGATGAAAAATGAGTTTAACCGCCAAATGCCCAGCAAGCCCTGCACCTGAAGGGGAAAAAGGCGAGTGGTACTTAATTCAAACTCGCCCCCGGCAAGAAGCCAGAGCGCACGAACACCTCGCAAACCAAGGCTTTGAAGTGTTTTTTCCAAAGCTCACAGTGGCACGCTTAAACAAAGGCCAAGAAACCCAGCGCCAAGAGCCTTTGTTCCCAAATTATTTGTTTGTGCACTTGCGGGCTGGCACCGATAACTGGAGCCCCATTCGTTCCACGCGTGGCGTGCTGCGTATGGTGACCTTTGGTGGCCGCCCACGCCCCGTGGCAGCAAGTATCATTGCCGCTATTCAGGATCGCTTGCAGAGCACTAGCGCTAGCAAAGCCCTCACACAGGGCGATAGGTTGCTGGTTAATACAAGCGATGACCCTAAAGCCGCTCTTGATGCTGTTTTTCAGCGTTACGACGGCGAGGAAAGAGTGATAGTGCTGCTTACATTGTTGCAGCGACAACAAGAGGTAAGTGTCCCTATTGCTCAAGTGCAAAAAACCTAATGTCAACAATGTGAACTGTTTATTGGTAATTATTGTTTAATACCGAGGTTAACCGCCTAGAAGTTTAAATACTGATGTTGTAGTCTCTGCGCACGTTTGCAGCACGTACTCATGGTTTTTTATCTCTAGGCAAAGTTAGTTTTAGCAATAGGTGCAAATCGAGCCTCTGCTAATAATGAATTATTATCCTTGCGGGCATTTGTATGGCCTTGTGGGAATTGAAAAGCCTGGAGGTAATCCTAGGGTGCTACCGTATACCAGCTATGTCGATGTAGGAATTAAACCATGTCTTTTTCTTTAATTAACTCGCCGTTAAAAGCTGCTTTAGCAGCGGTGACACTAACAGCAGTAGCCATGCCTGCTCAAGCGGATTTGTATGCAGGGTTAGCGGTGGGCTACACCGATGCTGAGTATCATCAGCAGGCTGCGGATGAACTCAAAGCAAATCCAGTGACAGCGCAATTACAGTTAGGTTACTTTTTTGTGGATTATTTTGGTCTCGAGGCTCGATACGGCACTTCGCTTAAGCAAAACAAAGGCATTGATATTGATGAAGTGGCTTCAATACTCGCCAAGATAAACATTCCCACTACACCGCGATTGGCGTTTTATGGGTTAGCTGGCTACTCCTCTGTAAAGCTGGATGAGAAGAATCTGGGCAAGAGTTCTGAAGATGGCGCAAGCTTTGGCTTAGGTGCTCATTTTGCCATCGACAAGAAAAGCGCTATTACTGCAGAGTTTGTTAATTACTTGGCTGGCGATGAAGTTCGATTATCCGGTGCGCAGCTTGGAATTCAGGTTAAATTTTAATTAGCGCCCTGCCATTAGTTTTGTGGAATTGAATATGAATAAACAACTTTATTTACTTGTCACTATGCTCGGCGTTTTATTGTTTGGATTTGCTCAGGCTCAAACGCCTACGGCAGAGCAAATGGCCATTTTTAAGAACTTACCGCCAGAACAACAACAGGCGCTAGCGAAAGAATACGGAGTTTCTTTACCGAGTGGTGGTGCATCTTCGGAGACGAGCTCTAAGTTAGAAGATGTCAAAATTAATGAGCCTCGTGAAAGAGTAGTGAATAGCCAAGAAGGCGAGGGCGATAAAAAGAAAAACGAAAGTAAAAAGTCAGCACTGCGTCGTTTTGGTGCCAACCTTTTTGCCAATTCGCCGAGTACTTTTGCCCCAACGAGCGATGCTCCCGTTCCCGCTAACTATCCCATTGGCACCGGTGATGAGATTATTGTTCAGTTGTTTGGTAAAGAAAACGCCACCCACCGTTTAACAGTGAACCGCAAAGGTGAAATTCAATTCCCTGCGTTAGGCCCTATCCAGGTGGCAGGCATGGAGTTTGGCCAAGTGAGCGACATGCTTACACAGCGCGTTAAAGAGCAAATGATTGGGGTAAATAGCAGCATTAGCTTAGGTAAGCTGCGCAGCATCCAGATTTTTGTAATGGGGGATGCTTATAAACCAGGCGCTTATACCGTTAGTGCGCTTACTACCATTTCCCAAGCCATTTATTACAGCGGTGGTTTTGGCGAGAAAGGCGCGCTACGTAATGTGCAGCTTAAGCGTAATGGCAAGATTATTCGCCAGCTAGACCTGTATGACTTGTTATTAAAAGGTGACACTAGCAACGATGTGCGCTTATTGGCGGGTGACGTGGTGCTTATTAACCCCGTGCAAAAGCTGGTGGAAATTACTGGGGAAATTAATCGCCCCGCTATTTATGAGCTGATGCCTGGTGAAACTCTGCGCGACATTGTGCGCATGGCGGGGGGGTTCACTGCCAACGCCTACTTAGAAAAAGTCAATTTAAAGCGCTACCACGAAGGCGATCGAAGAGAGTTGCTAACTCTCAATCTAGAAAAGGACAGTGAACTTAATCAAAAGCTTGTTACAGGCGATGTTGTTGATATTAAAAGGAAGTCAGAAAAACTTACCGCTTATGTTGAGGTAAAAGGGGATGTGCAGCACCCCGGTTATTTTGCGTGGCGCCCCGGCCTGCAAGTGGCTGACTTATTCAGTAACTTAGAAGCAGGCATTAATGACACCACGGATGTGAGTTACGCCATATTGGTGCGCGAAATTAACGAACGCAAAGATATCAAGGTGCTGCAGTTAAACTTAGCCACAGCTATTTTAGAGCCTCGCAGTGAAGATAACCTCACACTGAATAACCGAGATGTGTTGCTGGTGTTCAACCGCAAAAACGCCAAAGCAATGAGTGGCGAAGAGGAAAAGATCCAAGAGGATAGCGAAACGGCAGAGTTAATTAGCGCAACAGAGCGTGCCGAGCGGCAAAACACACGCCAAGAGTTGCTGGCGCCCGTGCTGTTGAAGCTACGCCAGCAGGCTCGATTGGGGCAGTCGCCAAAAATTGTTGAAGTGTTTGGTGAAATCCATCACCCGGGTAGTTACCCATTAATTGAAAATATGTCTTTAGCTAATCTTATTGATGCGGCCGGTGGGCTCACCTATGAGGCGTACACCGCTAATGCGGAGCTTTCTCGTATCAACGAAGATAGCGCCACAGAGCAGATGAGTGCTGATATCAAGAGTATTGATTTGCGTAACGTATTAAGCGAGAGGGGAACAGGGAAAGATATTATTTTGAAATCGGGTGATCGCCTTAACGTACTCGAAAAGCCTGACGCAAAATATAACGCAAAAGTAACGCTAAGAGGCGAAGTGCGGTTCCCTGGCACCTATCAAATCAGGCGCGGCGAAACCCTAAGCCAACTTATACAAAGAGCTGGAGGGCTAACAGAGTACGCTTACGTAAAGGGTGCAGTGTTCACACGCGAGGGTCTGCGCAAGCAAGAAGAAAAACTACTTAGACAATATGCGCAGGATATTCGCCGTGAAACAGCCAAACAAACTTTTCGTGTGGATAAAACCGCTGTATCGAGTATTAGTGATCCCGATAAAACAGTGAAGTTTGTGGAAGAAGCAGTAAAGAACCAGGCGCTCGGGAGAATGGTGGTTGAGCTTGATAGGGTCCTCAAGGAGGATGCGGAAGCTGACGTAGTGCTTGAGGATGGTGATTTATTGCATGTGCCTATTTATCGCAACACAGTATCTATTATGGGTGAGGTGCAAATGCCCATTAGCTACCACCTAGATCGCCGCCTAAGTATTAATGATTACATTGATAGAGCCGGAGGGACTAAAAAGCAGGCGGATACAGCACGAATTTTTGTTATAAGAGCCGATGGTTCCGTGTTTAGGCCAGGTTCGGGATATTGGTTTGGTAATAAAAAGCACAGATTAAGCCCAGGGGATACCATTGTGGTGCCGCTAGATACTAATTACCGCGATGCCTTGAGCACGTGGACCGCTGCCACGCAAATCCTTTATCAGACAGGTGTGGCCATCAAGGCGCTCAACCTCTAATACCTTTTGTTATTGGGTAAGATTATGACGGAACACAAACAAGCCGGCTATGCCGGCACCTACACCCCGGCTGACGATGAGATCGATTTAATCGAGCTCGTTAAAACCCTATGGCAGGGTAAGTGGATGATTATTGGTGTCACCTTTGTTTTTGCGGTGGCATCCGTGCTATATGCGCTTAGCCAGCCTAATGTGTATAAGGCCGATGCAGTGCTAGCTCCGGCAGAAAGCGGTGGCGGCAATAGCATGTCCAAGCTGGCGGCACAGTACGGCGGTATTGCTTCTCTTGCAGGGGTGAGTCTTGGTGTGGGGGAAATAACCACCACCGACCTGGCCTTACAAATCATTAAATCACGGCAATTTATTAATGAGTTTGTTGAAAAGCATCAATTATTAGTGCCATTGATGGCACTGAAAGAGTGGGATGCTGAAAATAATAAAATAATTCTAGACGAGGAAGTTTATGATGCCGACACCAATACCTGGCTGCGCGAGCCTAAAGGCTTAAGAGGCGCCACCCCCACAGCGCAAGAAGCTTATGAGGTGTTCACCAAAAACCATCTCAATGTGTCTAGTGATACCAAATCAGGCTTCCATACGGTGTCCATCACCCACCGCTCACCTTATGTGGCCCAACAGTGGGTGGCTTGGTTAATCGATGATATTAACCAAATGATGCGCGAGCGCAGCATCGAAGAGGCTGAAAATAATTTAGCCTACCTCAATGAGCAGCTCGAAAAAACCGCCATCGCTAATATGCAAACGGCGCTATATAACCTAATAGAAGAACAAACCAAAAGCTTAATGCTTGCCCAGGCGCAAAATGAGTTTGCTTTTAAGGTGGTGGACCCAGCCGTGGTACCAGAGGTGAAAAGTGGCCCTAAAAGAGCCCTGATTTGTATCGTTGGCACCATGGCTGGCGGCATGCTTGGCGTAATGCTTGTGCTCGTGATTTCTGTTGTAAGACAAGAAGCCTCGAAGGACAAGGCTTAGCTGCGCTCTCTTAACCGCCACCTTGTATGCTGAGTTCGCTACAGGGTGGCACCATGATTAAGATTACTAACACCTTGTGGTATGCGTGAGCAACTCGTCAGCTTTACTCTAATTGCCATCACAGTGATGAATTCACCCTCAGTTAATGAAAAATAAGCTAAAACAACAGTAGAAACTCCCCAAAGCCATTGCGCATCTTTTTGCTTTGCTGCACAATCCGTTCATCATCTGAACACAACTGAACCTATATCATTAATGCACGACGATATTCACTTTAAGCTGCTACAGCTGTTGCAGCACAATCCCAATATTTCCCAGCGCGAACTGGCGGCCGAGCTAGGTATTAGCCTTGGCAAGGTGAACTATTGCGTGCGCGCCTTGGTGGATAAAGGCTGGGTGAAGATGAATAACTTCCGCAAAAGCGAGCGCAAGGGCGCTTACTTGTACCAGCTCACCCCCACAGGCATTAGCGAAAAAGCCGCACTTACCGTGCGTTTTTTGCGTCATAAAGAAGCAGAGCATCAGCGTTTAATGGAAGAAATCGAAGCCCTGCGCCAATTAGTGGCAGAGCAAGAAGGCAGCGCCAAATAGCCATTAAGCGCTAAAAAATTGAAAAAATAACACGTTTTTAGGAAATTGACGCCCAATCCTAGGGCGGTAGCGTGTTTGTTGGCAGTTAAAACACAAGAAGCGAAGAACGGATAATGTATAAAACGAAACTCTCTCCCCTCAACATCACCGTAGCCGGCACTGGCTACGTGGGCCTCTCTAATGCGGTGCTGCTGGCACAGCACAATAACGTTACCGCTATTGATATCGTGCCCGAAAAAGTGGCGCTGCTAAACAACAAGCAATCGCCCATTGAAGATGCAGAAATTAAGGATTTCTTGGCCAATAAACCGCTTAGTTTTAAAGCCACGCTCGATGCCGAAGAAGCCTACAGCGAAGCGGATTACGTGATTATCGCCACGCCCACCAACTACGATGAAAAAACCAACTACTTCGATACCTCAAGTGTGGAAGCGGTGATTAACCAGGTGGCGGGCATTAACCCCAACACTACTATTATTATTAAATCCACCATTCCCGTGGGCTACACCGCCGAGCTGCAACAGCAGTATCCACAGCTAAATATTATTTTCTCGCCTGAGTTTTTGCGCGAAGGCAAAGCCCTGTACGACAACCTGCACCCCAGCCGTATTATCGTGGGCAGCCATTGCCAAGCGGGCAAACAATTTGCTGCGCTACTAAAGCAGGGCGCGATTAAGCAAGATGTGCCCGTGCTGTTCACCAACAGCACCGAAGCCGAGGCGGTGAAGCTGTTTAGCAACACCTACCTTGCCATGCGCGTGGCGTATTTTAACGAGCTAGATAGCTACTGCGCCGTGAACGGCTTAGATACCCGCCAAATTATCGAAGGCGTAGGGCTAGACCCACGCATCGGCAACCACTACAACAACCCCAGCTTTGGCTATGGCGGTTACTGCCTACCCAAAGACACCAAACAGCTACTGGCCAACTACGAAAACGTGCCCAACAACATTATTGGCGCCATTGTAGCGGCCAACCGCACCCGTAAAGATTTCATTGCCGATGACATCCTCAAGCGAATGCGCGCCCAAGACCCGAAAGAAAACGCCGTGGTGGGCATCTATCGCCTGATAATGAAAGAGGGCAGCGACAACTTCCGCGCCTCGGCCATCCAAGGCATTATGAAGCGCATTAAAGCCAAAGGCGTGGAAGTGGTGGTGTATGAGCCCGTGCTAGAAGCCGAGCATTTTTATAACTCGCGTGTTGTTACAGACTTGGAAGAGTTTAAGCAGGTAAGCCAAGTGGTGGTGGCTAACCGGCTGGATGACAACTTAAAAGATGTGGCTGAGAAAGTGTATACCAGAGATTTATTCCAGAGTGATTCTTAATAAAAATGAGCCCTCTAACTTGATTAAATGTAATCGTTAGAAAATCGAGATAAAGTAGTGTTAAAAAAAATCACCTCACATCGCCTGTTTAAAAACACATCTGCATTGCTCATTATGCAGATGTTCACCTATGTGGCACCATTTATTGTTTTGCCGTATTTGTCGCGCACATTGGGGGCAGAAGGTTTTGGGTTAATGGTGGCAGCGTTAAGCCTTGCGGTAATTGCTAACGTATGTACAGACTTTGGCTTTAATCTTTCAGCAACTTATTTAATTTCACGCAAGCAGAACCAAACGCGCTATATATCAAAAGTAATTACTGCAATTTATACCCTAAAGCTGTTGCTGCTTGTGCTGGTGTTTGCAGGTATTGCGTTGTATTTAGCCCTAGCTGTTAGCTACACGCCTTTGGCTATTGTGTCCATTTACATGACAGTGTTTTTTCAGGCCTTTATGTCACCTTGGTTGTTTCAAGGCATAGAAAAAATGAAGCTAATCACCTACTCCACTATTGCTTCACGCATGGTGTATGTAGTGATTATTTTCTTGCTGATTAAGCACAAAGACGATTACGATTTAGCCTTAATGTGTAATGCAATCGCCACCATGTTGGCGTGTTTCTTGGCCAACTGGCTAATAAGAAGGGAAGGCTATACCCTGACCAAGCCCTCGAAACGACTGATTAAATTAATGTTGGCACACAGCAGCCAGTTTTTTGTATCACGTGTAGCATTGCAAGCATCTTCATCTATAAGCGTATTAGTGTTGAATACCTTTGTAACGCCAGCACAAGTGGGTATCTATGGCGCAAGTGATAAACTATTTAATGCTTTCAAAAGTCTAATCAACCCCTTCAGCCAAGCTTTATATCCATATATGGCGAATACAGGTAACACCAAGTTGCTGTTTAAACTAACTGCCTTACTCGGGTTGGCCATGTTAGTGCCAGCAGGCATAGGGTTCTATTTTGCTGAAGAACTAATTACCTTTATTTACGGCATTGATTTTATCGAATCAGCCAGTATATTACGGATTTTTATCGTGACTGGTTTTTTTGCATTTTTTTCTATCCTGTATGGTTATCCTGCATTTGCGTCTATCAAACGCGTTGATCTTGCAAATAAAAGTGTGATTTGGGGAGGGGTAGTACAGGCGCTACTTCTGCTTGGCCTGATACTGTTAGGAATGGTAACAATTATGAATGTTGCCTATGCAGTATTAGGGTCATTAATAATAATTTTAGGTTTGCGAATATTTTGGTTTATAAAACACAGCAAACTAAACAAATAATTTAATGAGGAATATATGTCTAAAGTAATTGGTTATACAACAGGTGTTTATGATTTATTTCATATTGGGCACTTAAATGTTTTACGTCGAGCGAAAGAACAGTGCGATTTTTTAATAGTAGGCGTCACTACAGATGAACT
>Ga0209487_1000171_pt1 | contig 60412 bp, 62 predicted proteins | sample Poulit2012_FD_187524 | JGI IMG/M metagenome (GOLD analysis project Ga0209487, IMG submission 187524) | Agricultural soil microbial communities from Georgia to study Nitrogen management - Poultry litter 2012 (SPAdes) (version 2) | ecosystem: Environmental > Terrestrial > Soil > Agricultural land... | reverse complement strand
GGATCCCAATGCGCAGTTATTGGCTACTGAATCGGCAGATAAATATATATATCAAGATGCTTCCGGTGCAGAAACCGTGACCATCGTCGCCGAACCACCGAGTTCAGAAGGCACCCGTGTCTGGTTAGCAACAAATGAATACACCGGCATGCTAGTTGTCTTGGGGCACAAAGCCCAGGTCTTGTATGATCTAGCAACTCTAGAAGCTGAAGAACGCGGAGTCGACCCGCAGGTTCGTGCACCGCTGCCAGGTACCGTTACAGCACTTCATGTGCCCGATGGTAGTTATGTCCGCGTCGGCGAGCCCGTAGTGACCATCGAAGCAATGAAGATGGAACACCAATTAAAAGCCCCGATAGAGGGCACCGTGACCATCCATGTCATCCAGAGTCAGACCGTGAGTCTTGACCAAAACATTCTGACAGTCACTGGTGAAGCAACTGACAAGACCGAGTAAGACCGCCTCGGCGAAAGAAGGAAGAATTATGTCACACGAACACGTGCTCGACGAAGAACAACTTGCCCTGGTGGAAGCGGTACGCGAGTTTTCTCAAGAAGTCGTCGCTCCAGTTTCTGCCAAACACGACAAAGAAAAATCTTTCCCTTACCAAATTGTCTCTCAAATGGGCGAAATGGGTCTATTTGGCCTACCCATACCCGAAGAGTACGGTGGCCAAGGTGGCGATTATTTTACCTTATGTCTAGCTCTTGAAGAATTGGGCAAAGTCGACCAGTCGGTAGCTATTACTTTAGAAGCCGGAGTGTCACTTGGCATGATGCCAATTTTGAAGTACGGGACTGAACAGCAGAAACAACAGTGGTTACCTGCGCTTGCTGATGCAGAGCATCTGGCGGGATTCGGATTGACAGAACCCGGGGCAGGCTCTGATGCCGGTGGGACTCAAACCCGGGCAAGGCTGGCAGACGGTACCTGGACTATTAATGGCAATAAAGAATTCATTACCAACTCAGGCACCGACATCACATCAATGGTAACCGTGACCGCACTTACCGGTGACGACGAAATTTCTACAATTATTGTGCCATCCGGCACCCCGGGATTCACAGCTGAACCAGCTTACGACAAGGTTGGTTGGAACGCGTCCGATACGCACCCGTTAACGCTGAACGATGTAGAAGTACCCGAAGAAAACTTGCTGGGCGAACGCGGCCGGGGCTTTGCCAATTTTTTGGGCATTCTAGATGAGGGCCGTGTTGCAATTGCAGCCTTGGCTACTGGTGCGGCACAAGGATGTGTAGACGAGTGTGTAACCTACGCAAAGACGCGCAAAACTTTTGGCCGCCCCATCGGGGATAATCAAGGCGTATCATTCAAAATTGCGCGCATGCAATCGCGTGCGTATGCTGCACGTTCGGCCTACTACACTGCAGCGCAACGAATCGTAGCGGGGCTGCCGTACAAGACCGAAGCCGCCATAGCTAAACTGATTGCATCCGAAGCAGCAATGGACAATGCTCGCGATGCCACCCAGATTTTTGGTGGCTATGGTTTCATGAATGAGACGCTGGTGGCCCGGCACTATCGCGACTCTAAGATTTTAGAAATTGGTGAAGGCACCACCGAAGTCCAGTTAATGCTCATTGCTCGTTCACTAGGGTTTTAGGAGTACCATGACGGCCACCTCAAAAATTATCCAGCAGCGCGGATTATATTATGACGAAATCGAGGTTGGTGCTATCTACCGGCACGCCCCCGGTAGAACCGTGACAGAAGCCGATAACGTCAGCTTCTCGACTCTGACCATGAACACCCAGTCTTTACATTTAGATGCTCATTGGTCAGCCCAACAAGAGTTTGGCCAGCCGCTGGTAAATTCAATGTTTACATTGTCCACCATTGTCGGAGCCTCCGTGGCACAACTAACTCAGGGGACGATCGTGGCCAACCTTGGCTTTGAGAAGGTCAACTTTCCCAAGCCGCTCTATCATGGCGACACGTTATATTCGGAAACAGAAAGTATGGACAAGCGACTGTCGTCGTCACGTCCCGGACAAGGCGTCATCACCTTCCGTCACATCGGACGCAACCAACATGGCGATATCGTGGCCGAATGCATCCGGGCCACGATGTTATGGGAATCTGAAGACAAACACCGCAAGGCAACAGCATGAACACGTTTAATTTGGGGCCTGCAATCCTGTTTGTCCCCGCCGATCGTCCGGAGCGATATGCAAAGGCTTATGAGCGTTCAGATGCAATTATCATTGATTTGGAAGATGCGGTAGCGCCAGATGATCGGCGTGCGGCTCGTCGCGCTCTAGCAGCACACCTGACGGCCATGGATGACGCCACCACCGCAAAAACAATTGTCCGGGTCAATCCGTTCAATGATCCCGATTTTTCGGAAGACGTCAAGCTGTTAAACACTACATCGATAGCTTACGTCATGGTACCGAAGTCAGAAAGTCCTGCTGCCTTTGACCAAATCTCCGCTGCTCTGCCAGGTGTTGAGCTCATTGCACTGTGTGAAACCGCTGCGGGAGTAGCTCAGGCAGTCAGTATCGCACAGCATCCAGCGGTAGCCGGTTTGATGTGGGGTTCAGAAGACTTGATGGTGTCCACTGGAGGGACGTCATCGCGCTTTGCTGATGCTACGTATCGCGATGTACCACGTTTTGCACGCGCTCAAGTGCTACTGGCTGCCGCAGCAGCAGGCAAGGCTAGCATCGATACGATTCACACCGACCTATCACCTACCCAGCAATTCATAGCCGAAGCTGAAGATGCCGTCGCCACCGGATGGACTGCTAAAGCGTGTATCCACCCGGCACAAGTCCAAGTGGTTCGTAAGGCCTATACACCTACCGACACCGAAGTCGAATACGCTGAGGCGTTACTTCGTGAGGTGCCACACCACGCAGGAGTCTTTCAGTTCCGTGGCTCGATGGTTGATAGCCCGCTAATTGCGCATGCACGAAACGTACTGGACCGCGCAGCTAAGCTCAAAGACACTAAACCCTAACGGGCCTATCTGGGTTCATCGGTATATGTCAGTTGCTCTAAAATGGCATCCAAAATAGGGCGATCCGCAGGGATCCATTCAAGCGCATGAATATCGCGTGCGTTCAGTGCTGCCCAATGCAACTGATCATGTTCCGTCAGTGGTGCGACTTTGCCCTTGGTCACGACCGCGGTATAAACATGCATGTGCATCCCATTATCGAGCAGCCAGCCACGTTCGTCCGGTGCGTGGACCAGACCCAAGATATCGATGTCTACGCCAAGTTCTTCGTAGATTTCGCGGATTAAACCATCACTATTTGACTCGCCGGCTTCAACCTTGCCGCCAGGAAATTCCCAGTAGCCAGCTAGGGACTTGGGCGCTTTACGACGCGCAGCCAACATTTTGCTTGGTTGTGTTGAATCATCCAATATCGCTGCGCCCACGACAACACGACGGGACAAATTAGTTTGCATACTTATTAGCCTATCCGCTCGTGCCTGGCTGAACGCCTAAGACCGGCCAGGTTCATCAAGAGCATGTTTGATTTGAGAACGGGAATATTTGCCGTAATTTTTGGGTTCTATCCACTGATAGTTCAGATTTGAAATAATTGCTGACCGTCCCTAAGGTCGCCCTAGTTTACTTTTAAAATAATGTTGGAGGGATTTATGCAGTTCGGTATTTTCACTATCGGTGACGTTACTCCGGATCCGCACACTGGAAAAGCACCATCAGAACACCAGCGAATTAAAGACACCGTCAAGATTGCAAAGCACGCTGAACAGGCTGGTTTCGAAGTATTTGCAACCGGTCAGCATCACAACCCACCCTTTGTCGCACCCGGCAATCCGCCGGTTTTATTATCTCATATAGCTGCACAAACCCAGGATCTCGTCTTATCCACCGCCACCACGCTGATCACCACTATGGATCCAGTACGACTTGCAGAAGACTACGCATACCTGCAGCACTTATCAGATGGACGCATGGACCTTACGCTGGGCCGGGGCAATACCGGTCCCGTTTATCCCTGGTTTGGCAAAGATATCCGTCAGGGAATTGCACTGGCGGTAGAAAACTACAACTTGCTGCACCGCTTGTGGCGCGAAACAGAGGTCAACTGGGAAGGTCGCTTCCGCAGCCCATTACAGCAATTCACTGCGACACCGCGCCCGTTAGATGACGTGGCACCATTCGTCTGGCACGGTTCGATCCGGTCACCAGAAATTGCCGAACAAGCCGCCTATTATGGCGATGGCTTTTTCCATAACAATATTTTTTGGAACAAGGAGCACATCATTCAAATGGTTGAGCTCTATCGCAGGCGGTACGAGTACTATGGTCACGGCAAAGCCCATCAAGCGTATGTCGCATTGGGCGGTCAGGCATTTATGCGAGAAAGATCCCAAGACGCTTGGAATGAATTCCGACCATATTTCGACGATGCTCCAGTTTATGGTCACGGTCCATCAATGGAAGACTTCACCAAGATGACTCCCCTGACGGTGGGCTCACCTGAACAAGTCGTAGAGCGTACCCTTGAATTTCGAGATTGGGTTGGGGATTATCAGCGGCAGATGTTCTTAATAGACCACGCCGGACTACCCACTAAAACGGTATTAGAACAGCTTGATTTGTTTGGCGACAAAGTCCTGCCGGTGTTGCGCAAAGAGTTCGCTAAGGCACGTCCAGCTGATGTTCCGGCGACACCGACCCATGACTTCCTCAAGCAACGTCAGGCTGCAGGTGATGCCCCTGTTGCTGGAGGTGGCGCAGAATCACAAGCATACCGTGATCGGCAGCGAATCCAAGAAGCTAAGAGCAATTAGCTCTATTGCGAGACAGGTATACTAACGAACCGGGCGACATGAAAGATAACTATGGCAACAGCATTTGAATCAACTGACTCATTCACTCCGCACTCCCGGCACATTGCCGTTGTAGCGGCCGGCCTTAGTGACCCAAGCTCAACTACTATGTTGGGAAACCAACTATCTGAGACGGCGGCTGAGGCACTTTCACAGCGTGGACATAAGGCTGAGGTGCACCATTTTGAATTGCGCGAAGTGGCAACCGATATTGCTGAGTCTATGGTCACGTTCACTCGTTCTGAGCGGTTGAACACGATGCTCAATGAGGTACAACAGGCAGATGGGGTCATTGCTGTCACCCCGGTATTCAAAGCGTCCTATTCCGGGTTATTCAAGTCATTCTGGGATTTGATTGACAATGATGCTCTAACAGGGGTACCAATCCAATTAGGTGCCACCGGTGGCAGCCCACGGCACTCTCTAGTAATAGATACTGCTATGCGTCCATTATTCTCCTACCTTCGGATGCGTGTTATGCCAACGGGCGTTTATGCAGCGACTCAAGACTGGGGGGCCACAGAACAGACAGATTCAGTGCCTAACGAAGCGTATTTGAGCCAACGCATTATTCATGCTGGTGAAGATCTTGCCGATGTGGTCTCTCGGTTAGATCCTCGCCCACGTCAAACATCACCTAAACCTAAAGAATTGGAGGTGATCCCTTTTGAACAACTCCTCAACGGACCTCACCCATGAACAACTGTTACAGCCCCTGGGCCCAGCGTTCCGTGTTTATTTTGAAACTACAGCGCGGTTATTGGATCGGCTGGAAAAACGGCTGAAAGATCAACTTGGTCTAACACTTAGTGAATACAATATGTTGCTATTGCTCTCGGAAGCGCCTGACGCCAGGATGCGGATGGGCCAGTTGGCCAGTGCGATTGTATTTTCCCCATCGCGTCTGACTTACCAAGTCAAAGTACTATCTGAACGAGGACTAGTACGCAAGGTGAAATGTTCTGAAGATGGCCGCTCTTGGCAAGCCGAACTGACAGATGAAGGCCGGGCTGTGTTTCGGCGCGCATCGATTATTCATGCAAGAGGCGTCAAGCGTCTGTTTACTGATGCCGTCTCAGCAGATCAACTACTGATAATGCATCAGGTTTTTGGTCAGGTTGCCAACAACCTTGACGAGACGGCTGAAGACTAAGTCAACTGGCAGTGCCTAACACAATTTCGACGGTGTCAGCCCGCTGCGCTAGTAGTTCCTGATCAGCGATCAACGCGCGTAGTGTCGTGAGCATAAGCTTATGACCTACGGTATCTTTGGGGTCGGTGGGTGTAGCCACCAATGCCAGCTCCGGTCCGGCACCACCACCGGAAATCACTTGACCATCCTTAGTTTGTGTTGCGACACCGCGACCTGGAGCCAACGCAAGTTGGGCTAAACCAGGAACTAAATCGGTCAGCTCACCCAACTGATGAGCTATCTCAGTATCCTCATACGATGGGGTCCAGTTTTGCTGTTGTGCCAAGGCGTACACTTCAGGTCGACGGACCACATAGGTCAAGTACGCCCCGGGATCTATAACGACTAATTCATTGCCTTCATCGACAGCGCTCAAGCAAGCTCTGGGCATCCACACTGCTACAGGGCGTGCGCCTTTATGCCAGGCGGTCAGTTTCGGTATCGAAGTAAATACCGGTAGAGCTCCCCGCCCATCCGCAGACTCCAGTGAGACTAAGGCGACGTCGGCTTCCTTATCGGACTCAACCGTATATTCTTTGCCGTCGTCATCAACGTGAACCTGCTGGGTGGTTTCCGCCACCGTTGGGACCACAGCTGCGAAAACGCGAATCTTTGCCAAGACAGCAAATACGTCTTTTTCGTTGGCGTTTCCGTCAATCAGATCCTGACTAACTTTGCTCCAGGCTTCATCTTCTAAGCCGTCATCAGTGTCAAATGCGTGAAGCGGATTTGATGACCCATTTATACCAGTTCCCCCGAGGTCACGGCCTCGCCAAGTCTGTCCAGCAGAATCGGTAGGATGCCCAAATGCATCACGGTTTTGTCGCGCTAGATTACGATCAATCGCTGCCTGGATATGTCCTGGCAGCTGAGGTTTATCGGACATGAGAACTTATACGTCTTCCGCCGCGGTACCGGAAGCTACCTGTAATGCCTGCGGCAAAGTAAATTGTCCCGCGTAGAGGGCTTTGCCAATAATGGCACCTTCAATTCCATGATTGGCCATGGCCGCCAGTTGAGCAATGTCATCCAGTGTTGAAATACCGCCGGATGCAATAACAGGTTTGCCAGTTTGTGTTGCAATTTCCAATAACAAGTCAGTATTAGGCCCAGTTAGAGTTCCATCTTTTGTAATATCAGTAACTACATAACGGGCACAACCGGCTTGCTCTAGTTGGCTAAGCACCTCCCAGATATTACCGCTTTCTTCCACCCAGCCACGTGTGGCAAGTTTTTCGCCACGCACATCTAGTCCAACGGCAATTTTATCGCCATATTTATGGATAACTCTGGCGGTCCATTGCGGATCTTCTAGTGCAGCTGTACCCAAATTTACTCGGGTGGCGCCCATTTCAAGGGCTTCATCTAGCGACTCATCGTCACGTAAGCCACCTGATAGTTCAATTTTGATGCCTAGCTCTCGAGTGATACGGCGGATGATTTCTCGATTATTGCCGTGACCAAATGCGGCGTCCAGGTCCACCAAGTGGAGCCATTCTGCCCCGAGTTGTTGCCACCCGATTGCGGCTTCGAATGGGTCACCGTAGTTGGTAGCAGTGCCGTATTCGCCTTGGACCAGGCGAACAGCCTGGCCGTCTTGTACATCGACGGCTGGAAGTAGTGCTAATGGTGTGGTCATATTTCTCCGTAACTAATCTGCCCAAGGGACAGTAACAAAAGCAGCAATGATTGCCAGTGCGGCAAGGATAACGAAAGTGATGCGCACCCAGATAGGAGCTTTTTGGCGGTGCAAGGACCAGGAACCGCCGAGCAAGATCCCGCCAAGGGCCAGTAATAATGTTGACCACCAGGGCATTAGAGTGTTCCTAACCAGTTTTCGAGTAGTTGTAAGCCCGCCTGCCCGGATAGTTCAGGATGAAACTGTATGCCAGTCAACGGCCCATTTTCTACCGCAGCAATAAAGTCTCCACCATACTCTGCCCAGGAAACTTGTGGTGGATACATGCTCTGGATCGCTTGATCAAAGGCCCAGTCTAATACGGCATATGAATGGGAAAAATAGAAGCGCTGACCGGTTAGCCCAGCAAATATCAAACTAGTCTCGGCTGGCCGAACTGTGCTCCAGCCTATATGCGGGACTGTACTTGCCGGCAGCACTTCGACAGAGCCCGGCCATTCACCCATTCCCTCATGTATGCCAAATTCTACAGATCGTTCAAATAAGACCTGGTGACCTACGCAGACGCCCAAGACCGGCCGGCCACCGGCTACACGTTGGCCAACCCAGCGCAGTACGCTGAGCTGATCCATTGCCTGTTTACTTGCTCCGAACGCTCCACTACCGGGTAATACCATGCCGTCAGCTTTGACAAGTTCTTGGCCATTGGACGTGGTAATTACCTCAGCACCAAGGTAGTCCAACGCGTAAGCTAACGAGCCCACGTTGCCGATACCATAATCTGCAATGGCAATTACAGGCTTATGATGGACCACTACAGCGCACCTTTTGTGGAGGGGATACCTTCTACCCGTGGATCTTGTTCCACAGCTTGCCGTAACGCCCGCGCCAACGCCTTGAATTGTACTTCTACTATGTGGTGCGGATCGCGTCCGCGCAGTAAGTCAATGTGCACATTAATAGCGGCGTGGTAGCTGAAGGACTCGAATACGTGACGAGTCATGGCACCGGTGAAATGTCCACCGATCAAGTGATATATCTGAGCTTCTGTTTCACCTTCATGTATGAAGTAGGGTCGTCCTGACAGATCAACTGACGCTCGTGCCAAGGCCTCATCCATGGGTATGGTGGCCTCACCGTAACGGCGTATCCCTCGTTTCTCCCCCAGAGCTACTTTAAACACCTCGCCGAGGGTAATTGCTACGTCTTCAACGGTGTGATGAACGTCTATATGAGTGTCACCAGTGGCCTTGACCGACAGGTTCATCAACGAGTGACGAGCCAGCGCATCAAGCATATGGTCGTAAAAAGGCACACCCGTAGAAATATCGCCGCTACCAGTGCCATCAAGGTCGAGCTCAACGTACACATCGGATTCCGAAGTGGTTCGCTTCATCGATGCTTTTCTGCCAGAGATTAATTCAGCTGCCATAGAGGCTAGGTAACTCCTTATTCAGCGGGTTTTGGGTGCAACATCCCATTATAGTTCGCGATGGGTACGATGAGTTCATTCTAGGCACCAATTACTTCACGTAATGCGCTCAGAAAAGCTGTAGTTTCTTCGGCTGTACCGGCTGTGACGCGTAGGTGGTGTGGAATACCGACATCACGGATCAGTACACCACGGTCTAGGAGTCCTTGCCATACAGCATGGGCATCTTCAAACCAACCAAAGAATACGAAATTTGAATCCGATACGGCCGGTTTTAGGCCAAGCTGTTTAAGTTCTTTGACGATGCGATCCCGCTGGGTTCTTATTTCATCCACGGTTGCAAGGAGCATATCAACGTGGTCTAAGGCGGCGATTGCTGCGGCCTGCGTAATAGTAGAGAGGTGATATGGCAACCGTACGAGTCGTAGAGCATCAGTAACCTGCGGTGACGTTGCTAAGTATCCTAAGCGGGCGCCAGCTAACGCGAATGCCTTCGACATGGTGCGCGAAACAACGAGCCGCTCTCTGTCCGGCAGCAGGGTAAGTGCAGACTGCGTACCTTCACGTGAGAACTCCTCATATGCTTCATCGACAACCACTATGGCGTTAAATTCACTGCCGGCCTCGTATACACTTGCAACCACGTCCAGTCCCAGTGCAGTACCTGTAGGATTGTTCGGCGAACACAGAAAAACGATGTCGGGCTGGGTATCCTTCACTTGCTGTGCAGCTGATTCTGGGGTCAGTACGAAATCGTTAGCTCGATGACCGCCGACATATTCTGTATTGGTCCCGGCTGCTAATAGCGGATACATGGAATACGTTGGCGGAAAGCTCAGCATTTTACGACCCGGACCGCCGAAAGCTTGCAGGATCTGTTGCAGGACTTCATTTGAACCATTAGCTGCCCAAATGTGGTCCTGGGTCAGTTCATGCCCCAAATAGTTAGCTAAACGCTGGCGTAATTCCGTAAATTCTCGATCCGGATAGCGGTTCAGCGAGGCAGCGGCACCATGCACTGCCTGGCCAATAGCATCAACAACAGGTTGTGGCACCGGGTACGTGTTTTCGTTGGTATTGAGTAAGTGAGTTACCTCGAGCTGTGGGGCGCCATAGGGTGATTGTCCACGCAGATTGTCACGAAGTGGTAGAGCCTCAAGGGCTGCTTGTTGAGCTGGTTCCTGCTGTTTAGTCACGTCAACATCATAGCTGCGGGCTGCCTCACCCTGCACCGGGTGACGTTAAGCATTCATTCTGTAATTGGGATATATAGGGTCTGTCCAACTTCTAAGTCCGAAGAAGCAAGATCATTATATGCCAGGATTTGGTCAAAAATGACGCGCTGCTCGCGATCGCCAGACAAGCGCGCGGAGATGCCCCATAGGGTATCTCCTGGTTGAACAACGATCTGGTCGTAGTCTCCATTAGAATTTATTTCTTCTGCAGCAAGCGCAGACGACCATGGTTGCTGCGACAACAGTACAAAGACTAAAAAGCCGGTTAACATTGCACTAGCCAGACCAGCTACCACCAACTTGGCTCGGTGTCTAAACGGACTAGTTATGGCTGCAATGGTGGTGGTACCCATTGGAGGTCTCCTTCCGGTTTCCAAACAATGACGATGTACATTCATTGAAGCAACCAGGTAGGACACTATAAGGATTTAAGTGGCTGGTCTGGAGCTGGCCGACCGGAGAGGTAGCGGTTTTAGAAACAGACGACTCGTCAAGCCCTTGAGATACGCTGCATTCCATGTCCTCTCAGTTGATCATCGAGAGAACCGAAATAAGAAGCTGCGCTGAAGTTTCTTACTTGCAGTCTTCAGTGTATTCGTCGTCTCGAAGCCCGTTAAGTATTGGTAGCAAGCCGCTGAAGACTGCCCAGTACTTGATCAAGTGAGCCTGTGGCCCAAAAGTCTGGCATGGAGTTACGAAGAAAGCCCCCGTAACCGGCGGTTGCTAACCGGGAATCTAAGATAGCCACTACTCCTCGATCTGAAGAAGAGCGAATCAACCGTCCGGCGCCTTGTGCCAGACGAACTGCTGCATGATTGGCCGAGACTGCCATAAAACCATTCCCGCCACGTTGGCTAATGTAGCGAGACCGAGCCGAAGCCAATGGGTCGTCTGGTCGTGGAAACGGAATCCGATCGATAGTGACTAACCGTAGTGCATCGCCTGGCACATCAACGCCTTGCCACAAGGTGAGTGTCCCAAAAAGACACGCACTGGAATCTTGGGTAAATTCATCGATCAGCCCAGAAAGCGTAGACTCACCTTGGACTAAGATATTGAGATCATTTCCGAAACGGTGTCGCATTTCTTGTGCGGCTGCTTTTACCGCACTCCGTGACGAGAACAGACACAGTGCTCCCCCATTGGAGGCTTGCAATAGCCGTTCGAGCCGATCATGGCTCTGTACCGAAGGCTGCGGTCCAGGCCTCGGCAGGTCATCGGCTACATACAGAATGCCCTGTTTCGGATAATCGAACGGGCTACCAACGTCTAGGGTCTTAAACTTAGTGCCACCATTGAGGCTAAAACCTAGATCACCGATGATCGCATCGAATTTACCGCCGATTGTCAGTGTCGCTGACGTAAGGATCACGGTTGCTTCATTGAGTAACTTATCCCGGAATTTGCCCGCTATAGATAATGGAGCAGCATATAGCAGCGGTGCTGCATGGGGGTCGGCTTCAACCCACCCTTGGCCGGGCTCAAATTGAGATGGTCGCGTTGCCCAAATGACCATATCTCCGTTGGGTTGGCTTCCTGCCGAAATTAGCTGCTCGGTGGTTTCAAGAACCTCAGTTAATCGGTTTCTTATTAGTTGTCGATCCGGGTCCTCTGTATCGGTGGTTCCTGATTCTTTGACGTCACTTATCAATTGACGAGTTTGATCGCGCACCGTTTCTAGCGCATCGAGTTGGTGATCGCCAAGACCTTGAGCAAACCATCCAGTGGGAACTGGACTGAAGGCTGCTTCTAACGCTGCTGCCGCATCAGTAAGATCCGAAGAGACCACGGAAGCTTCTTGTCTGGCCTGTTTTGCAATGTTGCGAATTATTGGACCCGATAGGTGAGCGGTTACTGCTGAGGTGATTCGGTCTGTCAACTCATGTGCTTCATCGATAACTATCGCGTCAGTGGCTGGCATGATGTTGAGATCTTCAAACGCAGCTATAGCCAGCATTGCATGATTTGTTACGACAATGTCTGCTTCTGCCGCCGCTTCACGGGCGAGTTCTGAAAAACATTCGTCAGCAAATGGGCAGCGCGTCGGTCCAATGCACTCCCGGGCGGTAACCGAAACTTGCCGCCAGGCTTCGTCAGTGACCCCTGGCTTCAGATCATCCCGGTCACCAGTAGCCGTCTCTTCAGCCCAATTTCGCAACCGCATAACTTCTTCGCCCAGTTGCGATAAGGGTTGGCCTGAGACATCTGTGGAATCAAGTAGTCCATCGTCCTCGGGTGCCATCGCAGCACCGTGCAGTTTATGTTTGCATACATAATTTGCTCGGCCCTTAAGCAATGCCACGTCGACGGCACGTGGCAGCGTGGGTTCTAAACTCGCTAACATACGAGGAAGATCGCGATTAATAATTTGACTTTGTAGCGCAAGTGTAGCGGTGGCGATAACCACCGGCGCATCGCTGCCTAGCGCATGCTCTACCGCAGGAACTAAATAAGCCAAGGACTTGCCCGTTCCAGTGCCAGCTTGAACTAACAGGTGGGTGCCCGTCTCAAAGGCTTCTGTAACCTGCTCGGCCATCCGTTGTTGGCCTGTCCTAGTTTGGCCTCCGATGTCGTCGACGACCTCAGCCAGCCAAGCGCTAACTTGAGATTGCGTTTGACTGGCTGGTTTCGTATCTACCGGTCGCTTACCGGACATAACTTAGATAGCGGTCCTTATCCTCGGGGTACACAAGCACAGTCATCGCCGTGCCTTCAGGTTCGTATGTTTCAGCTAAAATTTCAGTTTCGTCAGAATGTAGTTGGTGGACCACATCACCATGTGTGTATGGGACTAATAGATCCATGTGCAGGCTTGGACGCGGCAGTGCCTGGGCGATTGCTTGTTGCAGCTCCTCGATCCCCTCACCTGTAGTTGCCGAACTGATTATAGCGTTTGGATAGCGTCGACGTAGACGGGCTAGCACCAACGGGTCTGCCACATCAGCCTTATTGAATACTAACAGTTCGCGTACATCCTGGATCTCTGTCTCGGCAAACACCCGGTGAACTGCTTCGATCTGGGCTTCTGGTTCCGGGTGCGAAGCGTCAACTACGTGTACGATCAGATCTGCCTCGTCAACTTCTTCCAGCGTAGATCGGAATGCTTCAACTAGCTGTGTAGGCAGTTGACGCACAAAACCGACCGTATCGGTAAGTGTGTATGCAACGCCGTCTTCGGTTTCGGCAGCCCGTACAGTGGGATCCAAAGTAGCGAACAACGCATTTTCAACCAGCACACCGGCTTTGGTCAGCCGGTTGAGGACTGAAGACTTTCCTGCGTTGGTATAGCCGGCGATCGCTACGGACGGTACTTGGTTTCGACGCCTCCGTGCCCGCTTAGTCAGGCGGGCATTTTTCATATGTTTAATGTCCCGCCGCAGCTTAGACATACGATCACGAATACGGCGCCGGTCCAACTCAATCTTTGTTTCACCAGGACCGCGGGAACCAATTCCGGCACCACCGGCTGCCTGACCGCCAGCCTGACGGGACATGGATTCACCCCAACCACGCAACCGTGGTAGCAGGTATTCCAACTGGGCAAGCTCTACTTGAGCCTTACCTTCTTTGGATTGGGCATGCTGGGCGAAGATATCGAGTATCAATGCGGTTCTATCAATGACCTTTACCCCTACAACATCTTCGAGACCTCTACGCTGTGATGGGGCTAGCTCAGTATCAACAATTACCGTGTCAGCACCATGTTCATATACAACATCGGCTAATTGGCGTGCCTTTCCCCTACCCAAATAGGTGGCGGGGTCTGGGGCGTGGCGACGTTGGATAATACCGTCCAGTACTGTTGAGCCTGCGGTACTTGCTAACGCAGCCAATTCACGCAGCGAATGTTCAGCTTCAGTTACGGTGCCGTCGGTCCATAAGCCCGCTAATACAACATGCTCAAGTCGAAGTTGGCGATATTCAACCTCGGTCACATCCTCAAGCTCAGTCGACAACCCGGCTACACGTCGCAGAGCATGGCGTTGAGCTAACTCGAATTGATCGCCGTCGAACTCGTTATGGTTTGTTACCCCATTATCAAGGGCTTGAGCTCCTGGAGTACCAGTATCTGTCTGAGAGGTAGTGTGCGTTGCCGAAGCATCATCTACGGACAAAATCCGATCGATCAAAGCTTTAATTTCCTGATCCGCTTTCGGATCAGTAGGTTCGTGTCGTGTGACCATTTTCTCCTTGTAGCGGGTCGTCTATGTTATTCCACAGTATTTCACTTTGGGTGTTCCTGCATCCGCTATCGTGATCGACAGTCAAAGTGAAATGCTGCTATTGGTTACAACACTGTACTGATTCGTTGTATTCCGCAGCACAGTCTGGATCTCAATCCAGATTTCAGATGTCAATTTCCAAAGCCAGCAATAGTATTAGACTGTTTCACAATGAACAACGAGCACTATTTTTCTGCCGCACCCACCGGCGAGGAGCATCGACGTACTATTAAAGTCCAGCTAGCAGGCAGAACATTCGAAGTGGATACCGCCGGAAACATTTTCTCTCCTGATGGCGTGGATCGGGGCACCAAGATACTCTTAGACACTGTCCCAAAGCCTCCAGAAACCGGCAGGTTTCTGGATATTGGGGCGGGATGGGGTCCGGTTGCACTTACGATGGGGCTTTTGGCCCCTAAAGCACAGGTAACTGCGGTAGAAGTCAACGCCCGAGCAGCTGATCTAACTAGATCAAACATCAAGCGTTTAGGGCTAGACAACATTATTGTCCGGCACCCAGATGAGGTACCCCACGATGTCGGCTTCGACCTCATTTGGGCTAACCCTCCCATCCGTATCGGAAAACAAGCGCTTCACGAGCTTCTTACCAGATGGTTAGCTACGCTCAACTCTGGCGGTGAAGCTTGGCTGGTCGTTGCCAAGAAACTTGGTGCGGACTCTCTTTTACCGTGGATTGACCGTATGTTAAACGAGCGATATCCAGGCCAATTCACCTGTCGCCGAGCAGATATGAAAAAAGGTTTCCGGATTTTACATATTGCGCGAGACCTAGAAGGTTCCGAAGAAAGCCAAAGTTAGACCCGCAAACGTAGATAATCTGTGCTTGTCGTGGATTTGTACGACGACGTCGCCTTGTTCCGTACCGATATTCCAGATGTTAAGTTGTGGCAGCCCTGTCCAGGTTTGTAGTGCAACGGCTGCGGCAGCAGCTGCTGTTGCCAATTCATGTCCGTATGGCGAATCCGTATAATTGCGTAGCTGCACTTGTCCCATCCCACCTGACATCAACGGATCATCGGGGACCACAAAGTTGATACTCGTGCCTGTATGAGTCGGTGGCTCAGTCGATGGCGATTCGTTAAGATCTATGGCAGCTAGCTCGCTTAGAGCTTCGACGGCGACTATCACGTGAGTGTTCTTAATTTGGAGGCTCAAACCCGGACGTGGGTCGGTCAGATTCTCAGCCATAACGAGCACATCTGAACCAGCAGCGACTGCTGTCTCGGGATCCGCATACTCCCATGTACCGATATCGACACCAATAAATGACGGCGTAAACACGGTAGTAACTGGCTCAAACTGTGTCTCAAATACGTGATGGCTTGTCTCTCTAGCCGATATTTTCTCCTTGACGGCTAAGGCAAAAGTAGCCACACGGGCAGGCTCGGTCATGTTTGTGATCCGCTGGCCGCCAGCATTCCATGCATCAACCCGATAATAGGGCGCTATACCAGTCAGGTTCTGTTGAGCAAGTGTAATCACGACGACACCGCTGGCACCGACACTCTTCGATCGTTTACACAAAGTAGTGACATAGCTTTCGATCTCAAGATTGTCGGAGGGCTCAAAGAAAACTATCCAGTCTCCAAATGGTCCAGTAATTTTGATGAACTGGACACCTTTGAGAGCCTGCCAGTGTTTGTCATCGGTATCTATGAGCTGACGATTAGCATTCATACCGCTACCCTAGCTGGCTTCTATTAGCTGTAGGGTCTCAGCCACGAGATTTGTGGTTGCAGTGTCAATCCAGTGCACTCTAGGGTCAGCTTTGAACCAGGTTTCCTGTCGACGGGCAAACTTCCTGGTTGCAATGATCGTGGATTCTATGGCAGCTTCCTTGCTGATCTTACCCTGGATGTATTCCATAATTTGACGGTACCCGATAGCCCGAGAGGCTGTTGGGGCTTCAGCAAGCCCTTGAACCATGAGACGTTTAACCTCATCGACCCATCCAGTGGCCATCATTGTGTAGACACGTTGTTCAATTCTTTTATGAAGCTGAGAACGCTCAGTTATCAGTCCAACCTGTATCACCGGCGGAATGCTCTGATGATACATACGCGTTGGCATATAGGAACTAAACGGTTTTCCCGTAAGTCGATAGACTTCCACGGCGCGGATGATTCGACGATCGTCTTTGAGCCGCTGCGCGGCATCTGGGTCGACCCTTTGAAGTTCCTTTACTAGATGGCCGGTCCCCAATTGCTTAGCTTCGAGGGTCAGTTGCTGACGGAGCTGGTGGTCGGTTGGAGGAAACTCGATGGTGTCCAGGACGGCCCGAACATACAGTCCAGATCCGCCGGTCAGGATTGGTGTTTTGCCCCTAGAACGAATTTCGGCGATTTTTTGACGGGCTTGCGCTTGGAAGGTCGCTACATTAGCTTCAACATCCAGTGTGTAGATATCAAGTAAGTGATGCGCCACATCCCCACGTTCTTCAGGCGTTACTTTTGCAGTACCAATGTCCATGCCCCGGTAAAATTGCATTGCATCAGCATTAATGACTTCGCCGTGTAGAGCCTGAGCCAGGGCAATCGCAAGATCTGTCTTTCCGGTCGCTGTTGCCCCGACTAATGCAATCAACGGACCGCTGTTAGACACTGGTACGTAGGCTCGGTAGTCCTAAGTTCACGCCACCGGCGGTTACATCCGCCCCGGTGCCACAAGATTCTGCTTGAGTACGATCCCATGCGTCACCTGCGCGTGACCGTCGTAAAGCATAGTGATTAAGACCTACGGGGTCGGCAATTAGATGATATGGATAAGATTCAGTGATAGGCACAGTAACGAAGTCTCCAGGGCGTGGCGTTTCGCCACCGTCAGGAATACTGAAGTGTACAAGGCGATTATCGGGTGCTCGCCCAGTTAATCTGCCGGTTTCCTGCCCACGAGGACCGGCATCGTTAGTAACCAGTACTTCCTGATTGGTACCGATCAGTTTTGCTGATTCTTCCGCCGCGATTCGATCTTGCAACGCTACCAAACGTTCAAAGCGTTCTTGCACTACTGCCTTCGGGATTTGATCTTCCATTTCTGCCGCGGGCGTTCCTTCTCGCGGTGAATATTGAAACGTATAGGCCATGGAAAACCGTGAAGCTTCTACGACGTCTAGAGTTTGCTGAAAGTCCTCTTCTGTTTCGCCAGGAAACCCAACAATGATGTCAGTAGTGACTGCAGCGTGTGGAATCCGTTCTCGAACTTTATCCAAAATACCTAGAAATCGCTTTGATCGATAGGAACGTCGCATCGATTTCAAAATTGCATCCGACCCGGACTGCAGTGGCATGTGCAATTGGGGCATCACGTTTGGGGTCTCAGCCATAGCATCAATGACATCATCGGTAAATGATGCAGGGTGCGGGCTAGTGAAGCGTACCCTTTCTAGCCCGTCGATGTCGCCTGTTGCGCGCAAAAGTTTAGAAAAGGCTTGACGATCTCGGAACTCTACTCCGTAGGTATTAACGTTTTGGCCAAGTAACGTGACCTCCACCGCGCCATCATCGACAAGTGCCTGGACCTCTGCCAAAATATCGCCGGGACGACGATCCTTCTCTTTTCCACGAAGAGATGGCACGATACAAAACGTACATGTATTGTTGCAGCCGACTGAAATAGACACCCAACCTGAATAGCTCGATTCACGTTTGGTGGGTAGTGTTGATGGGAAGGTTTCAAGGGCTTCCAGTAGCTCAACCTGGGCCTCATCATTATGTCGAGAGCGGTCTAGCAATACCGGAAGCGAACCAATATTGTGGGTCCCAAAGACCACATCAACCCAGGGTGCACGTTCCACAATGGTGTCTTGATCTTTTTGAGCTAGGCAGCCGCCGACAGCAATTTGCATGCCGGGGTGTTCGTCCTTGGTAACCTTGAGATTTCCGAGATGGCCGTAAAGCCGATTGGCAGCGTTCTCACGAACGGCACAAGTGTTAAACACCACCAGATCCGGGGTATCGTCTTGTTCGACCGGAGTATATCCGCTTGATTCAAGCAGGCCGGATATGCGCTCTGAATCGTGAACGTTCATCTGACATCCGAAGGTTCGGATTTCGTATGAACGCGGTGTTGCAAGTTCTGTTACAGCTTCAGTCACGGTACTTTTCAATCCTCAAAGGGGTAATGTTCATCGGTGTCCATCGCGTCATTGACGACACTAAACGCCATGCCCGGCGAGTATCCTTTTCTAGATAACATACCTACCAGACGTCGAACTATTCTATCGCGTTGTTTGCGTGCTGCCGGATCTGTTGGGGAGGGAATATTCGTGCGGGATAATTTTCGAACCACTAGTTCATGAGCTTTGGAACGCTCGTCTTCATCTGATAGCTGTTCCAGGGCAAGTTCAGTGTTGTGTTCGTCCACACCGCGTCGACGTAGCTCCATGCTCAGTGCCCGCCGCGCAAGCCCTTTTGCCCGATGGCGGGAACGCACCCAACTTTGTGCAAAAGCGGCGTCATCAATTAGCTCGACTTCTTCAAACCGGTCCAAAACCTCTCTGATGATTTCTTCCGGTATTTCCCTATCTGCAAGCTTTTCGCTCAATTGCTGTCGGGTTTTTGGTGCCGAAGAAAGTTGACGGAGCACAATATTACGTGCAGTTTGGCCAGTATCGTTCCGATCCGTACCGCTACCCTGCATTAATTATGCGTCCTCTACTGCTTTCAAATCGGTTGTTTGCTCTTCGTCTTCTGTTTCGTCCTCTGCTCCAATGCCCAATGAGGACTTGATGCGATCTTCAAGTTCGACAGCAAGATCTGGATTGTCCTTTAAGAAACGGCGAGCATTTTCTTTGCCTTGACCAAGTTGATCACCGTCATAGGTGTACCAAGCACCGGATTTACGAACAATGTTGTGTTCGACGCCCATATCCAAAAGACCGCCTTCGCGAGAAATACCTTCGCCATACAAAATATCGAATTCAGCCTGTTTGAACGGTGGCGCCATCTTATTTTTAACGATCTTGGCACGAGTACGGTTACCAACTGGGTTACCTGCTTCTTTAAGGGTCTCAATACGCCGAATATCGATACGTACAGAAGCATAGAACTTCAGGGCTTTACCACCAGTAGTTGTTTCAGGTGAACCAAAGAAGACACCAACCTTTTCACGCAACTGGTTGATAAATATCGCAGTTGTTTTGGATTGGGACAGGCGGCCAGTGATTTTACGTAACGCCTGAGACATCAGTCGAGCTTGTAGACCAACGTGGGAGTCTCCCATTTCTCCTTCGATCTCAGCACGTGGTACCAAAGCAGCAACCGAATCAATAACCACAATGTCTAGTGCTCCGGAGCCAATGAGCATATCCATAATCTCCAGGGCCTGTTCACCGGTATCTGGCTGTGAGACCAACAACGCGTCAGTGTCTACGCCCAGTTTTTTGGCATATTCCGGGTCTAAGGCGTGTTCAGCATCAATGAAAGCAGCAATGCCACCTTTACGTTGCGCTTCAGCAACAGCATGCAGAGCAATAGTAGTTTTACCAGAAGACTCTGGACCATAAACTTCTACAACGCGGCCACGCGGTAACCCACCGATGCCCAGTGCGATGTCCAAAGCCACTGAACCTGTAGGTACGACTTCAATAGGTGCTCGTACATCGTCTCCGAGACGCATGATCGAGCCCTTACCGTAGCTTTTGTCAATTTGCGCAAGTGCAGCGTCCAGAGCTTTATCACGATTAGAAGTTGAAGACATAGAGTGTACTCCTTGAGTAGTGGAAGGCAAGCGGTAGTTACTTGCACTATGCGCCAAAGTTTATGGTCCCGCACGGACACGATAAGAGATGTGGGCGTAATTTGTGGAAAAGTTTAGGAAAGCACAGCATTCCAAGACAACCTATGGATAATTCTACAAACTTCCGACTGATTAGCGAACATCACTAAGCGTGTCGGATGCCTTATAGAGCCCCCGTATCGCGTGGTTCCTTATCTTTACCCAGACGTCGCTCAGCTGGGATGTCATGTAAATCGCAAATAGCTGTCCAGACAAGCCTAGGATCCGTCCCATTAGCCAGTGAGTCTCGCGCCGAGGCTCTAAGACCGGGCAGTTCTAAGGACGAAGCAATGATACTGGCATTTGCCGAGCCAAATTCGTCTTCTAGCAATGCCCAAAATTCTGATTGTTTCATTGTGGTCCTCGCGGTTGTACAGGCAAAGCTCAGGCCGCGAAACCCATACTTGGGTTACTTCGCGGCCTGAGCTTCAAATACGAATGGTTGACAGGTGGGGCTAGCGGTTAGCTAGCTGGTCTCCACGGTTGTAACCGTGGCCCTGCTGTTGCTGTGCGTAACGATGAGCTAGTTCAGCCGGAATCGTGTCGGGAATTTGAACCGCTTCTTCGACAGCAATACGATCCGAAACCTCTCGAAGCATCACTGATAAAGGGATATCCAGTGCCGCTGTGATAGCGCTGAGCAATTCGGAAGAAGCTTCTTTTTGGCCACGCTCAACTTCAGATAAATAACCAAGTGAAACACGGGCATCATGTGATACTTCGCGGAGAGTGCGACCCTGGCGCTGGCGAACGTCTCTAAGGACATATCCAATTTCTTCACGCAGCACGGGCATGGTGGGCTCCTTGGATTCGTTTTGCTGGCCCAACGACTCGCCAGCCTTTAGCCAGCGGGTTACGCCATTTACAACAACCGGTTCTCTCATCATAATTAACCACCATCTCCTGAATGAATACTGAATCCCCGCTGATCAAGCCAAGATTCTAAGACCTTCCACCATTACACAACACACGTATTGTCGAATTTGTTCCCGGATGGATCAATTTATTTACACTTTCTTTGAAATAGTGGCTTTATGTGATATACGGCACATGTAACGCTTGTCTACTATTTCTAATTTGCTACGACGCATTCGTCGTCAAGTACGCCGTGCTAGCCATTCTGCCACTAGCTTCATGCTTGCCGCTACAGTAGCTCGTCGAATTTCGGACCGGCCACCTTCAAACCGATGGAGTTTCACAATGCTGTCATCTGGTGTAGCTAACGCAATAAAAACGAGCCCTACGGTTTTGCCTTCCGACGGTTCAGGCCCTGCGACGCCGGTCGTGGCGATGCCAAGGTCTGCGCTGAAACGGCTACGTGCCCCCTGGGCCATTTGCTTGGCGGTCTCTGAATCTACCGCTCCCCTAACCGCCAATGTATCCGCTGAGACTCCAAGCAATTTATGCTTTATGTTGTTGTTGTAGGCTACGACTCCGCCCTGCAGAACTGCTGATGCTCCAGGGATATCAGCAATCGCTGAACTAAGCATCCCGGCAGTTAAGGATTCAGCCGTAGCGATCGTGAGGTCAAGTCCCGTTAACTGTCGAACAATATCCTCTGCGTTCGTGCTACGCATCATTAACCATTCTGCTCGCCAAGATTTTCCCTAGGTGCCTGCACTGCTTTCACCACGTAGTCTAGGCCGGTGCCTATGGTCACTACCAGGGCTGCTATGACCAAAATCCACCCAAACCACAGCCACCATTGTCCCACGAAAGTAGCTAACGGTAGCAAAAGAATCAAGATGGCTGCAGTCTGCAGAACAGTTTTGATCTTGCCGCCCCTAGAGGCGGGCATGACTCGTGTTCGCAGCATGACTAGGCGCATAAGCGTAATGCCCCATTCCCGCAGCAAGATCAGGATCGTGATCCACCACCAGATCTCTCCCAAAAGTGACATCGTGATCCATGCTGCTCCGGTGAGGAATTTATCAGCAATGGGGTCAGCAATCTTACCAAAGTTCGTCACCAGGCCCCTGGCGCGAGCAATATCACCGTCAAGTTTGTCGGTATACATGGCCGCGGCAAAGATTGCTACAGCAATCCAGCGGGCCATCATTGAGTCTTGACCGAATGTTCCAGAGGCCCACAGCGCCCAAATAAAAAATGGGACCAGCGCAATGCGAATGCTGGTGAGCACGTTAGGAAGATTCAGTGAACTTACCTGCCCGTTAGCTGCCATGCATCCTCGGATTCACTGTCATCTGTTTGGTCATAATAGTATTCTGTGTCAGATTCAACGGGACTTTCGAAGGCCTGGGTTGATTCTGATTCAGAGTGTTGTGGTTTAGGCTGGGTGTCCTCACCTTTGATGTTAGCAATGACCTCGGCAAGGTCATCAGGTTGGACCAATACATCACGTGCTTTAGATCCTTCGGAAGGTCCTACCACTCCACGGGACTCCATCAAATCCATGAGACGACCGGCTCGAGCAAACCCAACGCGTAATTTGCGCTGTAGCATCGATGTGGATCCAAACTGCGAAGTAACCACTAGTTCAACTGCTTGGAGTAGGTCCTCGAGGTCGTCGCCAATGTCTTCGTCAATAACGCGAGTCTGTTTCTCAGGCAGAACATCATCGCGATATTGAACTTGCATCTGGGATTTGACGTGATCAACAACGTTACGGATTTCTGACTCATTGACCCATGCACCTTGCACTCGCATAGGTTTTGACTTACCCATCGGCAAGAACAAAGCGTCACCTTGACCAAGCAGTTTCTCCGCCCCCGGTTGGTCCAAGACCACACGAGAATCGGTAACTGATGAAGTCGAAAACGCCATCCGTGATGGAACGTTGGCTTTAATCAAGCCTGTAACAACGTCTACGGACGGACGTTGGGTGGCTAAGACTAGGTGGATGCCCGCTGCACGCGCCAGCTGAGTGATGCGTACGACTGCATCTTCGACGTCGCGGGGTGCCACCATCATGAGGTCTGCCAGCTCGTCAATGATTACTAATAGGTAGGGGTACGGTTTGAGAGTGCGTTTGGAGTCTGGTGGCAGGGAAACTTTTCCGGCACGTACGGCTTTATTGAAATCGTCAATGTGTTTGAAGCCGAAATGAGCTAAGTCATCGTAGCGTGTATCCATTTCTTCTACCACCCATTGCAAAACCTCTGCAGCCTTTTTTGGGTCGGTAATAATAGGTGTAACCAAATGAGGCACACCCTCATAAACGGTCAGCTCCACTCGTTTAGGGTCCACCAGAACCATCCGGACATCATCCGGAGTCGCTCGCATCAGTATCGAGGTAATTAAGGAGTTGACGAAGGCGGATTTACCGGCACCGGTTGCACCAGCTACAAGTAGGTGAGGCATTTTAGCCAGGTTGGCCATGACGTAGCCACCTTCGACATCCTTACCCACACCCATAACCATTGGATGGTCTGATTTGCGTGCCACATTGGATCGCAGGACATCACCCAATGCCACAATTTCCTTATCGGTATTTGGGATTTCGACGCCGATAGCGGATTTACCCGGTATCGGGGACAATACCCGAACATCGGTGGAAGCCACTGCATAAGCAATATTGCGTTCTAAGTTCGTGACTTTTTCGACCTTGGTTCCTGGGGCGACTTCAACTTCGTATCGCGTCACTGTTGGGCCACGAGAAAATCCAGTGACTTCAGCATCTACTTTGAACTGTTCAAAGACAGTATCCAGCGCTGCAACGACCCGGTCATTGACCTCTGATCGTTCTTTGGCCGGAGGGCCCTGCGGGAGCATTTCAATGCCCGGCAGAGTGTAGGTTACATCGCCATCCAGTTCCAGCTGTTCAGTACGTGCCGGAATAGGAGGTAGCTGTGTTGTTTGAGAGCTTTCAACGGTAGTTGTTTCGGCTTGTTCCTCACCCAGCCCAGCGTTCTCACGAGCTTGCTGTAGGGCAATCTCATCTGCGGTAGGACGACGGATACCTGGTCGGATCGCCGGTTCAGCTGGTTGTTCGGCGTCGTCGGAAGCATTCTCGGGTGCATCGTCGGAAGCCATGAAGTCGCCGTCCTGGCCCTCAAATAGGGAACCGAAATCCATGACCTGTGTTTGTTTATTCGACTGGGGCCGTGGCACGGCTGGAGCCTCTTCATCGTCAAGGACCTCAACAGCAGGAACCTGCTCATCACCGATGACAGCCGAGGCATAGGCTTCGTCGCCGGCTAGGGAGTCTTGTTCACCGGTATCTTCCGTATCTTTAGCGCCAAAAAGTCGGGCAAAGAATCCAGGCCGTGTCTTTTTCTGTTTAGGCTGGCGATCGTGTTCGTAGAGGTAAGACTGATCGTGGTCAGCATGTGTACGTTGAGACTCCGTTGCCTCAACCGCGGCAGTTTCATTCTCTGCGACAACATCCTGTCCTGTGAGCCAACGGTAGGCGCCGATAATGCGATCCGGAATTTTGCCAACGGGCGTAGCGGTCATGACAAGTATCGAAAAGAAACCGATAACGACCATAAGAATCCACACGGGTATCGGCGTGATTAACGTAGCCAGTGGATCAACTACCAAATAGCCTACGACACCGCCCGAGGTGAGTTTATCCTCGAGCGTTGCGCCCATGGAGGGATTATCAAAGATCAGCTGGCTGATACCGGAACCGGCGATGGTGGCAAATAATAGTCCAAAAAAGATGCGGCCGTTAGCACTGTCTTCTTGCGGAAACCGAAAAAAGCGTACGGCGATAAGAGCTAAGGCCAAGGGCAACAGAATGGAGAACCAGCCAAATGTGCCAGCCACAATATGGTAAATAAATGAACCCACAGCTGGGTCACTGGCTGGCGCCCACCAGAAAGTCCAGGCCACGATCAACGCGATGATAAGTACGAAGAAGCCTGTACCGTCACGGCGTTGTTCTACGGGGATAACTACGTCTGGCCCCATTTTGCGTACAGCACCACCGAATGGTGTCGCTAGTGCAGACCAAAATCGCGTGATGGCCCGAACCACCCAGGGCTGGGTAGTTTCTGTGACGTTATAGGGTGTCGGTTCCGTTGTCGCAGCTGTCTTTTTCGATTTCGAATTGGACTTCTGTTTCGACGAACGGTCAGGGGAAGTACGTGTCGCCATACCATCTAGGCTACCGCTTTTGGGCAGATTAGGCCGCATCATAGCCGGAATTGCCTAAAATTTTATGCTTCGATGACAATTGGCACAATCATAGAACGACGTCGTAACTTGCGTGCTACCCATGCTCCCAGGGTTCGACGCATCATCTGTTGGAGCTGGTGTTTAGAGTGGCCTTTATCCGAGGCTGCCGCATCTTCAAGCGTTTGGATGATCTTAGGTTTAATCGCGTCGAAGACACCGTCGTCTTCGGCCACTCCTCGAGAATGAATTTCTGGCCCCGAAATGATTGTATGGGTTTGGCGATCAATAACGGCAATGACCGAGATGAATCCTTCTTCGCCCAGAACTTGCCGGTCTTTTAGGTCCTCTTCAGTAACATGACCAATGGACCGCCCATCAACGTAGACATATTCGCAAGGAATTTCGCCAACTTCGCGCGCAATCCCGCCATGCAAATCGATAACCCCGCCATCGCCGGTGATAATAACGTTTTCTTTGGACACGCCAGTGGCTTCAGCAATACGTCCATTAGCTATTAGATGCCGGGTTTCACCATGAATAGGCAATACATTTTTTGGTTGCACGATGTTGTAGCAGTACAGTAGCTCACCTTCAGAGGCGTGGCCGGAGACATGCACCTTTGCGTTGCCCTTGTGAATTACATTCGCGCCAAGTTTCATCAAGCCGTTGATAACGCGGGTAACGGCGTTCTCATTGCCTGGGATCAGTGAGGATGCAAGAATAACCAGGTCGTCCGGTTGAATAGTAATCTGGCGATGTTCCTCGTTGGCCATCCGAGAAAGAGCCGCCATGGGCTCACCTTGGGAACCGGTTGACATCAAGACCACTTCGTGGTCGGCGTAGTCATTTACATTTTTGAGTTCAATGACGGTATCGGCGGGTACGTCAAGGTATCCCAGTTTGGCTGCGATACCCATGTTGTTGACCATGGAACGGCCTACAAAAGCGACCTTGCGACCATTTTTGACTGCGGCATCGAGCACTTGTTGTACACGGTGTACATGTGAGGCAAACGAGGCCACAATGACCCGTCGTTGTGCTTGGCCGATATGTTGTTCGATAACCGGACCGATGTCTTTTTCCGTGGGGGTAAATCCTGGAACTTCAGCGTTGGTCGAGTCGGTCATGAATAGGTCCACGCCTTCTTCGCCCAACCGGGCAAATGCGCGCAGGTCAGTAATGCGACCATCCAGCGGCAACTGATCCATTTTAAAATCCCCGGTATGCAAAATGGTGCCCGCATCGGTTCGGATGGCCAAGGCTAACGAATCTGGGATTGAATGGTTGACTGCGATGAACTCTAAGTTGAACGGGCCAAGTTGCTCGCGTCCGCCGTCTTCTGCTTGCAATGTTAGCGGTTTGATTCGGTGTTGCTGCAGCTTAGATTCTACGAGTGCTAGGGTCAGCTGCGTGCCGATTAGCGGAATATTTGGGTTGAGCTGAAGAAGATACGGAACCGCACCAATATGGTCTTCGTGACCGTGTGTCAGCACGATCGCTACGACATCATGCAGCCGATGTTTAATGTAGTCAAAGTCCGGCAGAATTAAATCGACGCCGGGCTGAACTTCTTCGGGAAATAAGACGCCGGCATCGACGATAAGCAATTTTCCGTTGAGTTCAAATACCGTCATATTGCGACCAACATCGCCAAGCCCTCCCAGCGGAACGATACGGCAAGTACCGTCTCGAAGTTTAGGTAGGTGGGCCAGTTCTTGAGCTTGGGTCATGGTCGCGATTTTCCTCCGATAAAAATGTATGGCTACGGTCAGAATGTACGGTTACAGGTAGATGCCGGCTTCGGCAAGGTCTGCCTTGATAATAGCTTCTTCCTGTTCAGTTGCAGCAACTAAGGGTAGACGCACGCGCGCTGATGGGATCACACCTTGCCATTGCAAAACAGTTTTAGCAGCCACTGCGCCTTGGACATGTGTCATGACGGCACGTTGGACTGGGTCTAGTTCAAAGTGTTTTTGACGAGCCGTAGCGAAATCACCGGCTCTGGCAGCGTCCACCAGTTGGCGGTATGTACTAGGCGCTACGTGCCCGGATACCGAGACTACACCAACGGCACCGGCAGCCATCAATGGCAAGGTCAGTCCGTCATCGCCCGAATACACGGTCAAATCCGTGTTGGCCAGCACGAGGGTCGTTGACTGGTAGTCCGACTTTGCATCCTTTAGTGCCACAATATTTGGATGCTTTGACAGTGAAATAATGGTCTCAGGCTCGATGGGCATCACAGATCGGCCCGGGATATCATACAGCATGACAGGTAGGTCAGTTGCCGAAGCAATGTGTTCAAAATGCGCCTGGATCCCAGCCTGATTCGGTTTGTTGTAATACGGGGTAACCAGCAATAAGCCATCGACACCTGCAGCTTCAGCACGCTTAGAAAGATATGTCGAATGAGCCGTATCGTTCACGCCGGTTCCGGCAACCACCTTGGCTCGGCCCCCTACTGCTTCAACGATGGCTTCGAAGACCTTAACATTTTCATCGTCGGTTAGGGTGGATGTTTCACCAGTTGTACCGGTTGCCACTATTCCATCGGCTCCATGGTCCACCAGGTGGTTTGCCAGCGTTTGGGCCGCGTCAAGATCTAGTTCGCCGTTTTCTGTAAAAGGCGTCACCATGGCCGGAACCATCGTGCCAAAAATCGCATCAGTCATTAAATCTTCACCATTGCTCGGTCTTGGGTATGTCTGACTTATAGTCGTAAGCCTACCTGTGAGAATAGACGAAAACATCATAGGTCATTCAAATATCGTTTTGGGTTGATCAACCTTCACTAGAAAGTTGTACTGCATGAGTCGTTTAGATGTCCCCGGCCGTATCACTGGGCTCGATACGGCTCGTGCGGTGGCGATCTTGGGGATGATCGCCACTCATGTTTTTCCTCTCATGCAAGCGGATCCATCCGGAGCACTCACACCGACATGGGTTGGAGCTAGCCTCACCGGGGTTTCATCAGCGTTATTTGTGGTGTTGGCCGGGGTTGGGCTCACGTTGCTGACTAAAAACGCTGTTGATATTTGGGCATCACGCGTGCAACTGTCATTACGTGCCATCGTCCTGCTAGTTATTGGTTTGTTGCTGGGTCTAGTAGGTTCCAGTGTCGCAATTATTCTGGTGCACTACGGCGTATTGTTTTTGCTGACGATGTGGTTTATCAACCTATCTAAGCGTGCTCTAGCCGTCACCGCGATCAGTTGGGTGATGCTAGCGCCATTTGTTCACGGCGTCCTGACACGATTTATGCAGGTACAAGCCGGTGGGGCTACCGCCTATGCAGAAAATTGGCGATTATGGAACTCTCCTACATTATTTGATGTCGTACAGGAACCTGGGTTGACGCTGTGGGATATTTTCTTTACTGGGTACTATCCAGTAATTTCATTTTTGGGCTACATACTGATCGGTATGGCCATCGGTCGGATGAATTTAACAAAGCTATCAACGGGTATGAGCCTCTTATTTTTCGGTGCCATAGGTTACATGGTATTTCGCGGGATTGGACACTGGTTACTGACTGATCCGACTTTTGTCGCTCGTATTAGCCATACCACGGCTGTGCCAGTTGACCAGTTACCTGCCATGGCTTCAACTGGAGCTGGTATAAACACGGACCTGCTGATGGGTGCTCCACATTGGTTTGGCTTAGCTGTACCGCATTCCGGGGCCCCGTTGGATATCTATTCCACGACGGGGGCTGCTGTTGGAGTCATCGGGCTGTGCTTAGTTTTGACTCGCAGCGGACTATTACGCACAGTGTTGTTCCCGCTTTCAGCAACCGGTATGGTTGCTTTGACTGCCTATGTAGTACATGTGCTTATTACGGCGGTATGGCCAACCAATTGGCCCCAAACGATGCAAGCCGATAGTCCATTGTGGTCGGATGCTTGGATAATGCTCGGGGTGCACTGGGGCATCGTGTTGATGATCGGACTCATCGTGTATCTTGCCGGTATTCGAGGTCCGTTAGAGGCTATGTTGCGGAAAGTCTCTAACGTCGCATCAGAAAAGCATTAGGCACTGCGAAACATAGTAATGGCATCGCGTAGCGCGGCACGGGCACGCTTGCGGTCGCCTGCGGCGTCGTAAGCCAATCCGAGACGATACCAGCTGCGCCAATTATCAGGGTCCGATTCAGTTTCGGCGCGGTAGATTTCAAATTCTCGATCCGCTGCCTCACGATCGATACGACCACGAACCCGGGGTAGGGTGTCCTCCGGCAACTTGCCTTCCGTTTCTAAAATACGTGCTAGCTTTTCCGTGTTTGCACCAAAACGAAGCTCTCTGATCAGTGACCAAATGCCAAATACAACGATGGCCACCACGGCAACACCTAGCACATTGGCGATCCAATTTTCGGCCAGTAAAAACGCTAGTGCAGACCAGAGAGCCAGAAAGGCAAATAGTAGCGTGAGGGCTGCCAATAATATCGCGACAATTTTATTTTTCATTATGTATTAGTCCAGTTCTAGGTAGGCATCGAGCCCATAAGATAAACCGGGACGGGAGGCCACGGTACGCAAGCCAAGGAGCACACCGGGCATATACGATGACCGGTCGAAAGCGTCGTGACGCAAAATAAATTGTTGGCCGGGGCTACCCATCAGGACTTCTTGGTGGGCCTCTAATCCTGCCAACCGTATAGCGTGGACGTTGATGCCGGACACAGCCGCTCCTCTTGCATGGTCTGGATCATGTTCTGTGGCATCAGGCGAGGGACCAACCTCGGCTGATTGACGTGCTGCGGCAATCATTTCTGCTGTACGCACTGCGGTGCCTGATGGCGCGTCAACCTTATTGGGGTGATGCATTTCAATGATTTCCACGGAATCAAAATATGGAGCGGCCAGCGCAGCAAAACGGGTGGCTAAAACCGAGCCTATTGAAAAATTCGGAGCAATTAACACACCGACCTTAGGATGGTCAGCTAATTGGTTTTGTAAAGCCTGGCGTTTATCTTCGCTCCAGCCTGAGGTGCCCACGACGACGTGGAGACTATTCTTAACCGCAAATTCAACGATCTGTGGTGACACAGTTGGAACTGTCAGGTCCAAGACATGGGTTGCTCCTGAAGACAGAATGTTATCCAGCGAGTCTTGTGATGCCAGTTCGGCAACAAGCTCGAGGTCCTCAGACGAGTTGATGGCTGCACTGGCGTATTGTCCCATTTTGCCGGTGGCTCCCACAAGGGCAACCTTGATTGGATCGGATGTTGTAGCTGGATGTGTTGACATGGGATTGATTCTACTGGACACGCAGTCGGGCTGCTCATGTTGCGCAAAAGACGAAACCGCCGGGCCGAACGCTATGTTCAACCCGGCGGTTTTCATGGTTGCAAGGTTTTAGCCTTCTTCACCATTTTCGTCGATGACAGGGACTAACGAGAGTTTGCCACGATCGTCAACCTTGGCGATTTCGACTTGCAGTTTGCTGCCGACCGCTACGACATCGTCTACGTTTTCAACGCGTTTGCCGTCGTTGAGTTTACGAAGTTCAGAGATATGCAGCAGACCGTCTTTGCCCGGAGTAAGTGAGATGAATGCACCGAAGCTCGTGGTTTTTACCACTGTGCCCAGATAACGTTCACCGACCTCTGGAACCTGCGGGTTAGCGATAGCGTTAATGGTGTCACGTGCTTCTTCGGCGGCTTTACCTTCGGCAGATCCGATGAGTACGGTACCGTCATCTTCGATGCTAATATCCGCGCCGGTGTCTTCTTGGATCTGGTTGATCATCTTGCCCTTGGGGCCAATAACCTCACCGATCTTATCTACCGGGATCTGCACCGACAGGATACGAGGCGCGGTAGGGCTCATATCATCGGCTGCTTGGATGACCGATTCCATAACGGACAGAATGTGCAGGCGTGCCTCACGAGCCTGAGTCAGTGCAGCACCCAGCACATCGGCAGGGATACCATCTAGCTTGGTATCAAGTTGGATTGCGGTAATGAATTCACGAGTACCGGCCACCTTGAAGTCCATGTCACCCATGGCGTCTTCTGCTCCGAGAATGTCGGTGAGTGCTGCGTAACGGGTTTCGTTATTTACCGTGTCCGACACCAAGCCCATGGCAATACCGGCAACAGAAGCGCGTAGTGGTACACCCGAGTTGTACAGCGACAAAGTCGAGGCACATACTGAGCCCATCGAGGTTGAACCGTTTGATCCTAGGGCTTCGGATACCTGGCGGATGGCATATGGGAACTGGTCACGCGATGGTAAAACCGGAAGCAGTGCTCGTTCTGCCAGTGCACCGTGGCCGATTTCGCGACGTTTTGGTGAGCCGACGCGACCGGTCTCCCCTACCGAGTAGGGCGGGAAATTATAGTGGTGCATGTAACGCTTGGAGGTTTCTGGGCTCAATGAGTCCAAGCTTTGTTCCATCTTGAGCATGTTCAGCGTGGTAACACCCATGATCTGGGTTTCGCCGCGTTCAAAGATCGCTGAGCCGTGGACGCGTGGCAGAACGTCTACTTCAGCGGTCAGCTGCCGGATGTCAGTTAGGCCACGACCGTCGATGCGAACCTGATCGGTCAGCACACGTTGACGCACGATGTGACGAGTGACGGCACCGTATGCTTTGACGATTTCATCTTGACGTTGTTCAAAGGGCTTGCCTTCGCCGGCTAAAGCTTCGATAACTTCTTGGTGGTATTCATCAGAAGCCGATTCTCGCGTCTGCTTATCTGCAATCGAGAAAATTTCGGTTAGCCGTGCGGTAGCGTAATCTTCGACTGCGTCGAATGCGTCCTGCCGGTAGTCGACAAAGAGTGGGATTTCAATGGGGTCTTTGCCAACACGCTCAGCGAGATCTGCCTGGGTTTCGCATAGTACTTTAATGAAGGGTTTGGCTGCCTCAAGGCCTTCAGCAACGATCTCTTCTGTCGGTGCTGAAGCGCCTTTATCATGGATTGTGTCCCAGGCGTCTTCGGTGGCTTCTGCTTCGACCATCATTACGGCGATATCGTCATCGGCAATGCGACCGGCAACTGCCATATTGAATACAGCATTCTTTAGCTGCGAATGCTTCGGGAATGCTACCCACTGAGTAGTGCCGTCTTCGTCAGCGACCAGAGCAATGCGTACCGCACCAATTGGTCCGGCAAAATCCATGCCAGATAACGTAGTAGACATCGAAGCTGCGTTGATAGCTACCGTGTCGTAGAGCTCATCTGGAGCAATCGATGTGACGGTCACAACTACTTGAACTTCATTACGGATACCGTGGGCGAATGCTGGACGTAACGGGCGGTCAATCAAGCGCGCGGTCAGAACCGCATCTGTCGATGGGCGTCCTTCACGGCGGAAAAACGAACCCGGAATCTTACCGGCTGCATACTGGCGTTCTTCAACGTCAACGGTCAGCGGGAAAAAATCAAAACCTTCACGGGGATTTTTGCCAACGCTTGTGGCCGACAGCATCGAGGTTTCTTCGTCAATCATGACAAATGCTGAACCCGCAGCCTGCTTGGCCAGACGTCCGGTTTCGAAACGTACGGTACGAGTTCCGTATTTGCCGTTGTCAATAACGGCTTCTGCAAATTGAATTTCTGGACCTTCCACAGGTCTCCTTCCATACAATTTGCACCAAAACCTGCAGGTCGGTCTTCGATCGAAGCCTCCGCAACGTCTGCTCCGGAAGCCACTGTCGAGGACCGGGACTCATAACAGATTTGATGCAAAGTTATTCGGTACCGGGCGGTACCGTGTTCTATTCTAGTTAAACTTCAAGGCGGCGTCCGGTATATCTCCCAGAGCGCCGCCCCTAGTTGCGTCTCACCTTATTTGCGCAGACCCAAACGTTCGATTAGTGAACGGTAACGTTCAATGTTTTCGGAGTACAGGTACTGCAACATACGACGACGGCGACCAACCAGAGCCATCAGGCCACGGCGAGTGTGGTGATCGTGTGGGTGATCCTTGAGGTGTTCAGTCAGATTAGAAATACGACGGGACAGCACAGCTACCTGTACCTCCGGTGAACCAGTGTCACCTTCATGAGTGGCGTATTCAGCGATAATCTGCTGTTTCACTTCACGGGTAATCGACATTAAAACTCCTTGAGAGTTGTACCGCGATCATTTATGCACCGCTTCGGTGGGTGACGCCACCGCGGACCGCAGCGTGCACCAACGGCCTAGCCTACCATCTGGTGCTTGCCTATCCCAATTGGGAACGCTGCATGCGCCAGGCTGCGGTGAGATAAGGAACATACACCGTAGATTCGGGAGCGTAGCCAAGGTGTTCCAGCAGATACCAGTTGAGGTTGTTATGCATCCGATGGCGTTGCCGGTTATTCGTTCGCAAATAAAACGCCCTGGTCATCATCAACTGGTGTAGTTTGTCGACAGTTAATGCTTGTTGCCAATGCCACCATTTACCCACGGGCTGGCTAAAGTGTTTTGTTACTTCAGGTGGTTGATCTATCGGGTGGATATCTCCAGAGTGCATAATTTTGCACAGGCGTAGTACCCACGGAATCGAGGTGTCTATTTGATGGTGGACGATACCAAAAATACCATCATCCGTGAGCAGTTCGGCAACCTTTTGACACCCTATTTCGGTATCGATCCAATGCCATGCCTGGGCTGAGACCACCAACTGGGCCCGGTGCGCTAGCCCGGTTGTCTCAAGATCTTCCACAGTCGATACCACGGTGGTTGCCTGCGGGGCTCGTTGAGCCAAGATCGACAGCATATTTGGTGCCGGATCAACAGCCACCACGTCCCAACCCGCCGCTAACATGCGCTCAGTAAACAATCCGGTTCCCGCACCCATATCAACAGCAAGCCCCGGTGTAGTTGTGGTTAAAAAGTCTAGGATGTCAGCCTGATAGCCAGGTCTTACCCCGTGGTAGAGCTCTGCATGGTCGGTATCAAAGGCCAATGTGTAACGGTCGCGGGCAGCTTTGCTTAGTACAGGAGCCGCGGTCGGTTGGCTGCTCACTTATGTCTTGCTCCGTGGTTCAGGGGCGTCTATTTCTGGGGCAGCACCGGCTAAAATAGCTGAAGCTCGGTGAACATCACTGTCCATTTGGTCAATTAAATCTTCGATCCCGGTAAATGCCTGCATACCGCGTATGCGTGCCACAAATTCCACTGCGCAGTGTTGCCCGTAGAGGTTAAAGTCCTCCAAGCGTTCCTCGTCGGGACGGTCGATGATATGGGCCTCTACGGTTCGGACTACGTCGTTGAATGTCGGATTGCTACCCACTGAGATTGCTGCTGGCAATCTGGTCCCCTGGGCGTCGACAAACCAACCGGCATATACGCCATCGGCCGGGATCATGCCCTGCGAATCTAAGGCAAAATTTGCGGTGGGAAAGCCCAATTCGCGACCGCGAGCATGCCCATGGACAATCTCGCCTTCAACCGTATGGTAGCGACCTAGGATCCGCCCTGCTTGGGCAACTTTACCGGCTTCCAGGGTATCGCGCACCCAGGTAGATGACCAGCGTTCAGATTCCCCGACGTCGTCAACCTGGACGACGTCAAAACCATAATATTTTCCAAGCTGGCGCAGTGTATTAATATCACCGCTGTTACCAGCACCGAAGCGAGTGTCTGTTCCAACAACGACGATGCGGGCGTTGAGAGCGTTGACCAAAATATTTTCCACAAATTGCTCGGCCGTTTGGCGGGCAAAGTTCAAGGTGTAGTGGATCACCAGCGTGGCGTCTAGACCACACGAGGCTAAAAGCTGGGCTTTTTGGGGTAACGAAACAATGGGCACCAATGGTTCTTCGGGCAGGTGCACTAAGCGCGGATGCGGATCAAACGTAACGGCCACGGACATCAAGTCGTGTTGCTTTGCGGTATCAACCACAAGTTTCAGCACCGCTCGATGGCCCCGGTGCACACCGTCGAAGTTGCCGAGCGTCACCACAGATGGCGCCATTGGCTGTTCTATGGCGGCGGTACCTGCCCAGTATTGCACTTGGTTTCTTCCTTCGTGTCGTGACCCGTTGAGTTTAGGTTATCGGTTGCGGCCGGTGGCGATGCAACCAATATAAACCAATGATAGGTAGGACTAGCGGGATGAAGCCGTAGCCGATACCGAATGTTGACCATACGGTGGGTTCCGGGAAAAATTGTGGGGCTATTAGCGACCAGATGCCGATGACGATGACGCCGATGAGCTCAAACCATACCGCGGCGTGGGCAATGTGCCAGGCGCGACGACCAGTGGTTGCCAGGGCAATAGTTGCCACAATATAGATGAGCCCGGATAGAGCCGAGAGGATAAACGCGACAGGCGCGTGATCGAACTTTGTGAGTATTTGGAAGCCGGAGCGCCATGATGCAGCTAACGCCAAGATCGCATAGACCATAACGATAATACGTCCGACCCCTTTGGTTCTGTCTGCGGGTTCAGCCATGCCAGATCACCTGCAATCTGTGAATCATAACCAATATGGTGGGCCCCACAGCGGCCATGACCAAATTGGACCATCGTGTTTTATCGGTTATTCCCCAGAAGAAAGCAATGGGTGGCAACATCAGTGCGGTGAGGATATAGCCCCAGAATTCCCAGCCTGGACCATTGAGCGGCACAGGTGAAATCAGCGCATAAATGGCGTAGACGGCCAGAAAAATTTCTACTGCTGCAAGCGATAAAATAGAGGAATCAGCCGGGTAGTTACGAATGCAGGTAGCGATAATACAGATCAGCCCAGATAGGGCGCCTATACCCGCCCCGGTATAAAACCAGCCGTCGAAAGTCATGGGCGCGCTCCAGTAATGTCTGATTCGGTGGCAAAAACAATCTTGGGCTTGGCTGCGAGTGTACCGCCGCGTTCGACGTCGGTAATCAAGGCTATAATCTGGCCGTTTGGTAACGTCGCGGCTTGTAGTTGCTCTGTTTCAGACGGCGCGATTCGTCGACCGTGGACAAGGTCTTGAGCTTCTGCTGTGCTTACGGAACGGGTATTGAACAATTTCGTGGCAGCGGTTGAAATATCGGTATAAGTAAAGTGTTTTGCTAGATCTTCTAGCGTGACGGCGTCATCGACGTGGTATGGGCCAACGGCGATGCGCCGCAGTTCGGTCAGGTATCCTCCGGTTTGCAGGTAATCACCCATGTCGCGTGCTAGTGCCCGAATATATGTACCTGCGCTGCAGTCTATTTCAACATCGATATCTATAGTTTTGCCATCATCGGCCCGCCGGATTGCTTGTACATCGAAACGGTGAATTGTGACAGCACGGGCCGGGATGTCTACACTTTCGCCATCTCGGACACGCTGATATGCCCGTTTCCCAGCGATTTTGATGGCCGAGACAGCTGAAGGTACCTGTTTGATTTCACCGGTAAGGGACGCTATGGCCCCATTGATGTCTTGGGCGGTGACAGCGTTGGCATATCGTGTTCGAACGATCTCGCCGTCAGCGTCGTCAGTAGTTGTGTTATGTCCCAGCCGGATAGTGGCCTGGTAAGTCTTTGTGGTGTCAACGATGTAGGTGAGTAATCTTGTGGCTTTGTTGAACCCGATGACCAGCATTCCGGTGGCCATCGGGTCCAGTGTGCCTGCATGGCCCACTTTTCGGGTACCGGCAATTTTGCGGGTGCGTGACACTACATCGTGGGAGGTCCAGCCCGCAGGTTTATCTACCAGTATGAGTCCCGAGTGAGCATCTGCCATGAATTATTCCTTGTATGGGTCTTCGTCACCGGCATAGGTTGCAGAATCGCGTTGGGCCGCGATTTCAGCATCCCGTGCTTTGGCTGCCCGAAGTACTTCTTCAAGTTGAGCCGCAGTTTCTGGCACGGTATCTGGGATAAGTTCCAGGGTTGGAACTAACCGGATATTGAGCCCTCGGCCCATCTCGCGGCGCAGAAGGCCACGGTTTTCGTCCATTGCTTGGTGCGCTGCAGCAACGGTCTCATCATCGCCATAAACTGTGTAGTACACGGTTGCCTGTTGCAGATCATTAGTGACACGAGCCTCGGTAACAGTGACGTTATCGACGCGGTCGTCTTTGATGGTTTTCTGCAAGGCTTCTGCGAGGATGACTTTGATCCGTTGTGCCAAACGGGCGGCACGAGTGTGATCTGCCATGAAAGATCTCCTGGTGTTTAGCCCGCGGTGCCCGTTACAGACACCGCGGGTGTGCAAGTTAAACCCGTGGTTTTTCTTGCATCTCGTAGTTTTCGATGATGTCGCCTTCACGAATGTCATTGAACTTGCCAAGCCCAATACCGCATTCGTAACCTTCGCGGACTTCAGTGACATCGTCGGTGAAGCGCCGTAGCGAACCAATAGTGAGGTTGTCGCTGACAACCTTATTGTCACGCAGCAAACGGGACTGGGCGTTACGCCGCATCACACCAGAGGTAACCATTGAACCAGCAATGGTACCTGCCTTTGATGACCGGAAAATTTCGCGGACTTCGGCGCGGCCGAGGATCGCTTCTTCGTATTCCGGCTTCAGCATGCCCTTCAGTGCTTGCTCAATGTCGTCGATGGCCTCATAAATGACGGTGTAGAAGCGCATATCGACGCCTTCTTCATCGGCCAATTCGGTGACGCGTTCGGCTGGCCGAACGTTGAAACCGATAATGATCGCATCGTCGACGGTGGCCAAGTTGACGTCGTTCTGGGTAATGGCACCAACACCACGGTGGATAACGCGCAACTGTACCTCGTCTTTGCCACCCACATCAACTTGCATGAGTGAGTCTTCCAGTGCTTCGACAGGACCGGCTGCGTCACCTTTGATGATGAGGTTAAGCGTATCCAGTTTGCCTTCTGCCACGGCTTGGTCGAACTCTTCCAGCGTGATGCGCTTACGACGACGAGCCAGCTGAGCGTTGCGCTTAGCTGCTTCACGCCGTTCAGCAATTTGCCGTGCAGTGCGTTCGTCGTCAGTAACCAAGAATATGTCACCGGCACGTGGCACATTCGATAGCCCAAGTACCTGTACTGGGCGGGACGGACGGGCCTGTTCAACAGATTCACCGTATTCATCAAACATGGCACGTACACGACCGTGGGCATCGCCGACCACCACATTGTCACCGACATGCAACGTACCGTTTTGCACCAGTACAGTTGCTACAGCACCGCGACCACGATCTAGGTTAGCTTCAATGGCTACACCGCGAGCTTGACGGTCCGGATTAGCTTCCAGTTCTAATGCAGCATCGGCAGTTAGCAGCACGGATTCTAACAAGCCGTCAATGTTGAGTTTCTGCAGCGCTGAAATTTCCACAAAGATGGTGTCGCCACCATATTCTTCAGGTACTAGGCCATACTCTGACAGCTCACCGCGGATTCGGTCCGGGTTGGCACCTTCTTTATCCACCTTGTTAATGGCGACCACGATTGGCACTTCCGCCGCTTTTGCGTGGTTGAGAGCCTCTACCGTTTGTGGCATAACGCCATCATCGGCAGCCACGACCAACACAGCAATGTCTGTGACTTTGGCACCACGGGCACGCATGGCGGTAAACGCTTCGTGACCCGGGGTATCAATGAACGTAAGTGTACGGTCTTTGCCTTCATGCTCTACTTGGACTTGGTAGGCACCGATGTGCTGGGTAATACCACCGGCTTCGGACTCACGCACTCGAGCAGATCGAATCGCGTCCAACGTGCGGGTTTTACCGTGGTCGACGTGACCCATTACGGTAACGACCGCAGGACGAGCGATCATATCCTCTTCGTCGTCCTTTTCGTCAAGGTTGATGTCAAAGGCGTCAAGAATTTCACGGTCTTCGTCCTCTGGGGAGACAATTTCGACCTTGTAACCGATTTCTGCCCCGAGCACTTCGAAGGTTTCTTCGTCCAGGGACTGATTGGCGGTTGCCATTTCGCCCAGGTGGAACAAGACAGTTACTAACGCTGCCGGATCAGCTTTGATCTTATCGGCAAGATCAGCAATGGACGAGCCTCGACGGAGCCGAACAACGGTATTGCCATCACCTTTTGGAACCTTAACGCCACCGATGACCGGCGCCTGTTGCTGCTGTTCTTCACTGCGTTGGCGCTTGCGTGAACGACGACGGCGTCCGGTCTGTGGTCCGCGACCGAATGCACCTTGTGCAGAACCGCGACCAGGGCCTCGACGAGGACCCCCGCCTCCGGGTCCACCCCGGCGCGGACCTCCGCGTCGGCCAGTATCGGAGGGCTTTGGCCGTTGAATCTGATCTGGCATCATCGCCGGTGTTGGGCGTGGGCCGGATTCGCGAGGCTGCTGTGGTTTTGCACCACTAGGTTTCTGACCTGGTTTTGGACCACCTTTACGAGGCCCTGGTTTTGGTCCACCACGTCCGGCAGGCTGTGGGCCTCCGCCACGTTCTTGACGCATACCCTGCTGGGGGGCGAAGGGGTTGTTACCTGGACGCGGTGCTCCACCGCGGGGACCAGGTCGTGGCGTGGTTGTGTCCTCTTTGGCCTGGAACGGATTATTGCCAGGACGGGGCGCAGCTGGTTTCGGGCCAGGCTTTGGACCTGGCTTAGGTGCTGGCTTCGGAGCTGCTGGTTTTGGTTTTTCAGCAGCAGGCTCTTCGGCTGGCTTTGGACCAGGCTTTGGACCAGGCTTTGCGGCAGGTTTTGGTGCTTCTGCTGCAGGTTCTGTTGGCTTGGGCGCAGCTTTCGGGCCGGGTTTAGGCGCTGCAGGCTTAGCTTGTTCAGCTGACGCTTCAGTCTCTGCTGCTTTAGGCTCGGCTGCTTTTGGTTCGGCTGGCTTTTTCGGAGCCGCGGGCTTTTTAGCCTGAGATTTTGCGGCTGGTTTGGTTTTCTCCGCCGGGGCCGCACCTGCGAATTCAGCACGCAGACGTTTCACCACTGGCGGTTCGATTGTTGAAGACGCTGAAGATACAAACTCACCAATTTCTTCGAGTTTGGTCAGCGCTTCACGGGATGTAATCCCCAGTTGCTTGGCAACTTCGTGGACGCGCAGTTTCGCCACGATTCTCCTGTTCTGGCTGAATCGTGGCCTGCACTATTTAGTACACAACCGCGATTCTTGCCGGTCGAATGTATGCTCTGTCAATGATGCGCATAAAGCCGCCAATCGGCTGGCGCATGCGCCCTGAGCTGACTTTGATATTCATCGTTGGGCACTCATCGTGTGCTCACCGGGTATCCATCAGTTCTCTGACCCGCTTTCATCATTGTTCGGTGTGTTGGTGTTTTCCGATTGCCACTGCGCTAAGGTCTCTGCAAGCTTTTCGGTCTCAACCTGATTTCGAAAAGCTCGCGGAAGTGCCCGGCGCTGCAGTGCTTTGGATAAACACTCCGGATCGTGGTGCACCCATGCCCCACGACCGGGAAGTACGCTACGGTCGTCGATTACCAGTGATCGGGATTCACCGGCTATCTCATACGCAATGCGTACCAATTCGTTGGTTTTCGCACGTGTGCGACATCCGATGCATAACCGCACCGGTTTTTGGTTGGCCATAGGCCTCCAGATCTGTCACACGAGTTTCAACCTGTATTAGTCTAACGCAAGGACACTGCCAGAAGCCAAAACAGTCAGTCTTCCGCTAATGTCTGCCCGGTTGCTTGTTGGTTATAAACAGACTCGCCCATGATGTCGATACGCCATCCGGTCAATTTAGCGGCCAGTCGTGCATTTTGTCCTTCTTTGCCGATCGCCAGTGACAGCTGGTAGTCAGGCACGACAACCGACGCCGATCGGGTAGCTTCGTCTACATCAAAGACTTTGACCACTTTGGATGGCGACAAGGCTGCCGAAATGAACTTTACTGGGTCCGTGGAGTAATCAACGATGTCAATCTTTTCATCGTTGAGCTCGGTCATGACTGCACGAACGCGGGCACCCATCTCCCCAATACATGCGCCTTTGGCGTTAATTCCCGGCTCCGTTGCCGAGACAGCAATCTTGGTACGGTGGCCTGCTTCTCGGGCTATGGAGGCAATTTCTACCGTGCCATTGGCGATCTCTGGGACTTCAAATTCAAAAAGTTTTCGCACCAGCCCGGGGTGGGAACGAGACAACGTAACAGAGGGCCCTTTATTGCCGCGCGATACTGACACGACATAGGAACGCAAACGTGTTCCATGCGAATAGTTTTCCCCTGGAACCTGTTCCCCTGGTGGAAGAACTGCTTCAACACTACCTAAATCCACCTGGATCATGTGCGGGTTATTGCCTTGCTGGATGATGCCCGAAACGACCTGGTCTTGTTTGTCTCGGAATTCGCCGAGAACTTGGCTATCTTCGACATCGCGCAGACGCTGGACAATAACCTGTCTTGCGGTTGACGCTGCCACACGTCCAAAGCCTGACGGAGTATCATCAAACTCACCAATCGGCTCGTCGTCGTCGCCATACTCGGTGGCCCAAACTGTGACCTTGCCGGATTTAGTGTCTATTTCAGCACGAGCTTGTTGGATTGCACCCGGCGACTTTTGATACGCCAATAAGAGTGCTTGCTCAATTGTAGGGATAAGTTGTTGCAGCGGAATCTCATGTTCCGTCTCCAGCATACGAAGCAGGGAAATATCGATATCCACCAGGTTCCTCCGTGGGGTCATTCACTTGTGATTCTGTTATAGGTTCAATTATTTACAACGTTGTGCCATCATCTCGTCGTTATTTTAGCTGAACTTGTACGACAGCGTTCGACAGCTGTTGGTAGGTGTAGTGAGCGGGCGCAGAATATTTTGCCGGCATGCCCTTCTTCGCTCCCGGCTTGATCTGTACTAATTCAACACCGGTCTCATCAACGCTGTGAACTTTTGCATCAACTGGATCGGCGTCATCAATAATTACGTTCACAACTCGGCCTAGGTTTTTCTCCCAGTGATGTTTGCGCACTAACGGTCGGTCTGTTCCAGGTGTGGACACTTCTAAAGTGTACGAGTCGGTGCCTATTTCCGGAAGCCAATCCCCTTTTGCATCTAGAGCCGTCGATATGTCCTGTGTAATAGAGGCAATGGCGTCAAGTTCAAGCCCGCTGTCGTTGTTAATAGAGTCAACCACCACCGACAATACGCGGTCTCCTGGGACTCCCCCGACTAGAACTTCTTCACACCATAACCCGTTACCTTCAACGACAGCCCCGACTAGTGCTTGAAGCTCAGATCGCTCAATGGGGTCTAGCTCAGATACAGCAGGTCTGGAACTATGCATGGTTGTGGGGAAACTTCGTCGGTTTGCCATATAGCGTTGATACACTCCTTATAGTGTTGGTATTACAGTTGTACCAACCCCGGACACGTCTAGGTGTTGATGAAGATAACTGTGCGACAATACTGAGATGTGATGGAACAAGATTCAACAACTCCCGCTGCTACACGTCGTCAACGCATTATACGCGGGATCACTATTGTTACTGTAGTTGCGGTCCTTGTCGGTCTTGGGACCTGGGTAGCGTCCAGTTTTATCAAAAGTAGTGACGGCGTTACTCCCGCCGACAGTGAACTTACCGCAGCTCAGCATACAAGTTATTTGGTCCGGTCACTTCGGATTGCAGCTGCTTCGGATGCTAAACCGCATATTGAGTCAGTGTCAGACACTGTCGATGGTTCCGATACATTGGAATGTGGCAGCAGGTTTTCTATTGGATTACAACACGCTGTGGGCCAATTTTATTCCATTGCATATCTGTCTACGGTTGCTGGCTCGCGCTCTACCGACACGGAAAGTTGGAGCACCCAACAGTCCCAAGCTGATGATGGCGCTTTAGCATTACAACAGTTATTTCCAGACGAATGTTCGCCAAAAATACCGGTAACATTCGACCTGAACGACGCGATTCGGTTTTCTGACGAAATCAGTATCCGTCAAACACTGTTACTGTCTGACGAGCTTGTCGAAGAATGGTCACAACTGTATTTACTTGCTGAGACTGCCGAGCAGCGACAAATAGCGTTAGCTGGGCTGTGGCAAGTCCTGACCTGGGAGTCTTCTGCTTCCCCGGGTTATTCCCCGCTTACATTTAACCAATATTGACGACGGTGGCCAACGCCGTGCCGCATTGGCCACCGTCGTGATCGTCTCTTAGTCGGCAAAGTCCTGATAGCTTCGCACCAGATCTACAATATGATCGATAGCATCCTCGACCGGTATATCTTCTCTGGTGTTGGCCTGTCTGTCCTTTAGCTCCAATGTGCCTTTAGCTAACCCACGACCAACAATAAGGTGCAGTGGAACACCGATCAGCTCAGCATCCGAGAATTTCACTCCCGCTTGAGCTTTACGGCGGTCATCATAGAGTACTTCAACTCCAGCGGCCTCGAGTTTATTTGCTATATCTTCTGCGGTGTTGAAAATTTCCTCATCTTTGCCGGTGGCTACTATATGGACGTGCGCAGGTGCCACGTTCATAGGCCAGATCAGGCCCTTGTCGTCGTGGTGAGCTTCGGCAAGTGCCGCTACTGCTCGAGATACCCCGATGCCATAAGAGCCCATTGTTACTACAACTTGTTTGCCATGTTCATCTAAGACTTTCAAATCAAGGGCCTCTGCATATTTCCGCCCCAACTGGAAAATGTGGCCCATTTCCATACCACGGCGGGTGGCTAGCGGACCTGACCCATCCGGAGCTGGGTCCCCATCGCGCACAGCAGTTGCTTCAATGACGCCGTCCCAAGTGAAGTCACGTCCGGCAATCAGGCCAAAAACGTGTTGTTGATCCACGTTAGCACCGGTAACCCAACTAGACCCTGGGACGATTCGAGGATCGACAAAAAACGGGATACCGGTTTTAGATTCGGTACCTAGTATTTGGACAGCACTGCCATTTGTAAGCAATGTGGGGCCGATATATCCAGGTACAAGACCGGCATGACTAGCAATGTCCGCTTCGGTAGCCGGTTCAATCTCCGGCTCACCGGGTACGTCAAGGGCCTCGGCAATAGAAGCTTCGAGCCGTTTGATATCGACGTCACGGTCACCGGGTACAGCTACCACAAACAACTTACGCTCATCGCCATCAAGCACAGCTGTCAGTACCACACATTTTAGGGTCTCAGCTGCTTGCCAGTTACCCTCGGCTTTCGGGGCTAGCTTATTGGCAACGTCGACTAGCGCAGCAATAGTGGTCGAGACCGGAGTGTCTTTCACCTCAGCAGGAGGCGCATCTGCATAATCGATAGCTTCTGGGACCACGGTCTCAACGGCTTCAACGTTGGCACGGTATCCACCGGGAGATTCGACAAATGTGTCTTCACCAGCAGGTGAGGGATGTAAAAATTCTTCTGAGCGAGACCCACCCATGGCGCCTGCCGTAGCACGAACTGCTACAACGTCTAGACCTAATCGTTGGAAGATCCGTATATAGGCTTGCCGATGTTTATCGTATGCTTCGTCAAGGCCTTCGTCGTCGACGGTAAATGAGTAGGAGTCTTTCATGATGAACTCCCGGACGCGTAGCAGTCCAGCCCGTGGACGGGCCTCGTCCCGGTATTTGGTTTGAATTTGGTACAAATATACCGGTAAGTCTTTATACGATGAGAAGTGGTCTTTGACCAGTAACGTAAAAAGCTCTTCGTGTGTCGGTGCCAATAGAAAATCAGCACCAGAACGGTCTTGGAGCCGGAAAATACCGTCGCCATAATCTTCCCATCGACCAGTAGCTTCATAGGGTTCTTTGGGCAAGAGCGCCGGGAAGTGAACTTCTTGTCCACCAATGGCGTTCATTTCTTCACGAACGATGGTTTCGACCTTATTTTTTACCCGTAAGCCCAGCGGTAACCAGGTGTATCCGCCCGGTGCCGCCCGGCGGATATAGCCAGCCCTAACTAACAGTTTATGGCTAGCGACTTCCGCATCGGCAGGATCGTCGCGCAAGGTGCGGAGGAATAAGGTAGACATGCGCAAAGGCACTCGGGACTCCGTTCGTCAACAGGATCTAGGGAACTGGAGATATTCTACCGCAGCATCTCATTCAACTGGTCGGTAAGTGTCAACGACAACGCAACATCCGATGGTGGAGTGGAAGACGAAGCTATCACTATGTTGTCATCGCGCACGATTACCACCAATGTAGACGCATCACTGTCGTCTGGCCGCTCAATATCGATTTCAAAAGCTTCATCCGTGTGGTGTGTCAGATTCTGAGTTTCGGAATCGACAGCTGAACAGGTTTCTAGCAACTCTTCGATATCTGTGGTGAAGGCTTTAGCTTCAGTATCGTCATTAAATTCAAAAGCTGACAACGATTCGTCTTGGTTTTCCTCACTATCATCCGCCGTTACCGAACCAAAGCCGGCTGCTTCCGGGTCGTGGTTGGCAAGTACCGGACAGTCATCGTCATTTTCGGTTTCGTCTGGTAAAAACAACTGGTTGAATGCTTTTAGCGCGTCGTTGCCGGTCGGTAGATCTTCTGGCGCAGGGTGCTGAAGCACTTGGGCGATATTTGAAGCTAAAGCTTCATCAGTCAGTGCAGTGGGAGACGTTGTCGGGTTATCCGTTGAGCTGGCCCTGGGCTGCGATGGTGCTGGCTGGTCTGTACATCCGGTCAAAATCAACGCCAAGATCAGGGCGAAGATAGGTATTTTTTTCATCGTTGTTCCTGAACCGCTTCCCTAATTTCCGTCAGGGTCTCAGCGGCGGCATCTAGTCCATCATCGGGTTCTACTTGTATCCAGTAAACTTCAGTGTCAAAGCGGGCAATAACCGTTGCGGAGGTGACTGCGATGTTCTTAGCTTCGGGTTCTGGAACGTCATTTGGCGAAATGACATAGTCGGGTAAGGCACCTGAATCCGGGACGGCTGTATCATCAACTTTGAATTCTCCAGATAGCTCGCCGGCAGAAGTCAATACGAGGTCTTGGTCAGCGTTGAGTAAAGACTCCGACGCAGTGACATCATCTGAGTCGGTGAAAGTGTGCGCGGTATATTGCAGTGTGAGCGCGTTAGTATCGTCAATGGTTAAATCCACCGAAGAACAATCTGACCATGCCCGTGTGCGCTCGTTAAAGTATTCGGTGGCTTGTTGAGCGGTTTCGAATCCGGCGGTGACCACAGTCTGGGCGGAATGGGAATCGTTAGATGTTTCAGAGACATAACCTATCGCGACGTCGTTGGTCGTGTAGAACTTTTCATCCACGGTACCTGCACACTCTTTCGGATTTGGTGAGTACTGAGACAGTGCGGCATCAGCCGTCTGTAAGGTTTCTACGGCCGGCACGCCGGTGGAGATGATTGTATCCTCAGGCATGACTGTTTTTATTGCTTGGTGATACAGCGTTTGTACTGGAACCTCAACTTCAGGTGGTGGCGTGACCACAACGGAAGACTCTTCACGCGGCTTTTCGGTACAGCCGGCGAATACCAGCGCACCCATGGCTATCAGCGCCAAGTATTTGCGCATGCGTCCTTCCTCAAACAGTAGTTAAAATAATACGGTAGCGAAGTGGTCAACGGTATCGAAGCCAACCCGTTGGTAAGTTCTGATCGCCGCGGTATTAAAATCATTAACGTAGAGAGACACCACCGGGGCCAGGGTAAGCGCATAATTGACGACGGCAGCCATTCCGGGGGCCGCGCGGCCTAGCCCACGAGATTCTGGCGGGATCCAAACACCCTGAATTTGCACGGCACGGTCAGTAACAATGCCAAAATCTGCTTTGAATGTCACATTGCGCTGCCCCGGCTCGATCATGGTGTGGCCTCGGGCGATAAGTTGGCGCACTCGGAGCCGGTACCCATTGGAGCCGTCGGCCACAGGTGAGTAACCAAGTTCCTCGGTGAACATCGCCACAGAAGCGGGTAGTACAGCGTCGTAGTCGGCTTCGATGGCCAGCCGAACACTGGGATTGGGCGTAATGGCTGCTTGGTCAGTTATGGTCATAAAAGGCTGGTCTTGGCGGACATCGCGAGCTGACTGAGGCCCATGCTGTAGTACTTCCCAGATACCCATCACCGCAGATTGTGGCCCGAATATTGAACCAAAATGCTCGTTCAATGCCGAAAGTGCTTGGCCAAAATACGCGCCGTGTTCGGTGTCATTGGTCACTGGCACTATATTAGCTCCTGCCCAGCAAGCAGCTACCAAGGTGCCGGGTTGATTCAGGTCAAAAATGCCCAGAAAAATACCGCGGGCAAAGCCTCCGATGGGCCCGGCACGGCGGCCGGTATCCAAAATGGACTGTACATATGCGTTCGTGACTGGATCTTGCGCAACCAGCTGGCCCAGCGCGGTGGTGTCCGAATTTGCGAGAATTCGAACGGTGTCGCCGGTTGCCGCTGCCACAGCCTCTTCAGCGTCCAGCAGCCAGCGCAGGGTACGGGTCAGGTGCCGCAAGGTTACTCTTTCGTTTAGAACAGTGTAATCGGTTTGATGATATCGGCGAGGATCAATAATACTCCCATAGTTAATAATAGGCTGAAGACCACAATCGTGAGCGGGAACATTTTCGCAATATCAAACGGACCCGGGTCTGGTTTGCCTCGTAGTTTTGCCCAGCCACGACGGATCGCCTCCCATAGACCACCTAGAACATGGCCCCCATCAAGTGGGAGGAGTGGAATAAGGTTGAATACCATAAGGGCGACGTTGAGTCCTGCCAATAGTGATAAAAGCAGTGCGCCACGATCAGCAAGGGGAATATCTTGTTGTGCTGCAGCTTCGCCGGCAATGCGTCCAACGCCAACTACCGAAACCGGTCCAGTAGGGTCGCGTTCGGCATCGGTGACTAGTACTTTGGCTGTGTCCCAGAGTTTGGCTGGTAGCACCGTGATAATTGAAAACGTTCCAGAAATTTGGTCACCCAGCACACCGAAGGCTGCAGTTACCGGTTTGCGTTGGTTTTCCACCTGTGAGGACATCCCGATAAAGCCCACCGGTTTGGTGACTACTGTTCCAGTACTATCGGTTATTGGTTGATCGAAACGGTCCAATACGGGCCGTTCAGTACGTACCGGTGTGATTTGTGTTTCGTGGACTTCACCGTCGCGCAGATACGTGATGGCAGTTTCGGTATTTGCACGTCGTTGGATAATCGATGACAGTTCATCCCAGTCTGCAACTGGTTGATGGTTGAACTCTGTTATGACATCTCCTGGCCGCAACCCTGCTTCCCATGCCGGAGATGGTTGGTCATCGGGTTCGCATTCGGCATCTAGGCCAGCAGCATCAGTTGTTTCTGTCATACATTCAAAAACGTCGCTGACCTTGGTGGTGGGGGTGGCTACCCCAACTGAGGTGACCAGGATGGCGGTGATTACTAAGGCGATGATCAAGTTCATGAACGGGCCGCCGAGCATAATAATGATGCGTTTCCATACTGGCAAGGAAATGAAGGTTCTGCCCGTGTCATGTTCGGTCAGCTCGGCTGCGGCATCTTCACGTGCTTGTCGGGCTATGGTTTGAAAATATTGCCGCCGGGCTTTTGATGGTTGGTCCCCAGGTTTATTAGGCGGCAACATACCGATCATGGATACGAAACCACCTAATGGGACGGCTTTGATACCGTATTCGGTTTCGCCTTTTTTCTTGGACCATATGGTTTTGCCGAAACCGATCATGTATTGGGTTACCCGCACGTTAAAGAGTTTGGCCGGTACCAAATGGCCTATTTCGTGCAACGCTATGGATAGGGCAATCCCAACCACCATGATGAGAACGCCGGCTAGGGCAAAAACGAAAGTCATGGGAGTCCTAGTCGAGCACGACGAGCAGTTCGATGACGGCCTGCAAGAATGCGTCTACTTGTGCCTCATCGTAGCCATGGGGTCCTTTTTGTCCGCTGAATGTCACGTTGCGGACATCTTGGAGACGGACATGGTCTTCGTCTTGAAGATGACTATTAATTCGGGCCATGCAGACGTCAACTTCATCCATGTCATAGCCTGGTACTCCAGTGGCTGCTGGCCGAAATTTCTCGTGGCGTGGACGCTCCAGGCGACCCATTAACTCTTCTAAATGACTGATGAGCTTCAGGTCCCAGGTCTGTTGACCGTGGGTAGCGATATATTCATCCCGTTCTGCTTTACGTAGTGCGTCTTCAAGGCGTTCCAACACTTCGTCTACCTGGTCGGTGCGGTAACCTCCACGTACTAGGTCGAAGGTTTTTGCCTGAACAATATCAGCGCTGATGCCGGTGTCAGTTTCGTACGCTTGACGTGCGGCAGCGATAAATTCATCAACTTGCGCGTTGTGATATCCATAGTCGCGTTTTGCGACGCTATTAAACGGTGAGGTCGTGTGAGTCTTCGATGACACAGTGCTTCCTTTGACGTTTAGCCCATGATTAGTGGCAGTACGACCACAAAGAGGGTGTAGCCTACGGGGATGGCGAATACGATCGAGTCTAGCCGGTCCATTACACCGCCGTGTCCCGGCAGGGTGTTGCCCATATCCTTGACATTAAAGTCACGTTTTACCATCGAGGCAGCAAAATCTCCGGCAGTCGCAGCCAGCATGACAACGGTTCCAATAATGATGCCGACCCACCAGTCATACTCAAGTTTGTAGTGGGTTACCACCACCGAGACAATAATGGCTCCCAATAATGACCCGAAGAAACCTTCCCAGGATTTCTTTGGTGAAATTTTAGGGGCCATCCGATGCTTACCAAGCGTGGCGCCAACGATATATCCGAAGGTATCTGAGGCTACTATGCCTAAAACGGTGATTACTACAAGCCAGGCACCGTCTTCAACGTGCAACAGCGTGATACCAAAAGAGAGGAAAAACGGTAACCACAAGATCGCCAGTATGGTGGTTGCCATAGACGAAACCGGTTTATCAGGCTCGCCAACTGCCGTCCAAAATACAGTCAATAAAATACTGCCAAATAAGGCAAATACCATCGCGTCGACGCCGCCGAACCACGCAGCAACAGGAATACCTAACCCAGCGACCCAGGCGGGTGTTAAGGCCAGATAAATATTTTTAGTTTTGACAACTTGTGCCAGTTCCCAAATACCCAGGGGAACCAGCACAGCAATAAATATGGCTAGTACGATGGGGTAGAAAAATATACCGACGACGGCTGATCCGAGCAAAATAAGGCCTACAAGAATAGCCGCCGGAAGGTTTCGCCCAGCCCGCGGTTCCGGCTGAGTGGCCTCTTGAGCGGGCTGTGGCTCGGGAGTATGAACGGGCTGTTCATCAATCTGTGTGACCGTTAGTACAGTAGTTTCTTCGGGGTCCAGATCAGAAGCAGGATCAGACCCAAAATCCAGGTCTTCAGTTGCGCTATTTTCACCATCATAAGGTGTTGACTCGGGTTGCAACTGCTGGCTTTTTTGGCGCGCGGTTTTTCTGGCAAGCACCTTTTCCTGGGCGGCTTCAAGCGCCCGCCGTTCGCGCCGAGTTTGGGGCACGATCATGCCGGTATCGGGATCACGGACAGGATCGGGGAAACCCTCCAGCTGTTCAATTACCGGTAACTTTTCGGATTCTGGGTCTGATTTGGACATGTGAGCTTAGGCTGCGACGCCTAGACCTCCAGGAGTTCGTCTTCTTTGTTTTTCGCCATTTCGTCGATCTGATCAACGTATTTGCGCGTCAGTTCGTCAAGTTCTTTTTCTGCCCGATGGCCTTCGTCCTTGCCGATATCTCCGTCATCTACCATTTTGTCGATGGTTTCTTTAGCGTTACGTCGCGAGTTTCGTACCGACACGCGGTGATCTTCGGCCTTAGATTTAATCAGTTTGACGTATTCTTGACGACGCTCCTTGGTCAGTTCTGGCATGACCACCCGGATCACTTTGCCATCATTGGACGGGTTGGCACCAATTTCCGAAGACGACAAGGCAATTTCGATATCACGTAATGCGTTGATATCAAATGGTGAGATCAAAATGGTACGGGCATCTTGGACGGCAAACGACGCCAGTTGCTGCAGTGGAGTTGGGCTGCCGTAGTAGTCGACCAATACTTTTGCGTATAGTCCAGGGTTAGCGCGCCCGGTCCGAACAGCCGCGAAATCTTCACGGGTAGCCTCTAGCGTGCGTTCCATCGCCTTTTTGGCGTCTGATAATGCAGATGTGGTCACAGTTTCTCCTTATATAAAATCTTGGGTGTGCAACTAAGTCTAAAACAGACACGGGGACGTGTTATTAGGGGGTGACAACTGTGCCACTGGAATCACCTAGTAATGCGCTGGTTACGTTGCCGTCGCCTTCCATACCGAATACCAACATATCTAAGTGATTGTCTTTACACATCGTCATTGCCGTAAGGTCCATGACGCGAATATTTTTTACGATTGCCTCGTCATAAGTAAGATGTGTAAATTTTTGGGCAGCGTTATCCAGTTTTGGATCCGATGTGTAGACACCATCCACTCCAGATTTTGCCATGAGTACCTGGTCAGCTCGAATTTCTAAAGCTCGTTGTGCCGCCACGGTGTCTGTGGAGAAGTATGGGAGTCCAGTTCCGGCGCCAAAAATGACCACACGATTTTTTTCCATATGGCGAATGGCACGCTGTGGAATGTAGGGTTCGGCGACTTGTGACATGTGAATAGCCGACTGCACACGTGTGTCCACGCCCGCCTGCATAAGAAAATCTTGTAATGCTAAAGCATTCATGACAGTGCCTAGCATACCCATGTAGTCAGCTCGGCGACGGTCCATACCATTGTTGGATAGTTCGGCTCCGCGGAAGAAATTGCCACCACCGACAACGATCGAGATTTCGACTTTGCCGGCTGCCTCAGCAATTTGCTGGGCTACTGAACGTACGGTATCTGGATCGATCCCGATGGAGCCGCCACCAAAGACTTCACCGGAAAGTTTGAGTAGTACTCGACGACGGGTGAAGCCATCGAGCTGTGAATTTCTTGGGCCGTCTTGTAATCCGCCTGGAATGTTTATGGCTGGAGTGTCTGACAAGTCAATGCTCCTGGTTGTGCTGATGGGACGCGGGGCATAAAAATGGGGTGATCACCGTTTGTGGTGATCACCCCCTAGTGTTAGGTAGAAACGATGCTGTATATACCTAGCTCACCATGACACGGTCGGTGTCGGTGAATTCATTAGGCTCCAACACGGAAGCGTGCAAATGACACAGCCTTCGTGCCAGCTTCTTCAAGAACAGCTCCGACAGTAGTCTTGGTGTCCTTAGCAAAGGGCTGGTCCAGCAGGGCCACTTCTTTGAAGTATCCAGTCAAACGACCTTCAATAATGTTCTGCATAGCGCGTTCGGGTTTGCCTTCAGCACGAGCAGTTTCTTCAGCAATACGACGCTCATTGGCAACGGTGTCTTCTGGAACTTCATCACGGCTGAGGTAGGTTGGGCTCATCGCAGCGATATGGACAGCAACATCGTGGGCAGCTGTTTGAGCTGTTTCAGTATCGGCATCAACTGCAAATAAAACGCCAACTTGGGCCGGTAGATCAGCTGAGGTGCGGTGTAGATACGAGTCTACATAGGCACCATCCAGGCGTGCTAGACGACGGACCTCTACCTTTTCACCTAACAGTGCACCTTCTTCTTTGACGTATTCGCCCAGTGGGTTGCCGTTGTAATCGACAGCCAGCAGATCGTCCAGATTTTGTGCACCAGAGGCTACTGCGACTTCTAAAACGGTGTTGCCAAGTTCAACGAATTTATCGGACTTTGCAACGAAGTCTGTTTCAGAGTTAATTTCAATCATTACGCCGACGCCATCTTTGACAGTAGCTGTGATCAGACCTTCAGCAGCTGCACGATCTTCACGTTTGGCTGCACCCTGGAGGCCTTTGACACGAATAATTTCCATGGCTTTCTGAACGTCGCCATCAGCTTCGTCCAAGGCCTTTTTGACGTCCATCATGCCAGCACCGGTACGTTCACGCAGTGCCTGGATGTCTTTGACTGTGTAATTGGCCATTACAGATATCCCATTCCTTGGATGTTCGTTGCGGGGATCACCCGCGAATCAAAAACGAAACGTGGTTGTGTGGTTTAGTATTTTTCCTTGGCTGCTGGCTGCTCGCCTTCTGGCGAGGCCTCGACCTGCTCTGAAGTATCTACAGCCGCTTCAGTAGCTGGGGCAGCGGTGTCATCAACAGACTCTTGAGTCTGACCAGATTCCAACAGTTCACGTTCCCACTCAGCCATTGGCTCTTCGGTTGTGCCAGCTGCGGTTTTGCCCTGATTGCGGGCCATCAAGCCATCAGCCACAGCATCAGCGATCACACGGGTCAGCAACGCAACTGAACGAATGGCGTCGTCGTTACCTGGAATTGGATAGGTAACTTCGTCTGGGTCAGCGTTGGTGTCTAGAATGGCAACTACAGGGATACCCAGCTTATTGGCCTCGTCTATGGCCAAGTGCTCTTTCTTCGTGTCGATGATCCACACAGCAGAAGGCGTCCGATTCATATTGCGGATACCACCAAGGTTTGACCGCAATTTTTCTAGTTCGCGTTCCAGCAGCAGCAGTTCTTTCTTGGTTCGTCCTGAACCCGCTACATCCTCGTAGTCAATTTCTTCGAGTTCTTTCATACGCTCGACGCGCTTTGATACTGTTGCAAAGTTGGTCAGCATACCACCCAACCAGCGATGGTTTACGTATGGCATGCCGACACGAGTGGCTTGCTCAGCGATAGCTTCTTGGGCCTGTTTTTTGGTACCCACAAAAAGAATGTTGCCACCGTGTGCGACGGTTTCTTTGACAAACTCATAAGCACGATCGATAAATGACAGGGATTGCTGTAGATCGATAATGTAAATGCCGTTGCGTTCGGTAAAGATGAAGCGTTTCATCTTTGGGTTCCAACGACGAGTCTGGTGGCCAAAGTGGACCCCAGAATCCAGCATTTCGCGCATAGTTACGACGGACATTGTCGCTCCTTCAAGGTTATTCCGCATGCGGAGTAACCTTCTAGTTATCGGTTAGTTTATATAGCTGGTTCTCCCAGCTGCCTAGCATGAGAGCGAATACTTCGGAGTACACCGCTGACCAGAACATTCTGGACCGATGGGTGACGCTGCAACACTGGGCTGCACTCTTCACGCGCGTAGTCAATTCCGTACCTACAACAAGTAGGCACACAATCGCTTCACCCAGTGTACCCTATTGTGCAAGTTTTATTGCACCCATTGTGTCGTCGAACACACCACAATGAAGAAGCTTCCTAAGGCCATTTTTCTAAGACACCACATGCAAAATGCTTTACTCTGCCGACCAAATCCGACTGCACCACCCGGACACGTTTTACACAGAAATCATGGCACAGTGAGTTTTCCACGCTTGTTCTGGAATCGTTCCAAAAGTGGCTATAGTATCCCATTCTAGGGATATGCCGCATCAGTTCTCACCAGCTACCTCCCTATCGAGTTGTTTAACAACTAAGCTTCTGGTTCTTCTTGGTATCCCAGTATTATTCGTTGCCATTGCGCTGGGGCCACTTTCTGTGACGCATGCGCGCACGCACAGCTATGCTGCACAAAGTATCGCGGATTGGCTTCCACCAATACAAAACGCCACTGAAGCTGACCTAGTGCAAATGTTTATACCACCCGATATGCCTTGGTCATCGGCGCATCGAGGAATAGATATTCGTGCCGGTGGTGCAGATGTGCTAGCACCAAATGGTGGCGAAGTGACGTTTGTTGGTGTGGTTGTAGATCGTCCCGTCATCAGTATTCAGCATTCCAACGGGCTTATAACGTCGTTGGAACCTGTCGAATCGGAACTGGAGGTGGGTGATAAGGTGGCCGCCGGCCAAACTATCGGCTCAATCTCTGATGACGCTTCTCACTGTGACGCCCAGTGCGTGCACTGGGGTGTCCGTATGCCAGATGCATGGAAAATCGGTTCTACCCTTAGAGACTTATATATAGATCCCGCTTTTTTGTTGGGTTGGAGCGAACCTTCTATTTTGTGGCCTGTGCATTCTGACCCAACCTGACTCAGCGTCCTAAGCTTTTCGGCGGCTTCGACGCAAATGAATCTCCTCAGCGAGTTTCAGCAGCTCTAGTGCAGAATCAGACCATCTGGACCTGTTGGCCTGTCTCGCAGCACAGTTCGAGGCCCAAATAAAAGTTCTATTGTCTTCCAAAGCCATTACACAATCGGCCAGTTGTCGATCAGCGGCCCCAGAAGCAATATTGACAAACTGTGCTCCGGGGTTATGTTGGCCAGCTACTTCTTGAAATATTTCCAGATCAGAAACAACCACCGGTGTTCCCTCAGCCATCGCTTCAACAAGAGGTAGCCCATAGCCCTCCGAACGCGACATTGTCACAAGTGCGGTCGCTGAGCGGAGCAGATGACGATATTCCACATCGTCAATTCCGTTATGAAATTGAAGTTGTGTGGATCCTACGCCTTGTAACTGTGCCACGCTTACTAGCTCATCACGACGACTTGCTGATATTGGCGAACATAAATGCAGGCGGTACCCTGGCAAATACTGCAAAGCACTGATAAGCGTTTCTACATTTTTATACTCCATAAAGGAGCCCATATAAATCAGTGTTTTGTCGCGAAACCCGGCCGGATCACGTGGGCTGGCCTCAGGGGATGCATTAGCTATGACACGAACAGGCCTTCTGGTTAGACGGTGTTTTCTAATGAGCCGCTGTGATGTCCTCGACACAGTGGCTACAGCATCGGCGCCGTTGAGCAGCATACGTTGCGGTAGATAGGTTAAGTGATATAAGTACCACAACCCACGTATAGCCTGCGGCAAATCGCGTGGCGGAGTCCTATGTTGATAATAAATCAGGTCATGTAACGTGAGAATGAGTCCAAAATTGCGACCGACCGAGCCGATGGTTTGCATCGGGGAAAATACGACATCCGGTTTAAAATGGTTTAAGGTTAGGGCCGATAACGGCTCTCGGGCAGAAGTCGGTGCATGAAATTCCACCGCATCGACATTGTCAGGTAGCAAGTCGCGCTGAGCATTGTTATGTATGATCACCGTGGGATCGCTCATAGCTGCTACCGCATGAATCAGCGAGTAGCTGTAACGTGAGATGCCATCATGGTAGTCGGTTCTGAGATAACGACCATCCATGAATAAACGCATCATTACTCCCCCGGCACGGATTATCCCACCGATAATTCAGTGAGCTAATTGGTAGGGTGTGCGGGACTTGAACCCGCGACCAAAGGATTATGAGTCCTCTGCTCTAACCGACTGAGCTAACACCCCTCAGATGTCCTCACATTACCTTGCTGGGATACACCAAGGTGCACTGTGAATGACACAGTCTCATAGTCTAACGCAGCTGAGCATCGGAAACCATCACTGCTACTTCATCTGACGTGGCACCACCGTACATTTTGAAAATGATATCCATGATTTTCTCGTGGGCATGTGCAGACGCGAATTTATGGGACGCTTGCCCCATGGCATGGCGTTCCTCAGAAGTGGCGCCTAAAACGGTATCGATTTTTTGCGCCATATCTGCCGGGTTGTTAGGTTCAAATAGGTAGCCATTAACCCCTTCTGCCACTAGGTGCGGCAATGCAAGCGCATTAGCCAGCACGACCGGTGTAGAAGCGCTCATGGCTTCAAGCGAGGCCAACGACTGCAGTTCCGCAGTACAGGGCTGAGTAAATATATCAGCCCGAAGATACGCTTCACGCAGGTCGCTTTCTGAGACTAGGCCTCGAAACACAACCCGATCTGCGATTCCCAATTCTTCTGCTAACCGATGCAGATAGTCGCGTTGCTCGCCGTCGCCAATAATTTCAGCATGAACATCTAAACTAGTCATCGTTAGAGCATGTAACAAGACGTGCACGTTTTTTTCGACGGCTAAGCGACCAACAAATAGGACTGTTGGGTGTGAATGTGCAGGAATCTGTTCACCGTCGCGTAATTCATATTTCGCTACGTCAATACCGTTGGAAACAGGTACTACATAGTTTAGGTTCGCCTTTTGGTTCATATTTTGGGCAGACAGCGGTGTCGGCGTCGTAATGACATTTGCTTTTCGCATAAGACGACCCATGTCATACCATGATCGCCGAGACACAAAATTTTTGAAGAATTGCGGGCCTGGGATGAACGGATCTAAGTTCTCCGGCATGAAATGATTAGTACAGATCAATCGGATACGTCGACGCTCTGCTGCAGTAATCGCAGCATCCCCAACCATGTAATGGCACTGGGCATGCACAACGTCTGGGGATAGTTCAACCAATAAGTCATCGACAGCCCGGTTGGCATACCAAGGCATGACAAGACGGTAGTACTCATGGGTGGGTGCCGCATAGGAACGTAACCGATGTACAGTGGCCTCTTCGTGAAATTCGATCGTGCTTGGGCCTGAAGTGTAGTGCGGGGAAACCACATGCACATCATAGCCAGAAGCCGTGAGCTTAATGGCAAGACGATGGCAGGATTTTGCTGCACCGTTTACGTGTGGTGGGTAAGTATCAGCCGCTATCAGCACTCGTGGCGGCAAGCTTTTGCTATCAGACACCACAGCATAACTCCTAAAGGCTCAAAACATAAAGATGGCCATAAATCACAATGACATTATCATCTTGCGCGGATGTATCTATATAGCCTCAAAAAATTCTGCCCGATCTGCTTTATTGCGTGGCTGCAACCCTACCTGTCGCATTTGGTCCGCGTTCCGAATACCTTGCCTCAGGTAATCAGAGCTGGCAATAATATGGCCGCCGGCCCCGATTGCCAGTACTCCTACAGCAATAGGATGCCAGACATACGAGCTCATAAAAGGTGCTTCCGCGAGCAAAAGCAACGGGATGCCTATCATAAGTGCAATTGTTCGGGCTTTGCCCAGGATAGTAACTTCCATTTGAGGGTTACCTGCGTAAATAAGCGCCATACATCCTGCTAATACAAGGTCTGGTACGACTAACGCAAAAACCAACCAGAATGGAGCTAGTCCGGACATAGCCACGCTGATTACAACAACCCAAAGTGAAAGCCTATCCGCCAGTGGATCTAGCCACTTTCCAACGGTAGACCCCTGTTTCAGTTTGCGCGCTAGGAACCCATCAATCCAATCGGTCGAGAATAAGACAACAAGAATAATGAGTGCATTGCCGTAATCATCTCTGAACATGAGCCAAACAAACACTGGGACCAACAAAAACCTAATCAATGTCACTAGGTTTGGAATAGTTAGCCAATCATTGCCCACAGTGAGTCCAGCATCGTCATTCGGCTCTGGATTCACTGGTCGGTTCATGTCAACCTCACTGTGGGGTTTGCCCATATATCAACAAAGACCTACCGGCGTCGCAGCCGACGCAAAAGCACTGCAGCGGTAGTTACCGAAGCGCCAAGTACGGTCAGGGGCTGCCAACGATCTTTTACGTATTCGACACCATCATTAACTTTTTCGCCAGCGCGCGCGGCAGAGTGATGTGGCGCCAATGGCGATGTGGCGTTTTCAACATTATCTCGGGTAATGTTGCCGGTCGCATGACGTTTGAAGGTGTTGAACTGCCCCCGAAAATCTGTTTTCTCGTCAACACCGGAACGAATATCGCCTAGATGGCGACGACGCAATTCCATCCGATGAAGGATTTGTGCTTCCGTGGGTTCGGTTTTGGGTAACGACTCTGCTGCTTCACCGCGACGTACTGCACGCTTCTGTTCTTTCTTAGCGCGCTTAGCTTCCTCTTGACGACGTTGCTTCTCAACCAGTTTTTGCTGTCGACGTTCTTCTTCGAGTCGGTCAAATTCCACCGGGTCAAAGGCGTTGCCCTTTAGGACATAGCCTACGTCATGTTTAACTCCTCGAATAATTTCTGGAGGCAATAGTGGGAAACCAGTGCGCACGACCATGGCGCCCACAACAAGTAAGACAAGCATCACAACAAAGGCACCTAAAGCTACCCATAAGGCTGTCTGCCATAACGGCACCTCAGCTATAAAAGCACCAACCAAAGCGATCACTAGTGCAATAAATGTGATCGAGCCAAAAAGTAAGCCAATGACGGCAATACCGACACCTGTGCCGGCACGGATACCTTTCGTCTTGAGTTGAGTACTCAACAGCGACAGATTATCGGTCAGCTGTTTCGGGACCAACCGGAAAAGGGTTGTCAGCAGGTCAAGCAGCGAACTCATCCGAGTTTTAGTCGTCACCTGTGGTGAACCGTTGGTGGTCATTAGTCACTACCTTCGTACGTGTGATGTGGTTGAATCTTTGTTGCTATCTTTGACCAGTATAAACCGGACGATAACTATCTTGATACGTGGTCTAGTTTATTAGCCTGATACTTCCAGTTGGGCAGTGCAACCTTTGAAGTTCGAATCTGGATTTTCTCTAATCCAAGGAACCGGATTGCCGATGTAGAAGCCTAGAAATCTGAAGATTGAATGATCCGCATTTTCGATGATAACAAGTCGATTTCAGGTCTTCTGGCAACAAATTCCTCAATTTTAGTAAGCGTCTCTTCCACGTGTGAGCGATCACTGCTCACCAGTGAAATTCCTATGACGGTACGACGATGAAGTTGGGCGTCTTCCACCTCAGCTGCAAACACTTGGAAGTGTCTACGAATGTCGGCGATGATTGGCCGCACTACCGAACGTTTTGCCTTCAACGAGTGCACATCACCGAGCAGGATATCGAATTCGTTCCAGCCAATCCACATACATACACTTTCACTTACATACTCTGATTGAGCAAGCACTAAGGATTTTGTTCACACAAAATATGCTGGACGACACGCCAAATTTACTAAAAATTCCATCATAACTTCATGAACACTGTCATGGAATTCATTGTTATCCCCTATCCCTGTTAGACGCTAGCCAATTGCAGCGATTCAGACGTGGCATCGCAGTACACTTCCATCTTTAAAACACCAGAATTGAGCCGAAAGCCCACCACGTTGAATCCTCGTGGCCCGGATATACAAGGCGACATTGCAACGATGAGCCCCCACAAAGTCTCTAACCAGGCAGTAAAAAAGCCCCGTCCATCTGGACGGGGCTAATCCGCTCCCCCAACTGGATTCGAACCAGTAACCACTCGATTAACAGTCGAGTGCTCTGCCGTTGAGCTATGGGGGAAGGCAACAAAAGAATACTATAGCAGACCTTTTTCTAGATTGTCTAATCAACGAATTCAGCTCAAATCTTTGCTCCTCGATCACTC
>Ga0209487_1000170_pt1 | contig 60427 bp, 57 predicted proteins | sample Poulit2012_FD_187524 | JGI IMG/M metagenome (GOLD analysis project Ga0209487, IMG submission 187524) | Agricultural soil microbial communities from Georgia to study Nitrogen management - Poultry litter 2012 (SPAdes) (version 2) | ecosystem: Environmental > Terrestrial > Soil > Agricultural land... | reverse complement strand
TGTTTTTTCTTGTTGTAAAATGGAACTCATCACATTCATTACTTTTTCAATATGGTTTGTGTTCGTTTGAATGGCCTGATTAATTTTAGAAAAAGCATCATCTGTTTCATTAACAAAGGAAGTTTGGATCTCAAATACTTCTTTTGTTTTGCTAATGAGTGAGACAGTGTGATTTGTTTCATATTGTATTTCATTTATTATATTGACAATGTCGCCTAACGCTTGGTCTGTCTGAACAGCTAGTTTCCGAACCTCATCAGCGACCACAGCAAAACCTTTACCATGTTCACCAGCACGTGCGGCTTCGATAGCGGCATTAAGAGCAAGCAAGTTGGTTTGTCCTGCTATGTCTGAAATCGTTGTGACGATATCACTAATGTTTTTAGATTTATGTTCAAGCGATTGGATTGCCTGAGACACGTCTTCAGTCATGACCCCTGTTTCACTTGTTTGCTCTCTTAGTAAATTGAGGGTTCGAGTGCCTTGTACAGCAACATCATTCATTGCTTTTGATTTAGAAAACACCTGACTGTTATAATTTTCTATATCATGTATTAGAGTTGACAATTGCTCTGTAGCAATGGCATTCTGCTCCATTAACTGAGACTGTTCGCTAGCTCCCCCTGCGATTTGTTCCATTGTTGAAGAGATCTCATTGGCTGCAGCGGTATTTTCATCTGTACTTGTGACAAAAGTCTGCGAGACATCTAGAATTTCATGACTAACATGTTTGACCTTTTGAATCATTGCTCTCATCTGTTGTAACATTAAGTCGAAACTCTGCGCTAGATCATTAATTTCGTTTGTTGCTTTAATATCAGTTTTGACTAAAAGGTTTCCTTCTTCAACTTTTTTCATAAGCGATTGTAAAGATGTAATTGGTCTTATCAATCTTTTTGTAGTTATATATGAAATAATAACCGCAAATACGATAACGATAAGTAGAGTGACCGCTATAGGAACGAGTATTTTATTTGCTTTTTGCTTAAATGTTTCAGCAGAAGATGTTTCACCAATTAACCAATCCGTTTTATCATTTGTCACATAACCTAGTACTCTACTTTCCCCGTCCTCAGTGTAATCGATGAGTCCTTTGTCGCCATTTTTTGATAAAGCGTTAAAATAAGCCTGATCTTCTGCGCCAGTGCCAATTAACTGTTCGTCCGGATGGGCAATAAAGCTGCCATTTTGATCAATGACGACAACATATCCAGAGTCCCCAACTTCAATATTATTGGCCATATCAATTATAGTATCTGCCAGAATGTCAACAGCGACAACACCGATAAATTGGTCTTTCTTATAGATGGCTTTTGAAGCTGTGACTATCATTTCTTTTGATATTGTATCAATATAAGGAGCAGACCAAATTATCTCTTCATTTGATTCTTTAGCAATCTGAAACCAACTGCTAGAACGCGGATCATAACTTTCATCCATATGGTTTGGGATGAGGGTTTGAGCAGTTTCCTCAAAACCAACATAAGCATTTTCTATCTGGTAATGGGAAGATATGCTCTCTTCTAAATAGGCGAGAGTCTCTTCTTGTTTTTTTGATGTAAAGGATGTAAATACTTCACTTTCTGAAAATCTATCTAAAACATCTTCAGTATTAATTAGAAACAAATCTAAAGTATCATTTAAATTTCCAACCTCATTGACGACGTTATCGGCGAGTTGATCCACCATCGCATTTGTACTTAATCGATAGTTCATAAAAGCAATAATACTTCCTGTAAGGATAATTAATATTAAAAAAGGAAGTAAGATTTGATGTTGCATTGATTTACGCCGGTTTGTTAGTTTTTTTATGAGAATTGGGGTTGTTGCTTTTTTTATTTTCTTTGATTGGTTTTCCTTTTTCTTTCTTTTCATTTGTATCCCCCTGAGTCATTGTATAGATCAAGTTGAACAAGCCATCTATAGTTATATCGGTTGAAATGTAGGAAATTGTAGTCATGTTGCTCCTTCACTGACTAAAAGTCTTTCTATATGTTATATTAGTGTGATAGTAATGAAAAAAGGAGCGCGTTTTATGGGAGAAACAAATCTGGAACAAAAGACAAATCAATTATATAAAGTTATATTAGTCGCTGGCATTGTAACTGTGGCATTCAACCTGCGTCCAGCAATTACTTCTGTTGGCCCTTTAATGGGAATTATTCGGGATGATATCGGATTATCAAACTGGAATGTCGCCTTACTTACAAGTCTTCCACTAATCGCATTTGCTATTATGTCACCGATTATTCCTAAATTTGGTTATAGATACACAAATGAAAAAGCACTTTTATATGGATTATTTATACTTTTATTTGGCATAGGCTTGCGTTCTATCTCAAATATCTTTCTTCTCTTTTTAGGAACGTTTATTATTGGAGTGGGGATTGCAGTATGTAATGTGCTTTTACCAGGTGTAATAAAAGAGAAATTTCCATTTAAAGTTGGTCTAATGACCAGTGTTTATTCTACGATTATGGGGATTTTTGCTGCGACGGCATCAGGGGTTAGTATCCCACTTGCTGAGGGGCTTGATCTTGGATGGAATAAAGCTTTACTTGCTTGGGGAATACCAGCTCTCATAGGAATTATTGTATGGATATATCTTGCAAAGAAAAGCAAGCTGGAAAACGACGTGGACGTAGAAATTATTAAATCTGAAGATAATAGAATGTGGAAATCGTCGCTCGCATGGCAGGTGGCTCTTTTTATGGGGTTCCAATCCTTCCTATTTTATGTCTCAATAACATGGCTTCCAGAAATATTGCATGCTTACGGAGTTGATATGGCAACGGCTGGATGGCTATTGTTCTTCACTCAAATGATTGGATTACCAGCAGGGTTTATTGTTCCTGTTTTAGCTGATAAGTTTAGATCTCAGCAAGTCTTAGTTGCTGTTTTAGGTTTTTGTGCAATAAGTGGTTTTACAGGATTGCTATTAGGAAGTTCTTTTTCTGTTATGATGATTAGCTTAATCATTTACGGCCAAGCTTTAGGTGGAACATTTCCACTTGCTTTGACTCTACTTAGTTTGAGGGCTCGTACAGCTAAGCAAGCTGCAGAACTTTCAGGTATGGCTCAATCATTTGGATATGTACTAGCGGCTGTCGGTCCGATGCTGATAGGATATCTATATGATTTGACTGAAACATGGACAGTTCCATTGATTATGTTGATTGTAATAGCTGTTTTTGTGATTTTGTTTGGACTTGGTGCTGGTCGAAATCGTTATGTGCTGGATTAAAAGTTAGCGTTCATTCTGTTGTTGAAGACCGGTATTGCAAAAATAAACACTATCTTAGACATTTGCGATTGTCCCGTGATATAAATTGTATTAAAATAACCTAATGGATCGATGAATGTGAGATGATGAAAAATGCCAAGATATATCTGGTTATTAGTTATTGGAACAACAATAAGTGTCACTGGTGGTTCTTTTTTGTGGCCCCTAAATACAATTTATATGCATAATGAATTAGGAAAAAGTCTCGCTTTTGCCGGGATGATTTTAATGTTTAATCAGGCTGCAACGATTACTGGTAACTTGATTGGTGGAATCTTGTTCGATAAATATAGCGCCTATAAAACAATTTTATATGGAACAGGGTTAGCGATGCTGTCAGCTATTACTCTTTCATTTTTCCATAATATCGGGACTTATTCTGTTTTACTTGTCTTAATTGGTTTTGGAACAGGTATCACTTGGCCGGTGATGTTTGCAATGGCTGGATCTGTCTGGCCCGATGGTGGAAGAAGAGCTTTTAATGCGATTTATGTTGCTCAAAATTTAGGAGTAGCGCTTGGTGCCACACTTGGCGGATATGTTGCCAGTATTTCATTTAACTATATATTTATGGCTAATGCGACGTTATTTACTTTGTTTTTTGTTATGGCTTTCTTTTTCTATCGTGATATGGATGAAAAACGAGACCAACAAATGCATACGTCAGTTATTGAGCAAAGCGGGGAAATTAAAAATAAATCTTCTTTCAAAGCGTTACTTATTTTATCGACAGGCTTTTTAATAGCTTGGTTTGCCTATAGTCAGTGGCAGTCCACAATTGCATCACACACACAAGATATTGGAATCCCTCTTGAGCAATATAGTATGCTATGGGCGATCAACGGTTTTCTTATCGTGCTTGGTCAACCATTGGTGAAATGGGTTACGGAAAGAGTAACATCACAAAAAGCTCATATATTTATCGGAGCGGGTATAATGGTGTTTTCTTACATCATCGCAATGGTGGCTGGTGAATTCACTATGTTCGCAGTAGGTATGGTTATTTTGACGATGGGGGAAATGCTCATGTGGCCAGCAGTACCTTCTCTAGCCAATGAATTAGCACCTCCTGGTCGAGCAGGATTTTACCAAGGATTCGTAAATAGTGTGGCTGCAGCTGGTCGAATGTTGGGGCCTGTAGTAGGTGGATTGATTGTGGATTTATACAATATTCAGTTACTGTTTTACATTTTACTGGCTTTGTTTATAATTCCATTTATCACGACGAGCCTTTTTGATAAAGGAATAAGGGTAAAAGAGACTAACTAGCACTGGAATAATATTAGATGAAGGAGATTGACATTGACATGAGTAAAATTAAATTAATTGCATTAGATATGGATGGTACTCTACTTACATCACAGGAAAAGGTATCAGATTACACAAAAGGTGTTATTGCTAAGGCTTTAGAAAATGATGTTCATGTCGTTCTTAGCACAGGACGGTGGTTAAATTCTTGTTATCCATTTGCGGAAGAATTGAAGTTGAAATCTTTTCTTGTAACATGTAATGGTGGTCAGATTTGGACGGTTGGTAAGGACTTGCTGGAAGAACATTTATTAACACAAGAAAAAATTGAAAATATGTGGTATTTAGCTGAAAAATATGATGTGTTTACTTGGCTCGTGTCCACTGAAGATATTTATTATAATCAAAGACCAGATAATTTCTATGATCATAAATGGCTTAAATTCGGATGTGAAACAGAGGACAAAGATAAACTCGATAAAATTATTGAGGAACTTTCGCATATCGATGGCCTCGAACTCACAAACTCACTCCCAACAAATATTGAAGTGAATCCTAAAGGAGTTAACAAGGCAAGTGCTTTAAGAAAAGTTTGTCAAGATATTGGGATTACCATGGATCAAGTCCTTGCTTGCGGTGATAGTTTAAATGATATTAAAATGATTCAAGAAGCTGGTGTAGGAGTGGCAGTTGGCAATGCTCAGGAAGCGATTAAAAAAGTCGCTGATTACGTGACGGAAACAAATGATAATCACGGTGTAGCCAAAGCAATTGAAAAATTTGTCCTTTAAATTATAGTTAAGAAAAGAGAATATAGCTAAGCGACATCAATATGCTAATCAAAGCGGATGCCCCTTTCATTGTGACTTGAAAAGGAGTATAATAAGAATAGTATTATGAAAGGGGATGCTGATATGGGTTTTTCTCGTGGCCCTAAAGAGCCCGTTAAAGAAGTCGAGACAAATGTTTGGGTCTGTACAAATGATGACTGTAATGGCTGGATGCGTGAATCGTACAGTTTTGAAGAAGATCCTAAATGTCCATTTTGTAAGTCTTCAATGAAACAAGAAATGCGAGTTTTACCTGAATTAAAATAGAATCAAACTCAGGAAGTAAAAAAGTTAATCTTATAATAATTGTTGAAAATGTCTCTCAGGACATTTTTTATTTATCGCAGGTTAACTGGCTGTAAGACCCTTAACGAGAAGGATTCGAGGGGAATCAGGAATTATAAGTGGGGGATCAACAGCCAGTAAAAGCCCGATTCGTTCAACTAACAATCAGTGGGGGAAGTATGAAAACCCCCACTGATTGAAGTTTCACTTTATTACATTAACTTTAAATTAATGAATTAAAACATCCTATGAACTTCATACGTATAATAAAACAAAAACCTTAGTGGCTAAACCACTAAGGTTTTTGTTTGTTTTCTTGACATTGAAGTTTAACGGGTATAATATTTTAAAAGTGTTCAATTTTGAACTGTTTACTCTTAGACTATAGCAAAAAGGGAAGACTAAAAAAGAATGATTTTTATTGAAGTGGGTGTAGTTATGGTGAAAGAGACATATGGAACGAACCGTCCAGCAATGCTTATGCAATCGTTTTGGCATTTGCAAAAGTCAATTATGGGCCAAGTCAAGCAAACGGCGTTGAATCACGATTTATCGGTTCCCCAATTTGCTATCATTGTTATGATGCAACATAATAAAAAAATAGCTCAGAAACAACTGCAGGCAAGAACGCACTATCCTAAAAGTACATTAAGCTATGCGATAGAAGGGCTTGTGCAGGATGACCTGTTAAATCGTCAATATGCTGAAGGAAATCGACGTGAGGTCGATTTAATATTGAGTGAACAAGGGAAGGCTCTACTAAAGAAAATGAAAAACGAAGAAAATGGTGTCCATCTGAAATTCAAAAATGCCGTTAATTCATTTTCCGAAGAGCAATTTAACGACCTTTTAAATTTACATCAACAGATAGCGACATTTTTTGAAGGTGGGAAAATGCAATGACTAGTATTCTTAAAAAGTTATCACCTTATAAATGGTTGCTCGCACTCGTTTTTCTGCTTGTATTTATCCAAGCTTTATCCAATCTATTATTACCAACATTAATGGGTTTTATCGTGGATAATGGGGTAGTAGAAGGAGATATTCCATATGTTTGGAAAGTTGGTGGCGTCATGCTTGGTGTCGCGGCGCTGACCATGATTGTTGCAGTTATGGCCAGTTATTTTTCTTCTAAGATTGCCATGGGGCACGGGCGAGATATACGTAAAGAAGTATTCAGCCATGTCCAAAAGTTTGCTTTTAGAGAATTTGATCAGCTTGGAACAGCTTCCCTCATCACGAGGACAACGAACGATATTACACAAATACAGCAAGTAATGATGATGCTTTTACGTATGGTACTGACGGCACCTCTCATGATGATCGGGGGCATCATTATGGCCGTTTCAAAGGATGCAAAATTATCACTTGTCGTCCTCGGTGTGATGCCCTTTTTGGTAGGGGCGGTTTTGTTTATTTTGAAAAAAGCCATGCCATTATTTAAAGCAGTCCAGAAACGTTTAGATAAATTGAATCTTGTAATGCGCGAAAACTTAACTGGGGTTCGTGTCATTCGAGCTTTCAACAAAGAAGAAATTGAATCAAATAGGCTAAAAGATGCAAATACTAATTTGACCAATACGTTAATAAAAGTTAACAAGCTTATGGCTTTTCTCATGCCACTGATGATGTTGCTTATGAATTTGACTGTCGTCGCTATCATTTGGTTCGGTGGGGTCAGAATAGATAGTGGTAATATGCAAATTGGCGATTTAATGGCTTTTATCCAGTACGTGATGCAGATTATGTTTGCACTCGTCATGGCATCAATGATGTTTGTTATTTTACCGCGTGCAGCGGTATCAGCAAATCGTATTCAAGAGATTCTTGAAACAGAGCCGTCCATTAATAATCCAAAGACAGAAGACAAAATTACCCCCGTTACGGATGAAAAAGGTACATTAGAATTTGATCATGTCACATTTTATTACCCAGGTGCTGAGGAGTCAGCACTGACTGATATTGATTTTAAATCCCATCCAGGTGAAGTGACGGCAATCATTGGTGGTACAGGATCTGGAAAGTCTACCTTAATCAATTTGATTCCACGCTTCTATGATGTAACAAAAGGAACTATTCGTATTAATGGTTTAGATATACGAAAAGCATCACAAGCTAGAGTCCGCTCAGCTATTGGTTTAGTCCCACAAAAGGCCTTTTTATTTTCAGGAACAGTCGCCGAAAACATTCGGTATGGAAAAGAAGATGCCACTATGGATGAAATTAGAAAAGCAGCAAAAATTGCGCAAGCGGATGACTTTATTTCCAATATGGAAGATGGCTATGACACAAAACTTGATCAAGGTGGATCTAATCTTTCAGGCGGGCAGAAACAACGCCTAGCTATAGCGAGAGCGCTTGTTAGACAACCTGATCTTTATCTGTTCGACGATAGTTTTTCAGCACTTGATTTTAAAACGGATGCCAAACTTCGTCAAGCATTAAAACAAGAAGTTACTGATGCGTCCATTGTGATCGTCGCTCAAAGGGTAAGTTCTGTCATGGATGCAGACCGGATTATCGTCCTAGATCAAGGCCATATAAGAGGCATTGGAACACATGAAGAGTTACTGGAATCCAGTAATATTTATCAGGAAATTGTTAAATCACAACACGGTGAGGAGGGGACTGCATGAGTAAGCAAAAGATAGACCAAGATAAAAATAATAAGGGAACACTGATGCGTCTTCTCGGTTATTTAGCTCCTCGCAGTAAGCGGCTCATAGTTGTCCTTATAGCGACCATATTAAGCACTTTGTTCACCATTTTAGGGCCAAAGGTCATGGGGGACACAATAACGGTTGTTTTTGAAGGTGCCTATGCAGCGCTCACTGGAACGGGTGCAGGTATTGACTTTGGAAAAGTTGGCCAACTGCTGTTACTATTAGGTGGTCTGTACGTTTTAAGCAGTTTGTTTACGTTTCTACAACAATATCTCATGGCCAGTGTAGCGCAAAATACAGTTTATGACTTAAGAACGGATATTTTTAATAAGTTAAAGAAACTACCACTCAATTATTATGATAGTCATTCTCACGGAGATACTCTTAGCCGAGTGATTAATGATTTAGACACAATCGGGAATACATTGCAACAAAGTATTACCCAGTTTATCCGCTCAGTTGTTTTACTTGCCGGGATTTTGATTATGATGTTTACTATCAACTCATTACTAACTATTATTGCCCTTGTTAGTTTGCCGATATCATTTTTTGTGATTAAACCATTTTTGAAAAAATCACAGAAGTTTTTCAGTCAACAACAGAATACTCTCGGTGAGCTTAACGGCCATGTGGAAGAAATGTATACCGGTCATGATGTTGTAAAGGCATTTGGTCAGGAGGCTAAAGGGCTTAAGACTTTCAATAATGTAAACGATGAGTTATATGAAGCTGGTCGGCGTGCGCAATTTATATCAGGGATTATCATGCCGATTATGATGTTTATAGGGAATTTAACTTATGTGCTGATTAGTATTGTCGGTGGTATATTAGTTACCCAACGAGTGATTGCTATTGGTGACATTCAGGCTTTTATTACGTATACAAGACAATTCAACCAACCAATTAATCAGATGGCCAACATTGCCAATATTATTCAATCTACAATCGCGGCCGCTCGTCGAGTATTTTCTTTACTTGATGAACAAGAAGAAATTCCTGAAACTCCTACTGGAAAGGTGAAAGCTGTTAAAGGAGCAGTGACTTTTGAACATGTGGAATTCGGTTATGGCGAAGATTTGTTAATGAAAGACTTGAATATTAATGTAAGACCCGGCCAAACGGTTGCTATTGTTGGGCCAACTGGAGCTGGGAAAACGACATTAATTAATCTGTTACTACGTTTTTACGAAGTTAAGGGTGGGTCTATTAAACTCGATGGAACTGATATATTAGCTATGTCACGCCATGAACTTCGAAGTCACTTTGGCATGGTGCTTCAGGATACTTGGTTATTTAAAGGTACGATAAAAGATAATATTGCTTATGGAAAAAGCAATGCTTCAGAAACTGAAGTGATTAAAGCGGCTAAAGCAGCTCGAGCTGATCAATTCATTCGCACACTACCTGATGGGTATGACACGATTTTAAATGAAGATGCTTCGAATATTTCACAGGGACAAAGACAGCTTCTTACGATTGCCAGAGCTATACTCGCTGATCCGCCGATTATGATTCTTGACGAAGCTACATCAAGTGTTGATACACGTACCGAAGTCTTTATTCAAGAAGCGATGAACACCATTATGGAAGGCCGCACCAGTTTTGTCATCGCTCATAGACTGTCTACAATACAAGATGCTGATAATATCTTAGTTATGAATCAAGGTGACGTCATCGAACAAGGCAGACATGAAGAATTACTAAAACAAAACGGATTTTATGCTGACCTATACAATAGTCAGTTTGCTGATGAGCAGACTGGATGATACTCAAAAGCCGGGGTTTACTTCTCCGGCTTTTTCAATTGGCCTTTTACTATAAATTTTTAATTTATTATAAGCAGAATATTTTGAACTAATCATAATAATTAGTATAATAAATATATTAGTAATAAGGACTTTATAAAAGAACCCGAAAAGCTAATGACAACCAGAATCTTCATCAACACAATGTAAGCGATTACAATATAATGAGGAGGAAGGTTAAATGAGGTACGCAAATCCAAATACTGAAGGAGCACTCGTCAATTTCAAAGACAAATATGATAATTTTATCGGAGGGGAATACAAGCCGCCGGTAAAGGGAAAGTACTTTAAAAATGTCAGCCCAGTAACCGGTGAAGTTTTTTGTGAAATAGCAAGATCCACGAAAGATGATGTAAACGCTGCTGTAGAAGCAGCTGAAGAGGCGTTTAAAGAATGGGGAAAAACATCAGTTACCGAGAGAGCGACTATTTTAAATAAAATAGCTGATAAAATTGAAGACAATTTAGAAATGTTGGCTGTTGCTGAAACGTGGGATAATGGAAAAGCTGTTCGGGAGCCACTTGCTGCTGATCTACCATTAGCTGCTGACCACTTTCGTTATTTTGCAGGCGTCATTCGAGCTCAAGAAGGCGGCATAAGTCAAATTGACAAGGATACTGTAGCTTATCATTTTCATGAACCTCTAGGTGTAGTTGGACAAATTATTCCATGGAATTTCCCAATACTTATGGCCACTTGGAAAGTAGCTCCAGCACTGGCAGCAGGGAACTGTATCGTCCTAAAACCAGCTGAGCAGACCCCAGCATCGATACATGTGTTACTTGATTTAATTAAAGATTTAATTCCAGCTGGTGTATTGAACATCGTGAATGGATTTGGAGTGGAAGCAGGAAAACCACTTGCATCCCATAGTAGCGTATCAAAAGTAGCCTTTACAGGGGAAACAACGACAGGTCGCTTAATTATGCAATATGCTTCTGAGAATATAATTCCAGTGACCTTAGAACTCGGAGGAAAATCACCTAATATAATCTTTGAAGATGTGATGGATAAAGATGATGGCTTTTTGGATAAGACTGTCGAAGGGCTTGTCATGTTTGCTCTAAACCAAGGTGAAGTGTGTACTTGTCCTTCCCGTGCTCTCATCCATGAATCGATTTATGACAAATTTATGGAAAAAGCTATTGAACGTGTGAAGAAAATTAAAATTGGTCATCCACTTGACACAGAAACAATGATGGGTGCCCAAGCTTCCAAAGAACAAATGGAAAAAATAATCTCCTACTTGGATATAGGAAAACAAGAAGGAGCGGAAGTTTTAACTGGCGGAAATGTCAATGAGTTAACCGGTGAACTTGAAAAAGGATATTATATCGAGCCGACCATTTTTAAAGGAAGTAATGATATGAGGATTTTCCAGGAAGAAATATTTGGTCCGGTATTATCGTTAACTACTTTTAAGGATGAAGCGGAAGCGATGGAAATAGCGAATGATACCTTGTATGGATTAGGGGCTGGTGTCTGGACGCGAAACATTAATACGGCTTACCGTTTTGGTCGGGGAATTCAAGCAGGACGTGTGTGGACTAATTGCTATCATCAGTATCCAGCACATGCAGCGTTTGGTGGCTATAAAAAGTCAGGAATTGGAAGAGAAAATCATAAAATGATGTTGGATCATTATCAGCAAACTAAAAACCTCTTGATTAGCTATAGTGAAGAGAACGCTGGTTTATTCTAATCTTGAAAATACAAGATGGGTTAAGTCAGGCTATTTCTGTATAGAAAGGGTGTAAATATGGTTAAACGTGTAACTGCAACTAAAGAAGCACTTGAATTGATTGAGCATTTGCAGGACCTACACGGTGATTTAATGTTTCATCAATCAGGTGGATGTTGTGATGGCAGCTCACCTATGTGTTTTGAACGTGGAGAATTCAGGGTAGGTGATTCAGACGTAAAACTTGGTGAAATAGGGGACACTCCATTCTATATGGCAAAAGATCAATATGACTATTGGAAACATACCCAATTAATTATTGATGTGGTTGAGGGGCGGGGAGGTATGTTTTCTTTAGAAGGACCTGAAGGAAAGCGGTTTTTAACGCGATCCCGAGTCTTCTCCGATGAAGAAAAGAACCAACTATCTAACACACCATCATAATAGGAAAACAATCCGGACAATGATCAGTTCATAAATTAACATTCATTGTCCGGATTATTTTTTATCACTTCTACAGTAAATCAAAAGTAATAGTTTGTTTCATGAATATAACAACTATTGGTATACTATATATAAGAAAAGAAGTCACAATTAAGTTGCAGTGACCATAATCTATTAGAAACCGAATTGTATCTAATTTTAATATGTAAAAAGGATGTGTCTATGTGTCCCAGTTGAATTATTATGTCACAGGCAATACAGCAGAAGGATTTATTAATTATTTGAATTCAAATCTTAAAGACATTGAAAAGATTGTTGTATTAAAACATGAATCAAATAAAGTCAAAACAAAAGTTATTAGGAATTTATTGAACCATTTTGACGAAAACATGACTATAGAAGTATTGTTAAGTCCATTAGGAGAAAAGTATTTAGACGGGATTATAGTAAGAGAAAAATCTCTCGCATTCATTTCTAACAGAATATCACTTCCCGATTTAAACCCCATTGAGTTTGACTTAACCGACTATTTATCCGAGACATCCAGTCAAGATTCAGAAAAAGCTAAGCAGACTTTCAAGTCACTTACCGAAGAATCCTATGAGCAATTTGCACAAGGATTGAAAATACATGACGAGCTGGAGTCAATTTACGTTAATGAAATGAATTTTGAGCGTGCAGATGAGATAGCAAATGAATTTATAAATGATTTATTTACTGATATAAACAAGAAAGAAAATACATCTACAATTTATAAACGATTATTTGGAACGAATACACCTGAAGGGGCAGTAAATATTGTTCCAGAACTTCTCTCATCGATTAATCATGCCTACTTTATCAAAGGTCGGGCTGGAACAGGTAAATCAACTTTTATGAAAAAAGTTCTCGCAGTTTGTAAGGATTTAGGTTTTGATATCGAAGTTTACCATTGTAGTTTTGATCCTAAAAGTATTGATATGGTTCTTGTCCGTGAACTGAGTTTTTGTATTTTCGACAGTACAGATCCCCATGAATTTTTCCCAGAAAAAGAGGGACATAAGGTGATTGACATGTATGAAGAAACAGTCACTCCTGGAACAGATGAGAAATATGCAGATAAAATTGCATCCGTGACATCCTACTATAAGTCATACATGAAAAAAGGGATCGCCCTATTAAAAGAAGCAGACCAATCTCTCGAAAAAATTGAGGATAAATATGAATTGACAAAAGAGATGGAAGGCAAAATAGTGAATGAAGTGTTAAGACAGATATCTTAAGGTAGTCGCCTCAAAATGATGGCGACTTCTTAACACTCACTTCAACTAAAATCTTTCCCAAGTAACAGTAGTTGATGCACTTGTCATTTTTCGGTTTTTATTGTATCATTATTTAACTGAAAATTTAGATATATCAAAGGAGGTGGAATAAATGATAACTGTCAAGATGCTTAAACCTTACTATATTAAAGCTAACGCTCAGCATGTTCGCGTTGTATTGGCTTACCAGTATTTCTCTGTCGTGATCAATCAAGACGTTTACCAATTCATACCGGTTGAAGCCAAGGAGATACGACTTAATCGAACCAATAAAAAAGTCGAAAATATCAACGCACGTTTTGCGTTTCAAAAAGGTAAGAAGGTTGTTTATATGTCTATGACTGAACTCATTTCACTTCCCGATTTTATAGACCAACTCCATTCTATTGCTGAGCCTTATTTCAAAGATGACGCTGATTCTATAAATGAGGAACAGGAGGCACTGATTAACGAGTTGGAAATGTTAAATTTAAAACGATTAATTGATAAAGCTCTGGATCATCGTGATTATGAAACGTTACATGAACTATATCCACTTTTACCTAAACATTATAATTCTTAGTGCAGAAGCATATTTTTGGTATGCTTCTTTTTACATAAATAAGTTTTAAAGGTTTAAAAGTAAATTATTAAGGGTATTAAAACTTATATCACAAGATATTATAAATTATCGGACGGCTAAACGATATATCGGGAGGTAACTGGATTGGTAACTCTAAAAATATTAAGACCTTATCATATAAAAGTAAATGAAAAATATGTACATTTAAGGTTGGAAAATCAATTTTTCACTATTTATCTTAATGGAGAAGAATATCAATTTATACCGATCGAAGCTAAGGAAATTAGAGTGGACAGGGAAACGAAGAAAATTGATAATGTCGATGCTAAATTTGCATTTCAAAAAGGAGAAGATGTTGTCTATATTTCAATGGCAAAATTAATATACCATCCCGATTTTCTTAATCAAGTGTATCGGATTGCTAAACCATATTATTATAAAGACTTCCAAGATACTTTGATTGATAAAAGCGAGGTTGACCTGATTATTGATGAATTAGAGCAAGAAAATAAAAAGCGACTCATTGATAAAGCTCTAGATGAGCGTGATGAAAAATTATTTTATAAATTATTGGAGACACTTTGATTATTGACACATCGTATAACAAAAAATTAAATCCGAACAAGAAGTCGAATTGATAGTGAATCGAAACTTGTTCGGATTAAATTTGTGTAGGTTGTTGAATTAACAGTAAGTCATCTATCAGTTATTTAATTTCAATTAAAGCATCCGTTACCTTCTCAGCTGTATAACTGCTTCCGCCTCTATCCTCTGTTTTTTCAATCATCATGGCAATCAGGATATCCTGATCATCAGTCGGATAGCCGACAAACCATCCGTTTTCTTCACCTTTACTATCAGAACTTAATTTCAGTTCAGCTGTTCCTGTTTTACCTGAAATAGGGAAATCAGCTTTCTGTGCTTTTTTAGCCGTTCCTTTTGTTACGACATCTCTTAATATATCTTGCATAAGTTCTGCGTTTTCTGAAGAGATAATGTCTTTTTTCCAAAATTGACCATCATCTTCATCAAGCAACAAAGTAGGTTTAAGTAGTTTGCCATCATTCAAGATAGGTGTATAGGCTAAAGCTAAGTGTAAAGAGCTCAGTTGAATTTCACCTTGTCCATAACTTGTGTTTGCAAGTAATACTTCGTTGTCAATTTTGTCTTCAGATGAAATGGTGGATTTTGAGATTGGATATTCAAATGGTAAATCTTCGCCTATTCCAAACTCTTTCAAGCCCTTCGTATAAGATTTTTCTCCCATTTCAACAGCTTTCATTGCAAAATAAATATTATCTGAACGGATTAATGCATCTTTTAAATCAACTGGGCCACTACCTTCAGAAACACGACGAACTTTATAGTCTCCCCAACCTTTTCCGTTACTCCATGTTAAACCGTTAATCTCCACACCTTCGTCAGGTTTGATGGCTCCATCTTTGAGTCCAATCATAGCCGAAATCGGTTTCATGACCGAACCTGGAGCATAAGTTGCATTAAAACGGTTAATTAGAGGTGTTTTGGGATCATCCTCAAGACTTGCCCACATATTTTCATTGGTACTATATAGTAAATCATTAGGGTCAAAGGACGGACTGCTTACAAGCGCCAGCGTTTCACCTGTCTTAGGGTCGATAGCAGCTGCCGTGCCAGCATCACCATCATAAGTGTCATATATTTTTTCTTGAATATTAACATCAATTGTTAATTGAATGTTTTTCCCGTTTTTCACTTCTTTTTCAGCTAAGACAATATCGTCCTTATCTTCTTTTTTAATAATAATTTTTACTCCAGCTTCTCCTCGTAACTGTTTCTCAAACAATTGCTCGAGGCCTCGCTTACCAATGGAATCATTTGCTGTATAAACGCCAGGTTCACTTTCTTCAAGTTCTTCTGCATTAATCTGCCCGACGTATCCAACAAGATGAGCGGCCGCTTTGCCTAAGGGATATACTCTTCCTGTTGATTCATTACCCTGAACACCATCAATAGCTCCAAGTTGCTCAAGAAGGCTGGTATTAGAAGGGAGCACTGTTGCTAACGGAACAAAAAGATCTGGTTCTACCCAGTTTGCATTTAACTTGGCATCGATATCTTCAACCGACATGTTAAGCAGGCTAGCAAGTTCTTTTTTACTTTCTTCCGCATTATCTCCCATTTCCTCTGGGACAACGCCGATTTCTCGTACAGTGTCATTTAAAGCTAATGGCATTTTATTGCGATCCAAGATCTCACCACGAGCAGAAGGTGTTGTTTCTAATCCAATATCTCCACCGTCAGCCAATTCAGGGAAGATAAACCCGGGATTCCAATCGACAAACCAGGTTTCTTCATCGTTATTCTTCTCTTCTTTAACTAATTCTGCTTCTTTTGTAAAAGAGATAGGCCCAGCTATACTTGTCATTTCAGCTTTGAATTTTATTTGTGCCGTTCCATTTTTATTAGCCTTTTTTATGTCATCATCTGAAAGTTCATCATAGGTAATATTTAAATCAGAAATTGCCAGATCTTCATATATTTTTTCATAGCGATCGACAAATTTTTCCTTTGGGAAGTCCTGTTGTGAATCTGAAGAAACCATCTCGTACATTTTGCCGAAGTTTTCTTCATTCCATTCTTGCGCGTATACGCTGAATTGCTCATTTGGCGTTACATCGTTAGATGAGCAAGCAGTCATGAATGCAAAAAATAAGAGCGGCATTAATAATAAACTTTTTTTCATACGTAACCCCCACCATCAAACTATCTTTTAATCTATTATATCATTATACATTAGCATAAATCTGCATACCAATTATAATTATAAAAAATAGTGATTATTTTGCATTCATATGTTTGTTGAATTCTGTAGTGACTCGATTAAATTCTTCATCTAATACAATATAGTACCAAATACCGCCAATTCTTTTACCAGAACCATTTAATTCTAAAGTTTTGATATTTTGTCTAGTGCCTCGATATGACGAGAAAAGCTGCCGTACATTTTGCGGGCTTATGTTTGTTTGTACATTTCCACCAAGAATATTTAATAATTCACCAGCTTTTATTACATTTGAAAAGCTGGCAGCTTCATCCATTGCTGCTTTGATTACATCACGTTGACGTTCGTTTCGCCCAATATCACCGCGGGGATCTTGTTTCCGCATGCGAATGTAGTCTAATGCTTCAGCTCCATTCAGGTGTAGATTTCCTTCATTAAATTGATGGCCATCTTGAGAAAAAGCTTGCTTATTATGAACCGTGACCCCACCTAGTGTATCAATGCCATCTTTAAACCCCTCCATATTAATCCGGGCATAAAAGTGCATATGTAGATCAAACGCGTCTTCCACCGTCTGCACTGAAAGAGGTACACCTCCATAAGCGTATGCATGATTAATTTTATCCATGCCACGTTCCGGAATGTTTACATACGTATCTCTTGGAATGCTTAGCATCATAGCTGAATTTGTTTTAGGATTAAGCGACATTAAAATCATTGTATCAGATCTGCCCTTATCACCTGAACGTTCATCTACTCCAAGTAACAGAATGTTAATGGATTGATTATTGTTGAAAAGGGAAGCCAATGCTTTTTGACGATCAAGGCCTTGATCTCTATCTAAAGGACTATGCATCGCGTCAAATGTATCACTAATTTTGTCCCACATAAAAAAGAGTGATGTGCCCCCAATGATTACAAGAACAACAACAGTGCTTAAGACCCACTTGAACCCCTTTCTTTTTTTATGTTTGTGTCTTTGTTCTGTTCTGGTTGTCATGTTAATTTCTCCTTCATGGTTATTACGAGATAAAATGGCCTGTAAAAAGTCTTATATTATAGTCTAATCGTTTTTAGTCAAATTACTCTTATAAGCGTGGAATTTTCACCATTTGTGAGTTAAAATAAGATTCAATTTAAATTAGAAAAGGTTATATATTAAAGATATTAAAAATAGTTAAAAAATTAAGAAAAACAGAGTTTGTAAGAGATTTTTGGAGGGAATCGTTCTTTATATAGAACAAATGACGGTTTTCACTGTTTTTCAAAATATATTAAATTGCTTATAATTCTATTAATGTGTTCGTTATATAGTACTAAAAACATAGTAAATAAGTTCAGTTTGCAGATTAGGGGGCGATAGATGATTAATAAGAGTTTGTTAAAACGAACCAAAGATTCAATTAAGATCCTACTTTTATTTCAAAACATTTAAAGCTGAAGGTGGGTTGATGATGTTATCTCAAATGAAAAAAATACTAACTGCCTTACTTATAGGTTGCATAGTATTAGCGATTTCATCTATTCCTATCTCAGGAATAACTAAGGGTGAACATCCGAACTTATACATATATTTAAATACCCAAATTAAGGATAAATCCTTTAACCTATCAGAACGATTCTCCATCTTAGAAAACCCATCATCGATTGATCATAATCCTAATTTAAATTTTGTGGACTTAGTTTTAAGAGACTTTGCTCTATTAACTAATAAGCAAAAAGAGCAACATATCAAAAACCACCAAAAACACTACCAAAAAATTTTAGAATCAACAAAAGAATCTTTAATAGAATCACTTAAATTTAATGTGGATGAAAAAAGAGAAACAGAAAAAATTCAAAGGGAAATTGAAGAAGACGCAGTAGATTTTTTAGAGGAATTATTAACTGAATAATCTAAAAGTAATTGAATCGAAGGGGAGAATATGTTAATGAAAAAGAAATCGTTGAAGAATAAAATAATTGCAGGAACCGTTGCTGTAGGACTAATATCAGGAACTGGATTCGCATTTGCAAACACGAACGCTGGGGAAGCGTTAAAAGATTGGTATGACGGCATGTTTAATCAAGCGGTTGCAGATTCTGAAGGAGAAGTGGACGAGTATACTGAAGGCTTAATTCCTGGTTTAAATGATGAATTGGAGGGGTTGAAAGATGATGCAGCTACTTCCATTTTTGACACAAGGGATGCTGAGACGGATAGTTCATTAAGTGAAATTGAGAAAGCGAAACAAGCACATTTAGAGGCGCTTACTGCAGAACACGGTGAAATTTTAGGATACATGGAGCAACAGTTCTTCGATGTTTATATGGATAATTGGCTTGAAATGCAAGACATGGCTAGTGATGCTGCTGCCAATGCAGGTTCAGATCTTGAGAGTCTAACTGGTGAAACAGGTGAAGAATCACTTCAGCATGTGACTACTGAATTAACATCAGCAAAAGATGGTGCCGTTCAAGAACTTGAAGATGAAATTGAAAAAGCTAAGAAAGAGCTAGCTGAAGGTCTTGATTTCCATTCGGACAAACTAACAAATAACTTAACTAAGGAAATTGATTTTGCTGTTGACGCAGTAAGAGAAACTGTCACAAATCTTAAAGTAGAGCTTGTTGAAGAGCAGCAAGCAATTATTACTGCTAAAGCACAAGAACTTGAAGAGGATGCAAAAAATAGTCTGGATGATGTCGTTTCGGGTATTAACGAGTAAATAATTATGATTAGGGTCTCCACTTCGGAGACCCTAATCATGTTAAGGTGGAGGGAAAACCGTGAAAAGCAGAAGAGAGACTCATAAGAGAAAAAAGTTGCCCTTTAAAAAAATACTCATTGGAACTGTTCTTTTAATCGCAATAATCGGTAGCAGTGTATCGGTTGTGTTTGCCGATCAAGATATTGAATCGTTATTATCAAATTGGTTTCATGAAAACCAGGTAGAGGCTATAGAGGAACTAGAAGAGTCAGTAAAAAAAGAACAGGACGTGCAAACAAAACGATTAAAGGAAGAGTTACAATCAGAAGTAGAAGAGGCAGAAGAGGAATTAGCTCAATTTACCGAACATCAGAAAGACAGAGTTTCATCCGAATTAAAGAAACATGTAGACACTTTAATTAATTCATCCAATATAAATGACCACGATAAAAGAGAAGACATCGAAGCATCTTTAAATAAAATATTAACAGAAGCTAAAGAAAAAATGAATGCGATTGATATTGATTCCTATGAAGATGACACATCAAACGAAAATGAGATAAAAGAAGAACCTAAAGATGATGAAAAGGATACCGAAAAAGAGTCCAATAAAGACGACGAGAAATCCAGAAATAATGAAGAAAATAACAAAGAAGAAGTGTCTAAAAAAGATATCGAGAAAGAAGAAAAGCAACAGCCTGTAGATGAAGAAGAAGAGGGGTAAAAAATGTAAATTTTTATAGTTAATTTCGAAACAGTTGGGAAGTGATCGGTATAGAAGCTGAAAGCTATGAACATAAAAGTGAACAAAGAAATTCAATAATCGGCTGGATAAAGTTCATACTTATTTTAATTGGACTATTCCTTATCTTTCGGTTTGCTATTGGTATTACCGTTATAAATGGTCAATCCATGTCGCCAACTTTCAGCAATAATAATGTTATTATGACGACCAATTTATTTTACACACCAGAAAAAGGTGATATCATTTTGTATCGCGACGAAAACGGTTTTAACGTGATTAAAAGAGTTATTGCGGCAGAAAATGATCATGTGGAAATCAAAGACGGCGTAACTAAAGTGAATGGAGAACCGCTACAGGAAGACTACAAAACAGGTGTATCACAAGATATGTCTAAAGTAGTGGTCGACAAGAATAGTTATTTTGTCCTTGGAGATAATCGAACCCCAGGCGAAAGTCTGGATAGTAGAAGTGAGTCTGTAGGAACAATAGCGAAAGTTGATATTAAAGGTAAATACTTATTTAAGCTTTATCCATTCTAATCTAAAATTCCAAATTGAGGTTGGTACATAATTAACTATAAATAGGAACTTTTTTTCTATTTCCGAAACGAGAGATTAGTTATGTCAAAGCCTTTTTCTTATGTTTTTTATTTTAGAAAATCTGGGGCTGCGCGTGAATGCTCGCCCACTGAAGACCATAGCTCCCCTAAGAGTCTCCGTGTATTTCCTCCGCTGGTTTCAGTGCACTATCATTGGGTAAAAAAATCTCATAATAGCATCAAATAACTTTAATAGTCTGGGTTTTGTTTATAAACAACTATCTTGATCGGTCAACGAAAAACAGTAGTTGGATTGTTCTACTTAAACGTATTGTCATGAAGATGATTAGACGAACTATAAGCTAAATCTCGTTCGCTATTTGGACTTATTCTATTGATAAGAAAGTTGAATAGTTAATAATACAGATTCACTATACGAGGCTAAAGTAACTGTGAAGGGGGTATTATTTTTAGTAAATTATTAAAAATAGTCATAAAGTCACTCTTGTGTAGAGCTTTTCACCTAGTTTGTGCTATAATACATGATGAAAGTAGGTGAGAAACTTGATTGGAGATAAGATTAAACAATTACGGCTCGACAAAGAGATGTCATTATCAGAACTAGCGGACAAGGCCAAGGTTGCTAAGTCATACTTAAGCTCAATCGAGAGAAACCTTCAAGTTAACCCATCGCTACAATTTCTTGAAAAAATAGGACGTGTGTTAGAAATAAGCGTGAACGAATTAATAAACGATGAAAAGTCAGAGTTAGATCAAGACTGGGTTCAAATTGTGAAAGAAGCAATGAACTCAGGAATTTCAAAGCAACAGTTCAAAGAGTATTTGGAATTTAATAAATGGAGAAATAAACAAAAAGAAAAGATATCCATTTAAGCCGTTAAGCTCAGCTTACGGTTTATTTTTTGATATTATAAGCGGTAATCCCACTTTTTTGATGTTTACATATGATGAATGAAAGGTATTAACCTAAACGCTAGTGGCACCCCCTTTTCTTATTCAATAAGTAAGTGAATATAGTTCGCTGTTTTTAGGTGTTTTCCGTAAAATGTTGGTAAAAAATAGTTTGATAGATTATGATTTAATTGTTAGTGTGATTTCTATTATAAGGAGAAGATAGAAATGAAAGAACAAGAACAATACAAGACTTTGTTGAAAGAAGTCATTGAAGCTACTGAAAATAATAAAATTAATACATCTGAAGAATTAATTCAAACTTTAGTTTACGAACTAAAAAATAATAGCAACCAAGATGGAAAAACACCATCGCAATCCTTTGCTCAATAATCTTTCAAGATAATAAATCTTGCACTTTCTAAGCATTCTTTTAATTTAATTTCTGCCTCCATTTTTATAGTGATTTATTTCACTTTTAGCTACTTAAGCGTATAATAATAATGAGGCTAGTTAAAAATAGAGAGCTATGTTACAGATTGAGCAAATAAGACTCTTTAAAAATAAATACTAAGAAGTCCTGTAAGTTATTTTATGAAATTATAGGTCGAAAGGATTGTGTGAAATTGAATAAAGCTAATTCTTTATACATTAAACATGTGAATGTTTTTATGGAAGATAATGTCGTTAAAAATGGTCATGTACTTATTGAAGATGGGATAATAAAAGAAGTTTATAAAGAAGGCGAGCAACCGGAAAGCTATCCTGCTCGTTTTAAGATAATTGAAGGGAATCAGATGAATCTTATTCCTGGGTTTATAGACGGACATATTCATGGGGCGGCCGGAGCAGACGTTATGGATGCAACTGAAGAAGCATTGGATACGATGTCGGGAGTGCTGCCTGAAGAAGGAACGACAAGCTTTCTAGCAACAACGATTACTCAGTCACCTGAAAATATTGAGAAGGCATTAGAAAACGTTGCTAATTATGAAGGTAAAGAGGGACATGCTGAAGTGCTTGGTATTCACCTTGAAGGTCCGTTTATAGAAAAAAGTAAGAAAGGTGCGCAACCAGAACAGTATATTTTGGAACCTAACTTAGAAGTTTTTAATAAATGGCAAACCTTATCCGGAAACAAAATTAAAACCATAACGATGGCGCCAGAGCGTGATAAAGACGGATCATTCATTGAAGCCCTTGCAGAATCAGGAGTCAATGTCTCCGCAGGACATACAGATCTTGATTTTGAAGGGTTAAAAAAAGCTGTATCTTACGGTGTTCGTCAGTTGACACATCTGTGCAATGCTATGAATGGGATACATCATCGGGAAATTGGCGCGGTAGGTGGAGCTTTTGAATTAGAGGATTTACGAGCAGAACTTATTGCTGATGGTATCCATGTTGTCCCTGAAATGTTGCAACTTATCCACCGAAATATGGGAAGTGAACGATTAATATTAATTACAGATGCCATGCGGGCTAAATGTCTCCCGCCTGGAGATTATGAATTGGGAGGCCAACCTGTTAAAGTTACCGAAGACAGAGCTGAGCTTGAAAATGGTTCATTAGCAGGAAGCATTCTCAAATTAATTAATGGAGCAAAACAGATGCTGAAGTTAAAACAGGTTTCCATTAGCGATATTGTCGAAATGGCCTCTGTAAATCCAGCAAAACAATTAAATGTTATTGATAGAAAAGGTAGCATCGCACGTGGTAAAGATGCTGATTTATTGTTAGTTGATGACGAATTAAATATTCAGTATACAATTTGTCGTGGAGAAATTGCTTTTGAGGGGGCAAAATAATGAATGTTGTTAAAGTGAAAAATTATGATGAGATGAGTGAAAAAGCATGCGAGTTGATCATCACTAAACTTAAAGGAATTGAAAAACCAGTACTAGGTTTAGCTACAGGCTCAACTCCTGAAGGCTTTTATGATCGACTTATTGAAGCCTATGAGCAAGGTGACATAACATTTGAAAATACAACAACCTTTAATCTTGATGAATATGTTGGTTTAGCGAAAGACGATCCACAAAGCTATCATTATTACATGTATAATCGTTTATTCAAGCATATAGATCTTAAAGAAGAAAATGCACATTTACCAAAGGGAGATGCTGCAAATTTAAAGGAAGAATGCGAGAGGTACGAGCAATTGATTAAAGCATCAGGCGGAGTTGATATACAACTTCTAGGTCTTGGTACGAACGGTCATATCGCTTTCAACGAACCAGGTACGTCCTTTGAAAGCAGAACACAGGTGGTTAATTTAACAGAGTCAACCATTGAAGCTAACTCAAGATTCTTTGAAAACAAAGACGATGTTCCAACGGAAGCAGTGACAATGGGCATTGGTAGTATTTTGGAAAGTGATGAAATAATTATGCTTGTTTCAGGAGAAAATAAATCAGAGGCTCTTGCTCAAATAATCAATGGGGAAATAACAGAAGATAACCCTGCTACTGTTCTTCAAAAACATAAAAATGTAACAATTATTGCAGATGAAGCGGCTTTAAGAAAAGTGAAATAACTCTTTTTTACATTTTAAGAATAAGAGGTTGGGACAAAACTAAGTATTGGTTATTAAAAGGCGAACAATTTTAAGTGAGCGCTATTCGCTTCTGAAAAATACTACGCTTACTTTTAAAAGTGTGTATTTATAGAAATATACTTTAAAACGGGCGCTTTTATATTAACTAAAATACTTATGTCCCAACCTCTTATTTGTTAATTAGCTCCCACATCAATTTCAATATACGCCTGATCTAATTCTTTAATTTTCGCTTGGTCACTGCTCAGGTCAACAATCCATTCGCAGAAAATTTTTTCCTCACCATCTTTTACATAAACGACAAATTCCACTGTATCTAAGTAATTAATTGTTTTTAAGATGTAATCAGAATTTCTTAACATATTTTCTAATTTGCCTAGAAGTGTATAGTCGATAGTGACTGAGAAACCTTGCATCAATTGTCTTTTAACCACTCCGGTCGCACGGATAGCTTCTGATGTTGTATTGCCATAAGCGCGAATTAACCCACCAGCTCCGAGTTTGGTGCCACCAAAATAACGAGTGACGACAACAGCTGTATCTTTTAATTGCTGTTTTTTTAATACTTCAAGCATGGGTACTCCCGCTGTACCACTTGGTTCACCATCGTCATTGGCTTTTTGGATTTGATCATGTTCGCCAACCAGATAAGCTGAACAATTATGGGTTGCATCGTAGTGTTTTTTCTTGATATCCTGTATAAAAGATTGTGCTGCTTCTTCAGTTTCAACTCTTCTTATATAACCAATAAATCGTGACTTTTGTATTATTATTTCAGTCGAACCTTCAGTTTTTACAGTTAAATAGCTAGATAACATGAATAATAGCTCCCTTAATGATAGATTATAGTATATAATGGACAAACAAACCTGTAATATATCAACTTTATAACATGTATATAGTGTGAAGAAACCTTTTAGGATGCCAAGCGTGTAAAAAATCGTAGTTCTAAAGTCTTATTTCCTAAAAAATCGCAGTTATTTAAAAAACTATGCTAAAAGACCCTACAAAAATTAGGAATTTCTGCGTATAATTATAACATAGGTTGGTGTATAACGATGACTACATTAAAATTTAAAGAAAAATCATTGGATTATATCATCAATGACATGATTGGTGTTGTGGAAAATAGTAAAGATGAAATATTTCATATTAGCGAAGAAGCTCGCGAAGAGCACGAACAGTTAATACAAGAATTGAAGAATACGAAAGAGCAAGTCATCCAACATATACAGGATGGAGACGAACTGGAAGAGCGGGTGAGATTTTCTCGTAGACGACTCTCTCAAGTTAGTAAGGAGTTTCATAAATATGCTGAGAGTGACATTCGCGAAGTATATGAGAAAACGCATGATCTACAGACTAGATTAGCAGTCCTAAGACAAGACGAGAAAGTATTAAGAGAAAGACGGGACGATATAGAACGGCGAATCATATCCTTGGATCACATGATTAAACGAGCTCAAGGGTTAGCTAGTAAAGTGGCTGTTGTTCTCAACTATCTTAACGATGATTTTAAATACGTTAATAATATGATAGAGGAAGCAAAAGAGAAACAAGAATTCGGTCTTAAAATTATCGAAGCACAAGAAGAAGAACGCAAAAAAATTTCGCGTGAAATTCACGACGGCCCTGCTCAAATGCTGGCTAATATTCTTCTTCGTTCAGAACTCGTAGACCGTGCCTTACGTGACCAAGGTACTGATATGGCATTACAAGAAATAAAAAGTGTTCGTAAAATGATTCGTACCTCACTCTACGAAGTTAGACGTATCATTTATGACTTACGCCCAATGGCACTTGATGATTTAGGTTTACTGCCGACCATTAAACGATACATTTCGACTATTTCGGATTATAATGATATTAACATAGAATTTGATTCGATTGGAAAAGATGAACGATTAAAAAGTCAGTATGAAATTGCTTCTTTTAGACTTCTTCAAGAATCACTACAAAATGCGATTAAACATGCTAATGCGACACTTATTCAGGTGAAACTCGAAATTACCAATAGAAATCTGGCTATGTCTGTTAAGGATAATGGTGATGGATTTGATCCAAAAGAGAGAAGTGAGTCATCATTTGGTATAATAGGAATGAAAGAGAGAGTCGAGATGTTTAATGGAGAGCTGAAAATTGACTCTACCAAGGGAAAGGGAACGCGCATATACATCAATGTTCCATACACACCAAACGATCAAGTTAAATAACTATAGAGAAAAATAAAATAGATTAACAGATATATATAATAGGGGTAATACTTTTCAATAGATTTGGGAGGAAAAGATGATGAATATGAGTAAGCCGATCAACATAGCTTTAATCGATGACCACATCCTTTTTAGAGAGGGAGTAAAGCGTATACTTGATTACGAAGCGGATTTTAACATCGTGGCAGAAGGTGATGACGGTGAAGCCGGCATTGAAATCGTTAAAGAATATAAACCAGATGTTGTATTAATGGATATCAACATGCCAAATATGAACGGTGTTCAAGCAACAGCCAATCTTGTTCGTAATTATCCGAGGACAAAAATTATTATATTATCTATACATGACGATGAAAGCTATGTAACCCATGCACTTAAAACGGGTGCTCAAGGGTATTTATTAAAAGAAATGGATGCAGACTCTTTAATAGAAGCTATCAAGGTAGTATATGAGGGTGGCTCATATTTACATCCTAAAATTACCCATAACCTCGTCCGCGAGTATCGCAGACTTGCAAAAGAGAATATACCAAATGTCGTCAATGGTATTATAGAACATAGAAAGCCACTACACCTCCTAACAAAGAGAGAATGTGAAGTCCTGCAGCTTATGTCAGAAGGAAAAAGTAATCGAGCTGTAGCTGAAACGTTATATATAAGTGAAAAAACAGTTAAGAACCATGTGAGTAACATATTACAAAAAATGGGAGTGAATGATCGTACCCAAGCAGTTGTTTCCGCAATTAAAAAAGGCTGGGTAGACGTCATTTAACCACTACATAAGATGACTAACAAAAAGTTGACGTTCCTATGAATACTCTGACTATAAAAGGCCAGAGTATTCTTTTTTTATCCAGATGTTTAGAAACAAATGAAGGTAATTAATGCAATTTTATATTTGTTATTGTAAAATATAATAAACTACACTGTAATAAATAAAAAAATTCACATAAAAGAAATCGGTGAAAGAGAGGGAGAATTTGATGAAGATCGCTGTAATGACGGACAGCACGGCTTACATCCCGAAAGAAATACGTGATAGACTTAATATACATATGGTACCGTTAAGTGTTGTGTTTGAAGATGCATCTTACCGTGAGGAAATTGACATAACAACAGAAGAGTTTTACGAAAAAGTCAAGGCATCCCCTGAACTACCAAAAACATCCCAACCATCCATTGGTTATATAACTGAAAAATTAGAAGAACTGGCTAAAGATTATGATGCTGTCATTTCCATTCACTTATCTAGTGGGATTAGTGGAACATATCAGGCTGTAATGAGTGCTGGGAAAATGGTTGAAGGGATTGAAGTGTACCCTTATGATTCAGAAATCAGCTGCAGTGCCCAAGCATTTTTCGTTTATGAAGGTATAGAGATGGCAAAAGAAAATAAAACACCTGAAGAAATCATTGCAAGATATGATGAAATGAAAAAAAGTTTGAGAGCTTATTTTATGGTTGACGATTTGACGAATTTACAACGTGGCGGCCGATTAAGCGGTGCTCAAGCTTTGGTGGGAAGCTTACTTCAAGTAAAGCCTATATTGCATTTTGTTGATAAGCTCATTGTGCCATTCGAAAAAATCAGAACTCGTAAAAAAGCTTTAAACCGGCTTGTCAGTCTTTTGGAAGAGGATATAGAACAAGACAAAGATCTAAAAATAGTCATCATCCATGCGAACGCTAGAGATTCTGTGATTAAGTTTAAAGATAACTTAGTTGAAAAACATCCAGATCTTGATTTATCAATCAGCTACTTTGGTCCAGTGATTGGTACTCATTTAGGAGAAGGCGCTATCGGTATGTGCTGGTATGAAAAGTAAACTTACTTTATTCATCTAAAGAGCTCATCCAGTGCTGCTTAAATGCATTTGGTGAGCTTCTACATACTTATTTATTGTATTCACCTTCTTACCTCAATATGATATTTATAAAAAATTATAGAAATGAGTGAACGAATGGAATGACTCCGAAATCTACTTCAATTAAAATCTCCACTTGGATTAAGAATCAAGCCTATCGATATACAGGAAAACTCCTTCTTAGACATGAAATACCACTTAATGATAAGACATTAAATTACCTCATTAAAGAAAAGATATTCGAAAGCACCCCCTCATTTAAAAATAAAATTTTAATAAAGCAATGTCTACGTTGTGGCAATACGAAACACTCTCTTTTAGGAGAAATTCCTTGTCTAAACTGTAAAAGAACACATCTTTATTGCCGGAAATGTATAGAAATGGGACGAGTGATGGAATGTGAACGTCTTTATAGATGGATAGGCAAAGCTCCATCTTGGGAAGTGCATGACAATCCATGCACGTGGGAAGGAGAGCTGACAAAGCCTCAACAACAAGCGTCCAGTCGCATTGTAGAATCCATTAATAAAGAAGGAGAAGAACTTTTGGTATGGGCGGTTTGCGGAGCTGGGAAAACTGAGATGCTCTTTCAAGGCATAACTACAGCACTTAAACAAGGCAAACGAATATGTCTTGCTACCCCACGAGCTGATGTTGTACGGGAGCTCAAACCACGCTTCCAACAAGCATTCGCAAATGTATTAGTTCAGGCGTTATATGGTGGGAGTCAAGATAAAGATGCAACTGCACAGCTTATTTTAGCTACTACGCATCAATTATTGCGTTTTAAAGAGGCCTTTGACGTCATGATAATTGATGAAATTGACGCTTTTCCCTATCATGCTGACCTATCTTTACCATTTGCAACAAGTCGTGCTAAACATCCCGTTTGCACAACAATCTACTTAACAGCCACCCCACGAAAAAAGCAGCAATCATTAATAACCAGAAAGAAGCTCCCACATATTTTCGTTCCCATTCGCTATCACGGCTACCCACTACCTGTACCTCAAATGAAAATGTCGCTTTCTCTTAAAAAAGATCTCCAAAACAATCAACCGCCAGCCCCTTTCATCACCTGGCTAAACAAACGACAAAATTCACGCAGACAATTACTTATTTTCGTCCCTAGTATTTCTCTAGCAGAGCAAATCACAAAAAATATTAGGCGAATTTTATTAGAAGAAAAGATAATAGAAAAAAACAATGCTATCGATTTTGTCCACGCCGAAGATCCATGTCGAGAGGAAAGAGTCCAACAGTTCCGTAGCAAAGAATTAAAAGTCATTGTTACAACAACTATTTTAGAAAGAGGCGTCACTTTTCCTTCTGTTGATGTTGCTATTCTTGATGCAGGTCATGATGTATTTGATGACGCAGCACTTGTTCAAATTGCAGGACGGGCTGGAAGGAGTGCTGATGATCCAACGGGAGAAGTTGTTTTTTTCCACGATGGAAAAACTGAAGCGATGATTCAAGCAATATCAGCTATTAAGCAAATGAATCAAAGGGGAGGAGTCGGAGGATGATTTGTCTATGGTGCGATAAAGAAATAATAATCGAAACGACTTGGAGTAATTTATTTATCCCTTCAGAAAAACAACATCTCTGTGTGAATTGTAAAGGAGAATTAGAAATCCTATCCGGAAAGCGTTGCGTGAGATGTAGCAGAGTAACTAACGAAAAGGTTTGTGCCGACTGTAAGGAGTGGTTGAATAAAAATAATGACCCACTTACCTACAATTACTCTGTCTATGCTTATAACGAAAGGATGCAAGAAATGGTCGTCAAATGGAAATATCGTGGTGATTATGTATTAGGTAAAGCATTCCAACAAGTTATCATAACATCGTTTAAGCAACAGTTTAAGCAATTAAAAAAGTATGCCGTAATTCCAATTCCTTTAAGTGAGGAACGATTAAAGGAACGAGGGTTTAATCAGGCCGAAATGCTAGCGAAGTTTATTACGCCAAATCCAAAACATGTATTAACACGAATTCATGGGGAGAAACAGTCGAAAAAGACACGTAAAGAGCGAATGACTGCAAATAATCCATTTGAATTAATAAAATCCCTAAACAAACCGGTCATTCTTGTCGATGATATATATACTACAGGAGCCACTTTAAGATTTGCTGCTGAAAAACTTAAACAATCAGGTTGTCCGGAAGTATTTGGTTACACACTTATTCGAGGATAAACAAATCATAACTAACACTTAATGCTTTTGGGTTTTGTCTTATGATATAATTAACAAAACAGGTAAGGGGTATTATAATGGCTGAATTAGCTAATTGCGTTTGTTGTGAAGCGGTCTTTGTGAAAAACATTCGTGATATTTGCGAGTCATGTTATAAACAAGAAGAAAAAGATTTTGAAACAGTCTATAATTTTTTAAAGCAACGAGAAAATAGAGAAGCAACGTTACAGGAAATTATTAAGGCGACAGAAGTTGATGAAAAACTAATTATTAAATTCATAAAAACCAACCGATTACGAACGTCGCAATTTCCAAAGTTAGCTTACCCATGCGAAAAATGCGGGACTCCAATTGTATCGGGAAAAATTTGTGCTCCGTGCTCTGACAAACTACTTGCGGACCTTAAACATTTTGAGGAAAATAAAAAAATGTCAGAACAACTAAATGAAAAATCAAATGTTTATTACACCTTCAATAAAGGTGAGAAATAATCTAAACTTTTTCATTGGGTAAACCGATAAGAATATTAGAGAATAACGATATAATCGATGAAAATATAAATCCTGACATCAAAAGGGGTGAAGTAAATTGAAAATACACGGTCCGAATCAAACTAATTTTAATCCATATAAACACCAAGCACATAAATTAGATAAAATAAAAAATGAAGTTGAGCGTGAAGACCGTATAGAAATATCAAATCAGGCGAAACATTTACAGCAAAAAAATAAAGCAACAATAAAAAGAGAAAAGCAAGTAGATGAAATAAAACAAGCTGTACAATCAGGTGACTATAAAATTAATTACGAAAAAACGGCTAAAAAGATGATTGATTTTTGGTCAGGTAAATAAATGGTCGAGTCTCATACAGGAGACACGATAGGAGGACTGTGTTTTGTCCATACAACATATTATTAACTCGTTAGAAAGACTGGTTGAATTACAACAAAGTCTCTTAGAAATTTCTAAACAAAAAACAGTGGATGTGAAAGAAGGTCAAATAGATCATTTTCAATCCACATTGGTCAAAGAACGAAAAGCCGTTCAAGCGATAGAACAAGTTGAAAAAGAACGGATTCAAGAAGTGAATCAATGGTGTGCGGATCATTCCATACCGGATGAACAAGCAACACTAACGGGAATACTTGAATTTCTATCAGATGAGGATGAAAAGCATAACCTGGAAGTTTTGGCAACGGAATTAACCGAAGGAATAGTTAAAATAAAACAGCAAGAAGATCTAAATCAAGTGCTGATTCAACAGTCCATGCAGTTTGTCCAACTCTCACTAGAGCTACTAAATCCCTCGATTGGAAACATGAACTATAGTGCTAAAAAAGCAACTAACCAAGTAGAACGTTCAGTATTTGATTCAAAAGCTTAAGAGACCATTACTTTAACTAGAAGGAGTAAGAAGATGAGCACTTTTCATGGATTAGAAATGGCGAAACAAGCTTTATTCGCTCAACAATCAGCTTTATATACTACTGGAAATAATATTTCAAATGCCAATACTAAAGGCTATTCTCGTCAGCGGGTAAACTTTGAAACTCAGTCACCTTATCCGACAGCCTCTAGAAACCGTCCGGAAATTCCAGGGCAAATGGGAACCGGGGTTAAAGTCGGCTCCATTGAACGCGTCCGCGATGAGTTTCTTGATGTTCAATTTAGAGGCGAAAACAGTAAAAAAGGTTACTGGGAAACAAAATCCAAAGCCCTAGCACGAATGGAAAATATAATGAATGAAACAACAGATAGAGGTCTATCAAAATCGATGAGTCTATTTTGGGACTCTCTACAAGACCTTGCTACAAATCCAACTAATTCCGGGGCAAGATCAGTTGTTGTGGAACGTGGAGTTGCCTTAGCTGATACGTTTAATCACATCTCGAAATCGTTGGAAAATGTTCGTTCGGATTTGCAAGCTGAAATTAATAATAAGGTAGATCATACTAATTCGCTACTTAAACAAATACATAATATTAATGAACAAATTAAGCAAATTGAACCGCACGGATATGTCTCAAATGATTTATATGATGATCGAGATTGTTTAATAGACGAGCTATCTGAAATTGTTAATATCAAGGTTGATTATGAGAAAACGAGTGAGAATTCATCTGGTATTCAAGACGGTATTGCAGTCATTGAGCTCGCCGGTGAAGATGGTAAAGGGTTGGGAATAAACCTAGTAGAGGAAGGTCAGTACAATAAACTAAGCGTTGGTTATGAAGGTGATGAAACGAAAGGATATAATGCTGTATCAAAAATTACTATTGAAAATTCATCCGAAAACATCACTTTATCTTCAAAAAGTGGTTCGTTAAGTGCTCTAATCCATTCATATGGATACACAACTGAAGACGGTAATGTACAGGGGGAATTCCCCCAAATGCTTGACGATTTGGATGATATGGCAAAATCCTTTGTAAAAGAGTTTAATAATATTCATAACCAAGTCAATGGGCAGAATTTCTTTGACGAAGACAATTTAACTGCGGACACAATTAAAGTTCACGAGGATATTATTAATGATCCAGAAAAGGTAGTAGTTAATTCAGAGGATGGGGTAGAAGATGGAAAGATTGCACAGAAATTAGCAGACTTCTTTGATGACTCTTTTGATATTGGTGATAAAAATACATCTGTGAATAAATTCTATCAATCATTGGTTGGAGAGATGGGAGTTAATATCCAAGAATCTAATAAAATGGCAGATAACACAAATATTCTTTTATCGCAGGTAAATAATCAAAGGCAATCCGTTAGTTCTGTCTCATTAGATGAAGAAATGTCAAACATGATTAAATTTCAACATGCTTATAATGCAGCAGCACGGAGTATGACAAGTATTGATGAAATGCTTGATCGAATCATTAATAGCATGGGATTAGTAGGAAGGTAGGTTAAAAATGAGAGTCACTCAAGGTATGATTTCAGATAATAATTTACGCCACATTTCAAGTAGTTATTCCAAATTGAATACATACATGGATCAATTGAGCACAGGAAAAAAAGTAAACAAACCTTCTGATGATCCAGTTACTGTAATGAAAGGTATGAATTACCGAAGTGAAGTTAGCCGTATTAATCAGTACAAACGAAATACAGGTGAAGTTCATAATTGGATGGATAATACTGACTCGGCACTTGATGGGGCGACTCAAACTTTACAGAAATTAAGGGAGTTAGCTCTACAAGCAAGCAATGATTCTTATAGTGAGAATGAACGGGAAAATATTATGAAAGAAGCCAAGCAACTTAAAGAGAATCTTGTCGACATAGCCAACACTAAAGTTAATGGTAAATATATTTTTAACGGGACAAGAACAAGTGAAAAGCCAATTAATCCCGAAGCTGTTAATGATGAGGATTTTGAGTTGAAACTCAATGATGACGAAGTCCGTATTGAAGTAGCATCTGGTATTGAATTGACAGCTAATGTTAATCCGAAAAATGTGTTTGGTAATGGGACGACTAATGTCTTTAATGATATAGAGAAGTTAATTAATGCTCTCGAAAAGAACGAACGAACCGAGATTGATGATAGTATTGAATCCTTAGATGGACATATTGATAATGTGATCAATGCTCGTGCCGATCTCGGTGCTCGTATGAACCGACTAGAACTAATTGAAGATAGACTAGAAGACCAAGAAATCGTCGCTACAAAGATAATGTCTGATAACGAGGATGTTGACTTCGAAAAAGTCATCACAGATTTAATTACACAAGAAAGTGTCCATCGGGCAGCACTTTCCGCAGGTTCTCGAATGATACAACCATCACTTATTGACTTTTTACGATAACTTAAATTAAAGTCGATGAATCTAATCGTTAAAACCCTGACCCATTATAAGGGTTCAGGGTTTTAAATTTTACAGATGAAAGGAGAGCTCTCATGCGTCTGCCACAGATTCGACTTCAATCCCAAATGGCAAAAATTAATATTACACAAACGTCAGCAAGTCAGCAAATTACTCAAAGAAAAGCGGATATGTCAATCGAGCAGCCCTCGGCTGAACTATCAATTTACACAACACCATCAAAACTGACGATTAATCAAACACAGGCTTGGGAAGATTTAAATCTAATGTCGATTCTAAAGAGAAATACCAAGTTTGCCAAAGAAGGTAGTCAAGCTTTGCTTAAGGGAATGGCAAGAAGGGCTAGGCAAGGCAGAGAACTGATGCGAATCGAGCAACAAGGCGATCCGTTAATAAGTCAAGCTGTTGAAAATAGCAGTAAAGACAAGAAAGATATCAATGTAAAATTTATTCCATCACCTTTCTCTGTTAAAACAGATTATCGGCCGAGTGAAGTAAATATTTCTGTAAGACAAAATAAACCTATTATTCAAGCAAACCCACATAAATCTGAACATGTATATCAACCAGGAACAGTTAATGTTGAAATGAAGCAGGATGCCGATTTACAAATTGATTTTATCAACTTATATACATAATGAAACTTGAGTTGAAAGGATGAAGAAAATGAAAATACAAACAAAATATGTGGGTGAAATCACGATTGACGAGTCGACAATTATTAAGTTCTCAAAGGGGATTCCAGGCTTTTTGAATGAAACAGAATTTGTCTTGCTTGAATTACCTGGAAATCCTTTATTCCATATTTTACAATCCATTCAAACTCGAGATATAGCTTTTATACTTACGGATCCCTATCATTTTTATAGAAATTATTCATTTGAATTAGATGATAACACCTTAGAAACACTAGCTATCAAGAGTGAAAATGATGTATTAGTTTTAAGTGTTGTAACCCTACAACAACCCTTTGCCAACAGTACTATTAACTTAAAAGCACCAATTATTATTAATCCGAACAGTAAATATGGGAAACAGTATATCTTGAATATCGATGAATATCCTTCTAAAGCTTCAATCTTAACAGAAGAGAAAACCGAATTGAAAGGAGAATAACGATGCTAGTATTAACTCGAAAAAATCACGAAGCCATCCAGATCGGTGAAGGGATTGAAGTGAAAATATTAGGTATTGAAGGGGATCAAGTCAAACTTGGCATCGATGCTCCTAAGTCTGTAGATATCCATCGCAAAGAAATTTATTTAGAAATTCAAAACCAAAATAACGAAGCGCTTGACGCGACCTCTGATTTGCTTTCCCTATTAAATCAGCAAAATAAAGAGTAGGATCCTTAACTTTTTTATTTTTATGTCGATATAAATAAAAAAGGAAGAGGAGTTGCTAGCATGCGACTAGAGAATATAAACAATGATTTTATTAATTTAGCGCCCAGCAATCAAACGACACATATAAAAAATGAAATAGAAAAATCAACAACAGAAGTTCGAAAAAAGACTCCCGAAATTACGGAGAATAATAAGCATGTAGAGAACATGGTTGATAAATTGAATGACTTTATTGAACCATTAAGAACCAACTTGAAATTTCAATTACATGAAAAACTTAACGAATATTATGTAGAAGTCGTTAATTCGCAAACTAAAGAAGTTATCAAAGAAATACCGCCAAAAGAAATGCTGGATATGTATGCGGAAATGGCCGAATTAATGGGATTAATTATAGACAAAAAGGCTTAATAAGGAGGTTGCAAATTGCGTATAGGTGGTTTAGCAACAGGTATGGATATCGATGAAATCGTCGAAAAAATGATGACGGCTGAACGAATGCCGTTAGATCGTATGGAACAAGACCGAACGACACTCGAATGGAAACGTGATGGGTTCCGCGACATAAATAAAACTCTATTAGAACTGAAAAACATGATGCTTGATATGAAATTAAGTAAAACATATCAATCCAAAACAGTTACATCTTCAATGGAAAATGCCGTCACAGCAACAGCGACGTCAGGAGCACCTGAAGGGACTTATCAAATAAAAGTAAACAAGTTAGCGAGTCCAGAGATATGGCAAAGTACAAAGGAACTTGAAATTGATAAGAAAGTATTTGACATTGTTAAAGAAAGCGAAAATGGAGAAGAAATAAATGGCGACTCTATAGAGTTTAAGATTGGCACGTATGGTATTGATAAGGAAAATTCCACAATTGTTATAGAGAAAGATGATACCATTAAAGATCTACTCAAAAAAATTAACGACAAAGATAATAATATACGCGCATTTTATGATGAACAGTCCAATCAAGTGATTATGGAAACGACTAGAACAGGAATTTATGCAGAAACAGACAAAAGTGAATCGGGTGGCCAAGAAAATGGACAACCACCGGAAATCATTTTTGGTGATGAAGGTAAGTCCCTAGCAAATATTTTCGGAATGGAACGTGCAAAAGAAGCGACCAACGCGGATTTTGAATATAATGGCCTTAAAATAGAATCTAAAACAAACAGCTACACCCTAAACGACATAACATTCAACTTCAATGCAACAACTAACAATGAATCCGCCACCCTAAGCGTCCGTAACGACACTGAAGCTACTTTCGATAAAATTATGGAATTTGTCGATAAGTACAACGAGGTTGTTGAGGCAATGAATGGCTCGCAAAGAGAAGAGAAACATCGTGACTACAAGCCCTTAACGGAAGAACAGAAAAAAGAAATGTCCGAAAAGGAAATTGAGTTATGGGAAGAAAAAGCCAAAAGTGGTCTTCTGCGTGGAGAATCAACAATCACCAATGGTTTATACTCCATGCGTAATAGTTGGTATTCTACTGTTAAAACAGACGGTGACATCCAATCTTTAACACAAATTGGTATAAAAACTTCTGAATCCTATATGGATGGTGGAAAGTTAATTGTTGATGAAGATAAGTTGCGAGCAGCTTTAAATGATGATCCTGAAGGTGTTCAAAATCTATTTTCAAATAGCGCTAAGGATCAATCAAGAGGCTTGGTCAATCGTCTTGAAGATTCACTCACGACAACGATGGACAGTATTAAAGGACGAGCAGGTAATAGTACAAGCCCTTCATTAGATAATTACACGCTAGGTAAACAAATGAAAGATCTAAATAAACGCATTTCAGACTTTGAAGATCGGTTAGTTAAAGTAGAAAGTCGTTATTGGAATCAGTTTACGGCTATGGAAAAGGCTATTCAACGTATGAATCAGCAATCAGAATACATGATGTCCCAATTTGGCCAAATGTAAGTTTCAAAGGAGAGTATAAACAATGTCATTAAAACAGTATCAAGCATACCAAAATAATGCGGTGAATACGGCGTCTGGTGGAGAATTGACTTTAATGCTTTATAACAGTTGTATTAAGTTTATCAGACAAGCTATCAAAGATGTTGAGGCCAAAGATTTTGAAAAGAAAAATACACATATACAAAAAGCACAGCGTATTATTCAAGAATTAATGTTAACATTAGACCAAGACATAGCTATATCGAAAGAAATGCTTCCGTTATATGATTTTATGTACTTCCAATTAACTGAAGCCAACGTTAATAACGAAACTAAAAATCTTGAAGATGCATTAAGTCTAGCTATTGACTTCAGAGATACTTGGAAAGAAGTTTTACTTAAGACAAGAAAACAATCTGCAACTCAAGGCGCTCAAGTATAATGAATAGATTAGAAGAATTATATGAAGCAACACAGCAACTTGAAAATCTTTTAAGTAAAGATGTTAACGTGAATAATCGCGAACAAGTGATTGAAAAAATTAATACACTTGTTGAAAAAAGAGGAACATATATGGAGGACTTGGTGCCACCATATTCAGAATCTGAAAAAGCGATGGGGGAAAAGCTACTAGTTTTAAATCATCATGTTCAAGAAAAACTAAATGATCTATTTAAGGATTTAAAAGATGAGATGAAACAAGTTAAAAAACAAAAGAAATCAAATCAATCTTATTCCAATCCATATAAAAAAATGGAAGCAATAGATGGTATGTTTATGGATTTAAAAGAATAATAAATTAATGAAATGGCGTCTCATAAGCAATAGAGTGTATTTTCTAATATATAATAGGTAAAGATAATGACTTTGGGTATGCTTTTTTGAGATAACATAGTATACTATAGATACAAAGCTTAAAGGAGGACACTTTTATGAAATATAATATTCGTGGTGAAAATATTGAGGTAACAGGAGCTATCCGGGATTACGTCGAAAAGAAGATTAATAAATTGGAAAGATATTTCGATACACCACCTACCTCAGAGGTACATGTGAATTTAAGTGTCTATAATGATGAGCAACAAATTGAAGTTACGATTCCAATGACAAACTTATTGTTGCGTGCTGAAGAGCAACATAATGATTTATATGCAGCGATTGATTTAGTTGTAGACAAGTTGGAAAGACAAATTCGCAAACATAAAACAAAAGTGAATCGTAAATTCCGCCAAAAAGGCGCACCAAAACATATTTTTGCTGAACTTGAAAAAGAAGCTGTTGAAGCCGAAAGAGAAGCAGATTCTGATGACATTGAAATTGTAAGAACAAAAAGATTTAACCTAAAACCAATGGATTCTGAAGAAGCAGTTCTTCAAATGGATATGTTGGGACATGCGTTTTTTGTATTCACGAACGCAGTATCAGGTAATACCAACGTCGTTTACCGCCGAAAAGATGGTAAGTACGGTTTAATCGAACCAAATAGCTAAGTCTATTAAAAACTAAATAAAAACAAGAGACGGTCTCACGAATGAGGCCGTCTTTTAATATTTATTTTTAATGATGCTCTGTAGAATACTGACAAATCCTTAAAAGAAGGACTTATGACCCCATCAATAAAGGTATGTCGAATTTTGACGACTAGATGTCTGAATTTAAAAAATAGATGCTGATTTTACGATTATAAGAGGTGTTTCACACTAAATCCGATTAAAAAAGCAAAGAATCGTGTCGAATTACAAGCTATAATTCAAAAATGGTGATTAGTCATTTAGTACTAGAATGTGGTATAAAATAGATACTAGAAAATAAGGAGTGAAAAGATGAATGACCAAGCAAAAAAAATAAATCAATTAACAAAAAAGGTAAATCAGCATGAACAAACAATCACTCAATTGGTTGAAATCATCGCTTTAACTAATCGACGACTTACAGATCTTGCAAAATTACAATCAACACCATCGAAAGAAGCACCTCAGAATCATATCATTTCCCCGCACTAGAATCTTCACCAATCCTCGTTTTAAACATATTCAAACATACTTAGAACAAAAAAGTAGTCTAGCCCCAGGCTGCTTTTTTGTTTTTTTATTGAGAGTATGAAAAGTTGATGTAACTCTAGTTTATTAACATATGAAAGTTGTCATGACTAGCGTATAAGTGTTATCATAAATATTGGATTCCTTTCAATTTTTATGTACAATCTAAGATTGCATTCTTTTAAATATAGAGGAGCGTTACGAATGGCAGGACTGTTAAAACGAATTTTCGGAGACGGAAATCAAAGACAATTAAATCGTATTCAAAAAAGAGTCGATCAAATTGAAGCGTTAGAACCTGACTATGAAAAATTGTCAGATGAAGAGATTCAACAAAAAACAGAAGAATTTAAAGAACGTTATGCCAATGGTGAAACTTTAGATGACCTGTTGGTAGAAGCATATGCTGTCGTACGGGAAGCATCTAAGCGAGTGCTTAATATGCGTCCATTCCCAGTGCAGCTTGTTGGAGCCATTGCTCTACACGAAGGAAATATTGCAGAAATGAAAACAGGTGAAGGTAAAACTTTAGCTTCAACCATGCCTGCTTATTTAAATGCTATTGGCGGTAAAGGCGTCCATATTATCACAGTCAATGATTATTTGGCAGAGCGTGACGCTACTGAAATGGGCGAATTATATAATTTTCTAGGGCTCACAGTTGGTTTAAATGGAAACGGCTTATCAAAAGAAGAAAAAAGAGAATCTTATGAAGCTGATATTACGTACGGAACGAATAATGAATTTGGTTTCGACTATTTACGTGACAACATGGTGCTTTATAAGGAACAAATGGTTCAGCGTCCATTAAACTTCGCGATTATTGATGAGGTGGACTCTATTTTAATTGATGAGGCAAGAACACCGTTAATTATTTCAGGGTCTGCTCAAAAGTCTGCCTCCCTTTACCAACGCGCCGATTCTTTTGTAAAAACATTAAACAATGAAACTGATTACACTTACGATGAGAAAACAAAAGGTGTTCAGTTAACTGAGGAAGGAATAAACAAAGCAGAGCGTTATTTTAACATTGAAAACTTATTTGATTTAGATAACGTATCACTCACACATCATATAAATCAGGCTTTAAAGGCGAACGTATCAATGCATCTAGATGACGATTATGTGGTTGAAGAGGGCGATATCGTTATTGTGGATCAGTTTACTGGCCGTTTGATGAAAGGTCGTCGTTATAGTGATGGGCTACATCAAGCGATCGAAGCAAAAGAAGGTATGCAGATTCAAAATGAAAGCATGACACTTGCTTCAATTACTTTCCAAAACTTTTTCCGGATGTATAACAAGTTAGCGGGTATGACAGGTACAGCTAAAACGGAAGAAGAAGAGTTTAGAAATATTTACAATATGGATGTTATTGCCATCCCGACGAATAAGCCAATTATTCGAGATGATAAACCAGATATGATTTACAAGTCGATGGAAGGCAAGTTTCATGCCGTTGTTGACAGTATTAGAGAGAAACACGAAAAAGGACAACCTGTGCTAGTCGGAACTGTCGCCGTTGAAACGTCGGAGTTAATTTCTAATTTATTGAAAAAAGCTCGTATTAAGCATGATGTTTTAAACGCGAAAAACCACTATCGTGAAGCTGAAATCATTGAAAATGCTGGGCAAAAAGGTGCCATAACGATAGCGACGAACATGGCTGGACGCGGAACAGACATTAAACTAGGGGAAGGTGTTATAGACCTAGGTGGTTTGGCTGTTATCGGTACAGAACGTCACGAATCGCGCCGTATTGATAATCAGTTACGTGGACGTTCTGGTCGTCAGGGCGATCCGGGCATGTCGCAATTCTATTTATCAATGGAAGATGAATTGATGCGTCGATTTGGCTCTGAAAACTTAGGAGCTATGATGGAACGTCTTGGAATGGACGATTCACAACCAATTGAAAGTAAAATGGTTTCACGTGCTGTAGAATCAGCTCAAAAACGTGTTGAAGGAAATAACTTTGATGCTCGTAAAACCGTTCTTTCTTATGATGATGTCTTACGTGAGCAGCGCGAAATTATATATAAACAACGTTTCGATGTCATTAATGCAGAAGACGACTTGCGCGAAATCGTTGAAAATATGATTAAATCATCTCTTGAACGTGTCGTTCATACGCATACACAAGATGATGACGATGATAACTGGGATTTACAATCTATTGTTGAATATGTTCACGGGAATTTACTTGAGCAAGAAGACCTCTCTGTTGACGACATAAAAGGTAAAGATCCTGAAGAAATGATTGAGCTCATCATGGAAAAAGTAAATTATCGATATGATGAAAAAGAAGAAGAACTATCTAAAGAACAAATGAATGAGTTTGAAAAAGTTATCTTACTACGTACGGTTGATACAAAATGGATGGATCACATCGACCAAATGGAACAATTACGCCAAGGAATACATTTACGCGCCTATGGCCAAAACGATCCATTACGCGAATATCAAATGGAAGGCTTCTCAATGTTTGAGGAAATGATTGCAAACATTGAAGATGAAGTAGCAAGATATATAATGAAAGCCCAAATTCGCGATAATCTTCAAAGAGAAGAAGTTGCAAAAGATACCCAAGCCGTATCTGGAGACCAATCAGAAAAGCCTAAGAAAAGAAGACCATATGTTAGAAAAGATAACGTAGGGCGTAACGATCCATGTCCATGTGGCAGTGGCAAAAAATATAAAAACTGCCATGGGAAAAACTAAAAAAGAGGTTGGGGCATAAGCGTTTTAATTCATGTAAAAGCAAATAACACTCACTTAAAATTGTTCGCCATTTAATAAAAACTGCTTAGTATTGTCCCAACCTCTTTGAATCAAATTTAAATCTATTGTAAAGGCTATACAGAGGTGAAATTTAATGGAATTAGGACAAATAAAAACTGAACTAAATCAAATCGCAAAACAAATCGAAAAATTCAGGGGGTCTCTTTGACCTCGACGCAAAAAATAAACGGATCCATGAACTTGAACTAGAAATGACAGAACCATCCTTCTGGGATGACCAAAAGAACGCACAAACTGTCATAGATGAAAACAATAACTTGAAACATACGGTTAATCGCTTTGAAGAAATCAATAGCAAGTACGAAGATTTAGAAGCGACCTATGAACTAGTTAAAGAAGAAGAAGACCAAGAACTTTTAGCTGAGCTTAATCGTGAATTGAGCGACTATCAAGAAGAAATTAGCGAGTATGAACTAGAAATGCTCCTAAACGAGCCTTATGATTCTAACAATGCGATTGTTGAGCTGCACCCTGGTGCCGGTGGGACCGAATCACAAGATTGGGCAAGCATCTTACTACGTATGTACCAGAGATGGTGCGAACACAAAAACTATACGGTAGAAACGTTAGATTACTTACCAGGGGATGAAGCGGGCGTAAAAAGTGTCACTCTCCTAGTAAAAGGATACAACGCGTATGGTTATTTAAAATCTGAAAAAGGTGTTCATCGCCTTGTGCGCATTTCACCTTTTGATTCATCTGGACGACGTCACACATCCTTTGTTTCTTGCGACGTGACACCAGAAATGCCAGATGATGTTGATATAGAAATTAAAAATGAAGACATAAAAATTGACACTTACCGTGCAAGTGGAGCTGGTGGGCAGCATGTTAATACAACCGATTCAGCTGTCAGAATAACTCACCTTCCTACACATGTCGTTGTGACGTGTCAGAACGAACGTTCACAAATAAAAAACCGAGAAGCTGCAATGAAAATGCTTAAATCTAAGTTATATCAACTTGAAATAGAAAAGCAGCAACAAGAATTAGCGGCAATACGTGGAGAGCAAAAAGAAATTGGCTGGGGCAGTCAAATACGCTCCTATGTTTTCCATCCTTATACAATGGTGAAAGATCATCGAACAAATATAGAGGTCGGAAATGCCCAAAGTGTTGTGGACGGGGATCTTGATCCTTTTATCGATGCTTACCTTAGATCGACAATGAAATCATAACGTAACCTTTTTTAATGCGGGAAGTTTTCATAATACCCGTTAAAATACTTTTCACTTGGTAAAACTGGCAAATTCATGAAAAAGACAAAAAGTGTCTTTAGCCTTGATGTGTCAATAGTTGTGTTGATTTTTATCAGAGAATTAGGAAGAAATTCCCCCTCATATTTGTTTAAAATATTTGTTGTTGGGTTATAATAGTGAGTGACAGCTTAATTATAACAACATTTGTTAGGGGGATTTCTTAATGAAGAAATGGCTAATGGCAGTTCTCTTCGGTGCAGTCCTTGTACTTGGTGCATGTGGCGGCGGTGGAGACGATAATGCAACAGATGAAGGCGGCGATGATACAGGCGGAGAGACAGCATCAGCAGCTGAAGAAATTTATGAAAATAACTGTTCAGCATGTCACGGTGCAGATCTCGAAGGAAATAATGGTCCAGATTTAACCGATGTAGGCTCTAAATATGATGCTGACGAAATCGCTGACATCATCCAAGAAGGTACAGGTGGAATGCCAGCTCAATCACAAGTTTCTGACGAAGATACAGAGACACTATCAGATTGGCTAGCAGAGAAAAAATAACTTGATAAGCAAGTAAAAGACTTGTCCACATAAAAGGACAAGTCTTTTTTATGCTGAATTATTTACCCCCCATATATTACCCTCTCTCAGCAAAATATTACCAAAAATCTCCATATGTTTCCGCATGTAACAAAATCCGACTAAAACCCATTGAGTTGAAATGAAAATGTAATAATTTTATGTCTAAAAAAGTAGTCGAAAGATGTTATAATAGTTAATAGCTGTTTATAGGAACATAGAAAGATAGTTACTAATAATGCTTGAAATTCAGCAAATATAATTAAAGGTGATAATTAAATGATTTTGATGAAAGACATACATAAAAAATATGAGAATGGGGTTACTGCGCTCCAAGGTGTTAATGTTCAAATTGATCAAGGAGAATTTGTTTATATTGTTGGCCCGAGTGGTGCAGGTAAATCAACCTTTGTTAAATTGATCTATCGCGAAGAAAAAGCCACATCAGGCACGATAATAATAAACGACACTAATCTAAGCGAGTTAAAAGAAAAAGATGTACCATACTTAAGAAGAAATGTGGGTGTGATTTTTCAGGATTTTAAATTACTCCCCAAGTTAACTGTATACGAAAATGTCGCCTATGCTCTAGAAGTCATCGGTGAGTATCCGAAAGTTATCCGCACTAAAGTTATGGACGTATTGGAACTTGTCGGTCTGAAAAATAAAGCACGTTTTATCCCTGATGAATTGTCCGGTGGTGAGCAACAGAGGGTTTCTATTGCCCGGGCAATAGTCAATCAACCGAAGATTGTCATTGCGGATGAACCAACAGGGAATCTTGATCCTGAAACGTCATGGGGGATTATGCGTACATTTGAAGAAATCAATTCGCGAGGAACAACGATTATTATGGCAACGCACAGCCAAGAAATTGTAAACACTATAAAAAAACGAGTAATTGCTATCGAGGGCGGTCGAATAGTAAGGGACCAAGACCGAGGTGAATACGGCTATGAAATTTAGAAACTTAAAGAGACATTTACGAGAAGGCTTTAAAAATGTATTTCGAAACGGTTGGATGTCAGTAGCTTCTATAGCTGCAGTTACAGTGACCTTAATTTTGGTTGGTGCCTTTTTGGCATTAATGCTGAATTTAAATCAAATGGCTGAAAATATTGAAGAAGATGTAGAAATAAGTGTGCATATTGACCGAACGGCAGATGATGCGCAAATTAAAGTGCTTGGTAAGCAAATTGAACAAATAGATCAAGTAGATACTGTCGTCTTCTCATCTAAAGAGGACGAGCTGAAAAATCTGATAAAGAGCATGGGAGAAGAAGGAAAGTCTTGGGAGTTATTTGAACAAGACAACCCTCTTAGCCACGCTTTTATTGTTCAAGCTGAACATCCAAATGAAACAGAAGCGGTCGCTTCAAAAATAGAAACATTTGATGGTGTAGATGAGGTCATCTACGGCAAAGACGTTGTAAAAAGACTTTTTGAATTTAATAAATACGCTAGAACGATTGGTGTTGTTCTAATCATTGGTCTTGTATTTACAGCTATCTTTTTAATCTCCAATACTATTAAACTGACAATTATGGCACGTAGTAGAGAAATAGGGATTATGAAACTTGTAGGAGCAGCAAATGGGTTTATTAGATGGCCATTTTTTATAGAAGGTATGTTACTAGGCGTTTTCGGCTCACTGCTACCTATAGCTGTCATCATAGGCGGCTATTATTATATTGATACGAATTTAAGCCATCAGATAACATTTAGTTTTGTAGAATTATTACCGTTCAATCCATTTGCATGGCAACTCTCTCTCTTAATCATCTCAATCGGAGCATTTATTGGGATTTGGGGAAGTGTGATGAGTGTCCGTAAGTTCTTAAGAGTATAAAAAAGAGAGCATAATATGTTACAGAGGGAAGGGGAACTAGTAATTGAAAAAACGATATTTATTTATTCTTGTCACTGTTTTAACATTATCTGTCTTCGGAAATAGCAATATCACCAAGGCAGCATCACAAAAAGATTTGGATGAAAAGATTAATGAACTAGAGAAAGAACATGGTGAATTACAAAATAAAAAAGGTGACCTAGAGAAAGACAAAGCAAGTACAAAAGGTAAAATGGACGATAATAAAGATGAGCAAGATAATGTCTTAAGTGAAATAGATGAGATTGACGATAAATTAACAAAAACAAGAGAAAATATTGATTCAAAAGAAAAAGAGATTGATACTACAGATAAGAAAATCACCGAACTTGGCGATGAAATTGATAAGCTCAAAAAAGAAATATCAACATTAAAAGAACGAATTGCCAAGCGAGATGATTTATTGAAAAATAGATTGCGAGCTATTCAAAAAAATGGTGGAAGCATGAAATACATAGAGGTTATACTAGGCTCTAAAAGCTTCAGCGATTTTATAAATAGATCTTCCGCGGTCAACACAATCATGGATCAAGATAAAACGATTATGGAAGAGCATGAAGCGGATAAGATGGATTTAGAACAAAAGCAAGTATCCGTTGAAGCAAAAAAAACAGAAGTAGAAGATAAAAAGGTAGCTTTAGAGGATCAGAAAAAAGAATTGGTTGCCTTAAAAGAAGATTTAGATGGTCAACTAGATAAAAAAGAAACATTGATGGCTCAACTTGAGGAAGAATATGATGAGCTGGAAGAGTACAACTTGACCTTAGAAGAAGAACAAAAACTTGTTGATGCTCAATCAGATTCAATTCAAAAGGCAAAAGAACTTGCAGAAAGTGAAAAGAAAGAGTTGGAGCAGTTAGCAAAAGAAAAAGCTGAGCAAGAAGCTGCAGAAAAAGCAAGAAAACAATCACAAGCTAAGTCAAATAACACTTCCAATAACTCTGGATCTGAAGGAAAAGAAACTCCTGCTGAAACTCCAAGTGGAGGTGGGGACTTTATTAGACCAGTCGGCAATGGTATAACTTCCGGATTTGGACATAGATGGGGAAGACTTCATGCGGGGGTAGACTTTGGTACGCCAATTGGAACTCCTGTAAAGGTAGCGGCATCAGGAAACGTCAGAACTGCAGGAACGATGAGCGGTTATGGTACAACAATCATGGTCGACCATTATATAGATGGGAAAGTGTATACAACATTATATGGACACTTAAGCTCTACATCTGTCTCGTCTGGACAATCTGTAAAACAAGGACAGGTAATAGGTCACACTGGAAACACAGGGCGTTCAACAGGTCCACATTTACACTTTGAAATTCATCCAGGTGGCTGGAGAAATCCATCCAATCCTATGGGTTTTATTAATTAATTATACATGTCCTAAAATATTAAGCATAAAATAAAAAAGACATCACACAAAAAAGTGAGATGTCTTTTTTTGAAAGATATATACTGATTTAGAATATATCCATAGTCATTAGGCCAATAACATGATATGCTTTTCATTATTAGTAATAATTGTGTCTAACATACGTTTGGGGTGAAAGAATGAAGCTAAACAAAAAGCAAATAGGAATCGTTTTGATAGCAGCCTTATTATTAGGTTTTATAGGGGCTTATTTAGGTGTTAATCTAGCACAGAGTAATCAGTCAGCAACTCCAGGAGGAAAACCTGGTAAAGAAATACCATTTTCAAATGAGAATAATAGTGACTCACCAGAGGACATGGAAAAGGTGTCGCAAGCCTATAGTTTAATAAAGGAGCATTTCATCGAGGACATCGGTGATCAAGACCTCGTTGAAGGTGCTATACAAGGCATGTTAACTTCACTTGATGATCCGTATAGTACATATATGGATGTAGAGGAAATGGAAGAGTTTAATGAACAAATTGAGTCTTCTTTTGAAGGAATTGGTGCTGAAGTTAGTATGGTAAATGGCAATGTGACTATCGTCGCACCCATTAAAGATTCACCAGCAGAAAAAGCAGGCCTTAGACCAAATGATGAGGTTTTAAAGGTAGATGAAGAAGATTTAGAAGGATATGATTTAAACGAAGCAGTTAATAAAATACGAGGTGAAAAAGGTTCAGAAGTTGTGTTGACGATTCAACGTTCTGGGGCAAGTAAACCATTTGAAGTTACACTTGTTCGCGACAAAATTCCAATTGAGACAGTGTACTCAGAACTTGATGAGAGTAACGGTAAGAAAACTGGTATCCTTGAAGTCACCAATTTCTCAGAACATACTGCTGAAGAATTTAATGAGCAATTGGAAGAACTTGAAAGCAAAAAAATTGATGGACTTGTCATAGACGTCCGAGGAAACCCGGGTGGGTTATTAAATTCAGTTGAGGATATTTTGGAACTCTTTGTACCTAAAGATATTCCTTATATTCAAATTGAAGACAAAGAAGGCAATAAAGAGAAGTATTATACTGAATTAGATGAAAAGAAAGACTATCCAATCAATGTACTAGTTAATGAAGGTAGTGCATCCGCTTCTGAAATTCTTGCAGTAGCAATGAAAGAAATAGGCTATGATATTGTAGGAACTACTAGCTTTGGTAAAGGTACAGTTCAACAAGCTGTTCCACTTGGTGATGGAAGTACGGTGAAATTAACATTTTATAAGTGGCTTTCTCCTGAGGGGAATTGGATTAATGAAGAAGGTGTCGAGCCGACAGTCGAAATAGATCAGCCAGATTATTATTATGCTAACCCGGTGCAATTGGAAGACACATTAAAACTAGATACAGCAAGTGATAATTTGGAAAATATTCAAGTTATGCTAAAAGGATTAGGGTATGATCCTGGACGAACAGATGGCTATTTTAATAAAGAAACACAAACAGCTGTGGAAAAGTTTCAACAGGATAATGAATTAAAGAAAACTGGAGAAATTGATGAAGAGACAGCTGGCGTCATCGAAGCAAAACTTATTGAAAATATTCGCGAAGGCAAAGACGATGAACAATTAGAGAAAGCACTCGACACATTATATTAAATATACAATAAACCCCATGTTTAGTTGACATGGGGTTTATTTTTGTACTTCACCTATACTGGTATAACTAGATTCACCACGTTATAAAGAGAATTCTATGGACAAGTTTTTAACTTACAGGTAATACGCTCTTTTTTTCCAAAGTGGCACATAGATCGATATGAAGACGCATATCCCGGAATGAAGGCGCATAGCCTAGACCGAAAGCACAAACCAGGCGAGGTAACTATTAAGCATTACTTTACAATGACGATAGTTTATTTACTTAAATAAATCGAGCATTTTCAGGAAATATCAAGTATACTAGTAGAAAGATAATCTATTAAGTGACGTATAATCATAGCTTTTTGATATTGAGATGGGGGATTCAGTGATGGAATCGTGGTTAATTGAATTTTTTATAGGAATTGGTCGTTTTTTTATTAATCCCTTATTTTATTGGTTTTTATTATTAACTTTGCTGTCAGGTTATCGTAGAATACAGCAGGAACGTGTTGATTTCGGTTCCCGTGTGTTCGATGTTTTTTCAGAATGGAAAAATACGTGGGGGATTTCGCTCATATCTGGCCTTATCATATCAATTTTATTAGTTGGTATAGGGGTTGTATTTTCCTATGAAACGTTAATAGTTTTATGTATTATAATTATTTTATTAAGTTTATCGCTTCGATTCACCATGTTATCGCCGAGCTATACGATAGGTATTACATATTTAGTACTGTTATTTATACCTGCGTTTTGGGATCAGCAATCCTACTTTAATAAAAACTTATTTTCTAATATAAATTTTACAGGTTTAGCCATTTTATTAGGCCTATTTCTAATTGTGGAAGCCCTTATGATTATTAACAGCAGACCTAATGATAATTATCCTTCACTCATTCAGGGGAAACGGGGTGGATGGATAGGACAACAACAGATAAAGAAGCTAAGTCTCATTCCGTTTTTTGCTTTAATACCTAGTGGAGTAATTACACCGGTTGAACCATATTGGCCAATTCTACCAATTGGTGACGAAACATTAAGCATCATTTTCTTTCCATTTTTAATTGGATATGATATTAAAGTAAGAACAGATTTACCTAAAGTCGTTTCTAAGAGAATCGGTAGAGGAGTATTATTATTAGCAATTTTTGTTATTCTATTGGCAGGGTTTAGTTACTATGTGTCTTGGTTATCCTTAGCTGCAGTGTTGGTCGCTATTATCGGTCACGAAATTATTAATTATCGTGAACGGATGAAAGATAAAAACAATCACCCTTACTTTTATCAAGAAGACAATGGGTTAAAAGTGCTTGGTGTTATTCCTAATACACCAGCAGATCGACTTGGCATCCAAGTTGGGGAAAAGATCATAAAAGTAAATGATACACCAATCCTTAATAGTAATGAATTCTATGAAGCACTGCAAAATAGTGGATCTTTTTTCAAAATTGAAATCTTAGACGATAATGGGGAAGTTCGTTTTATCCAAAGTGCGTTTTACGAAGGTGAACATTATAAACTAGGGCTTATTTTTACAAATAAACCTTATCGAGAAAAATAAAACTTTCAAATTAAAAATCTTCTTAGATAGTGAGCCAAAAGCTCACTATTATTTTCTTTTTTATGTGAAATAATGATCAATTAAATGGTGACAAATTAATGATTTTTAACAATGGTTATTTGTGACAAATTCACTGTTATTATGGTGTTAACCTACTTTACTGTATGTTGAAATTTGGTCACAAATAACCATAAATTAGTGATTTTAATCACAATTAAGCCTCACGCTCACCTTTATAATGAAATTAAAGATAAGGAAGCCATTCAATCCGGCAGATAACATAGACCAGCTTTTGATTGAGTGGAGTAAATACTTATCTAACTAAAATTATGAGGTGAGTCATATGTTTAAAAAAGTTGGCTTTCGTTTAATCATTGGTCTAAGTATTATGTTACTGTTGTTATCTGCATGTGCAGGAGCTACTAAGGATGCTAGTACAGAAGCTGCAGAAGACTCAAAGCAAACGACTGAAACTACTAATGCTGAAAAGACTGACACAAATCTCATCGAACCACATAAAGATTTGAACCAACCTCCTGTCCCTCTGGAAATGGAACGGGATGGAACTGACGTTTATGTGAAAATGACATCTCAAATCACTGACATTGAAATCGAACCAGGAAACACGTACAAAGCTTGGACATTTAATGGGGAAGCACCAGGCCCTTTAATTGTAGTTGAAGAAGGAGATACCCTTCATATTGAATTAGACAATATGGATCCAGCCGTACCTCACAGCATTGACTTACATGCTGTTCACACAAACCCTGCAGAAGGATTTGCAGACGTTGAACCGAATGAGAAAGGTGCTTTTTCATTCCCAACATCTTCACCAGGTGTATTCATGTATCATTGTGCAACAGATCCTGTATTATCTCATATCGCGAACGGAATGCATGGAGTCATTATTGTAAAACCTAAAGATGGATTCCCAACAGATGATGAAGTTGATCAAGAATATGTTGTTATTCAAAATGAATGGTATAAGTACAACGATCTTGACGATATGACAAATGGCGTCCCTTCACAAGTTGTATTCTCAACTAAAGCCCTTCATAAAGGACAACCTAATACAAACGGTACAACCACTGCAGTCAAAGACGCACCGCTTGAAGCGAAAGCTGGCGAAAGAATTAGACTGTATGTGAATAATGTAGGTCCGAATGAAGTCAGTTCCTTCCATGTTATTGGTTCAATTATGGAAGACGTATACATGGATGGTAACCCAGCCAACCATATGGAAGGCATGCAGACGGTGATGTTACCAGCCAGTGGTGGAGCGGTTGTAGAATTTACGGTAAAAGATCCAGGGGATTACTCATTTGTGACCCACCAGTTCAATCATGCCACTAAAGGGGCTGTAGGAAATATTAAGGTAACAGAATAAGAAGCTAATCTATTAATTAACGAGGACCCTCTTCAAAGTGTAAGAGGGTCTTTTATTATGAGTAATTTGAGACAATTGACTTCTAGTGAACAGAAACGGGTATAATGTAATAATATAAGCAGTGTGCAAAATAATCGAATATCTGTTCGTTGTTATGTTAAAATAGAATTATCTCGTTAACTTAAAGACTGAAGTATATCAATACCAATAGAGAACAAATCTCTTTTTATAGATAAAGTACTACTTGAACGGAGGTCATACGATGGAAAACCAGTTTGAACTAGTCTCGCCATATAAACCGAGTGGTGACCAACCTAAAGCCATCAAAGAGTTGGTTGAAAAGGTAAGGGCAAATCAACGACATCAAACCTTATTAGGAGCAACAGGAACGGGTAAAACTTTTACTGTTTCCAATGTCGTGAAAGAAATTAATCGCCCCACCCTTGTAATCGCCCATAATAAAACATTGGCCGGACAGTTGTATAGTGAATTTAAGGAACTATTTCCAAACAATGCTGTAGAATATTTTGTTAGTTTTTATGATTATTATCAACCAGAAGCTTACGTGCCTTCGACAGACACGTTTATTGAGAAAGACGCTAGTATTAACGACGAAATTGATAAACTACGTCATTCTGCAACATCAGCGCTGTTTGAGCGTAACGATGTTTTAATCGTTGCTAGTGTGTCATGTATCTATGGTCTAGGTTCTCCTGAAGAGTACAGGAGCCATGTTTTATCTCTTAGAACCGGTTTAGTGAAAGATAGAGACGAGTTATTGCGTGATCTTGTCGATATTCAATATGCGCGTAATGATTTGAACTTTCAGCGCGGAACATTTAGGGTTCGTGGGGATTCCGTTGAAATTATTCCAGCGTCTCGGGAAGAACATTGTGTGAGAATTGAATTCTTCGGTGATGAAATTGATCGTATTCGAGAAGTGGATGCATTGACAGGAGAAATAGTGGGAGATCGTGAACATATTGCTATTTTCCCAGCTTCCCACTACGTTACTCGTGCAGATAAATTAAAACTTGCGATTGAAAATATAAAAAAGGAACTTGAAGAACGCTTGAAAGTATTACGTGAAGACGGTAAGTTGCTGGAGGCACAGCGTATTGAGCAACGGACAAATTATGATATTGAAATGATGCAAGAAATGGGCTTTTGTTCAGGCATTGAAAACTATTCCCGGCATTTAACTTTGAGAGAACCGGGTGCAACACCTTATACGTTATTTGATTATTTTCCAGACGACTTTTTATGTGTTGTGGATGAATCACATGCGACGCTACCGCAAATCCGCGGCATGTATAATGGAGACCAAGCGAGAAAACAGGTGCTGGTTGATCACGGTTTCCGCCTGCCCTCAGCTCTAGATAACCGACCTCTGAAGTTTGGAGAATTTGAAGAAAAAACGAGCCAACTAATATATATTTCAGCAACTCCTGGTCCATATGAAATGGAACATGCCCCTGACGTTACAGAACAGATTATTCGCCCAACAGGACTTCTTGATCCTAAGATAGAGGTTCGTCCTATTGAAGGGCAGATTGATGATCTCATTGGTGAAATTAATAAGAGAACTGAAAGACATGAGCGCGTATTAATCACGACGTTAACTAAGAAAATGTCGGAGGATTTAACAGATTATTTAAAAGAACTCGGTATGAAGGTCGCTTATTTGCATTCAGAAATAAAAACCCTGGAACGTATTGAGGTTATCCGTGATTTAAGAGTTGGAAAATATGATGTACTTGTAGGTATTAACCTTTTACGTGAAGGGCTTGATATCCCTGAGGTGTCTTTAGTTGCTATTTTAGACGCTGATAAGGAAGGCTTCTTAAGGTCTGAACGCTCACTTATACAGACAATGGGACGCGCAGCCCGTAACGAAAGAGGAGAAGCCATCATGTATGCTGATAAGATAACGGACTCGATGCGCGTCGCAATTGATGAAACAAATAGACGTCGAACTATTCAAATGGAATACAACCAAGAACATGGCGTCACACCGAAGACAATTAAAAAAGAAGTGCGTGACGTCATTCGCGCAACCGTAGCAGCTGAAGATGATGAAGTTTACGACGTTAAGGCAAAGAGTTTAACCCAACTGTCAAAAGAGGAAAAGGAAAAGACACTGGAGAATATGGAAAAAGAAATGAGAGAAGCAGCGAAATCGCTTGATTTTGAAAAAGCAGCTGAACTCCGTGACATCATATTCACACTTAAAGCGGAAGGATGACATATTAATGCCAAGTAAATCAATAAAAATTCAAGGAGCTAGGGCACATAACTTAAAGAATATAGATGTGAAAATACCAAAAAATAAGTTCGTTGTCGTCACTGGTTTATCAGGATCAGGAAAATCGTCTCTCGCTTTTGACACGATTTATGCGGAAGGACAGCGAAGATATGTGGAGTCTTTATCGGCGTATGCCCGGCAGTTTCTTGGACAGATGGATAAACCAGATGTTGATACTATTGAAGGGTTATCGCCAGCCATATCAATCGACCAAAAAACAACTAGTAAAAATCCACGTTCTACTGTAGGAACGGTTACGGAAATTTATGATTATTTAAGATTATTATTTGCGCGTATTGGCAGGCCGACATGTCCTAACCACGGTATTGAAATTAGTTCACAAACTGTTGAACAAATGGTTGATCGTATTTTAGAATATCCCGAACGAACGCGATTGCAGATTCTTGCTCCAGTAATTTCAGGACGTAAAGGAGAACATGTTAAAGTTCTTGAAGATTTAAAGCAAGAAGGTTACGTAAGATTGCGTGTTGACGGAGAAATGCGTGAAGTAACAGAAGATATAAAGTTGGAAAAGACTAAAAAGCACTCCATTGATGTAGTTGTAGACCGAATCATTGTCAAAGAAGGTGTATCCAGTCGTCTTAGTGATTCATTGGAGACCGCTTTGAGATTAGGTGAAGGAACAGTCGCTGTTGACGTTATGGATCAAGAGGAATTGCTGTTCAGTGAAAATCATGCTTGTCCAATTTGTGGTTTTTCAATTAGTGAACTCGAACCACGTCTATTTTCATTTAACAGTCCTTTTGGTGCGTGTCCGACGTGTGACGGGTTAGGCACCAACCTGGAAGTTGACCTTAATCTCGTTATCCCAAATTGGGAGTTGACGTTAAATCAACATGCGATCGATGCTTGGAAGCCTATTAGTTCGCAATACTACCCTCAATTACTAAAAAGTGTATGTGAACATTATGGTATTGATATGGATATACCAGTCAAAGATCTTCCCAAAAAGCAAATGAATAAAGTTCTATATGGCAGCGGGAAAGATAAGATACGTTTCTATTTTGTAAATGATTTTGGCAAATCACGCGATAGTATGATTCATTTTGAGGGTGTTATGAATAATATTGCCCGTCGTTATCGTGAAACGACATCAGACTTTACCCGAGAAACTTTAGAAAAATTCATGGCTGTGAAAAATTGTCCTACATGTGATGGCTATCGATTAAACGAAGAAGCACTGTCTGTGTTGATTAATGGTCTACACATTAGCCAAGTAACCGATTATTCAATCAATGAGGCGGAAGACTTTTTCAGTCATCTCACATTGACCGAAAAAGAAGAGCAGATAGCCAGGTTAATTCTTAAAGAAATTTGTGATCGTCTTGACTTCTTAAATAATGTCGGGCTCGATTATTTAACCCTGTCCCGGTCTTCTGGTACCCTCTCTGGTGGAGAAGCTCAGCGGATTCGGCTGGCAACTCAGATTGGCTCTGCACTTACTGGTGTTTTATATGTACTTGATGAGCCGTCCATCGGTCTCCATCAACGCGATAATGATCGCTTGATAGAAACTTTAAAAGGAATGCGAGACTTAGATAATACACTTATCGTTGTTGAGCATGACGAAGATACGATGCTTGCGGCAGATTGGTTAATCGATATCGGACCTGGAGCTGGAGAGCATGGAGGCGAAATCATTGCTAACGGCACCCCAGCAAAAATAATGAAGACGAAGAAATCCTTAACTGGACAGTATTTATCGGGTCAGAAGTTTATTCCGTTACCAAAATCACGCCGAAAAGAAGATAACAGATATATAGAAGTCATAGGAGCAGAGGAAAACAATTTAAAAAACGTGTCTGCTAAGTTTCCAATCGGGCTATTCACGGTTGTTACCGGTGTTTCTGGATCGGGAAAAAGTACATTGGTAAATGAAATATTGTATAAATCTCTCGCCAAAGAACTTTATCGTGGTAAACATCAACCAGGGAAGCATAAAGAAGTTAAAGGCATCGAGCATATTGAAAAAGTGATTGAAATTGATCAATCACCGATTGGTAGGACACCACGTTCGAATCCAGCAACATACACAGGTGTCTTTGATGATATCCGTGATGTGTTTGCTCAAACAAATGAAGCAAAAGTTCGCGGTTATAAAAAAGGGCGCTTTAGTTTTAACGTAAAGGGTGGCCGTTGTGAAGCTTGTCGTGGAGATGGAATAATTAAAATTGAAATGCATTTCTTGCCGGATGTTTATGTCCCTTGTGAAGTATGCCATGGTAAGCGATATAATCGAGAGACCTTGGAAGTTCTATATAAAGGGAAGAACATTGCCGACGTGTTGGATATGACTATTGAAGAGGCTCTTGACTTTTTTACGAATATCCCAAAAATCAAGCGGAAATTACAAACAATCTTTGATGTAGGGCTAGGGTATATTAAGTTGGGCCAACCAGCAACAACCTTATCTGGCGGGGAAGCGCAGCGGGTAAAATTAGCTAGTGAACTTCACCGAAGATCAAATGGTAAGTCATTTTATATTTTGGATGAGCCCACTACAGGACTTCATATGGATGATATTCAACGGTTGCTGAATGTATTGCAAAGATTGGTGGATAATGGTGACTCCGTTTTAATTATTGAGCATAATCTTGATGTGATTAAAACAGCCGATCACATTATTGATTTAGGTCCAGAAGGTGGTGATCGTGGCGGTCAAATCATCGCTACAGGCTCACCAGAAGAAATAGCCATTACTGACATCTCGTACACGGGACATTATTTGAAACCCGTTTTAGAACGCGACCAGGAACGAATGGAAAAATTACTACAAACTAAAGAAGAAATGTCGGCAAAATAATTATGGTATATGAGATACAAGCAATCCCCCATCTTACAAAGATTGGGGGATTTTTTAATCATCATCATTTTCAAGAAAAGGGTTGACATGGACAAAGACATCAGCAATCTCTTTATAATTTTCCATTAAATACTGTTTCACGTTTTTTGCGATATCATGTCCCTGTTTAACTGTTAAATCTGGATCTACACTTACTTTTATATCCATAACGACATAACTTCCATGTGTTCGAGCAAGAATTTCATCAATCCTTAAGATACCATCAATGTCTGATACAGTCTGTTTATAATCCGATATTTCATTTTTATCCAAGACTTTTTCCATCATAATGAGGGAGGAATCTTTGGCCAAGTCATATCCAACTTTAATAACGATAAATGATACTAATATTCCAGCTACGGCATCTCCATAGATGAGATATGTTAATTCGTATCTTTCACCTACCATGGCAGCGATGATCCCAATTAAGGCTGCAAGAGATGAAAGTGAATCTGATCGATGATGCCAAGCCTCAGCTATCAAGGCGGCACTATTGTATTTTTTACCTAGATAATATTTATAATGAAAGAGTAATTCTTTAACTAAGAGTGAAATAACCAGGATAATTAATGCAAGTTTGCCAGGAGCTATAGGTGTCTTTCCGAAAAAAACTTTGGCCGATGACAGACTTATTTCAATTCCCACAACGACAAGCAGAAGTGCAACGATGATAGAAGCAATATTTTCAGCTTTGCCGTGGCCATATGGGTGCTCTTTATCTGGGGGTTTCGCGGCAATCTTGACTCCGAATAAAATAACAATCGAGCCAACAATATCTGAAGTTGAATGGAGGGCATCTGCCAATAAAGCTCGGCTGCCAGAAATAAAGCCACCTATACCTTTCATAATAGCAAGTAGGGTATTTACAATAATTCCAACCCATGTAGCAATCATAACCGGCCGAGTATTTTCTCTCATTATCTCACCTACCTTACGTCGTTTTCATCTTAACAAACATTATATTACCCCGTCTACTACAACCAATTCTTATTGAATCTTCAAACATTGCATATGAATGTTAGAAGACAGCAGTTGATTCACAAACTATATAAACTACGTTAAAAAAACGCATAGGTCGAGACGAAGGCGCATAGATCGAGTTAAAGGCGCATAGACCGAGGCCAAGAGACATAGATCGAGATAAAGACGCATAGTTGGAGAGGAAGGCTTATAGGACGAAATGAAGGCGTATAGCCCAATATGGAGGTGTCACTTTATATCAAATACGTGGTAATAAATTTTTTTGTGGGCTTGCTAATCCAGTTTTCTCAGGAGCAATTCATCAAAAAGTCAACTGGTGCTATGTATTTTATCCCGTACTCATGATCCAAGAGTTCCGAGAAAGATAGAGAGTATAAGATAAAACTTTTGACGGTTTTGAATCATTTAGGTAATGTTAAAATAAAGAGAAATAGGGGGACTAGATTAAATGGAACCAATTGATATAAAAAATGTTCAAGAAGAATTAGACAAACATGTTAATAAAGATGTTTATATGCATATAGAAACGACCAATGGTGCTTATGCAAGTCATGTAAATGATAAAGCATATAATGTGGGCGTTTATGCACGCAATATAAATACAAAATTTACCCAGGCAAAAATCGTAAGCGACAATAGTAAGGCCTACCGTGTTGGATTAAAACTTGAAAAAGGTTGGGTTTATGCTGAAGGTCTGACGGACTGGGAAATATACGATAAGTCTAAGCTGCTTTTAGCTGGACACGACAATCAGGGACGACTCATGGTGGCTTTACAAATTAGTGAAACACCATTTGATTATTAGAGATAATTAAGGATTGGTGATTTATAAATGGAAAAGAATGTTGTTGTAGTATACCCACATCCAGATGATGAATCTTTTGGAGCGGCAGGAACAATTACTAAACTTAGAAATGAAGGGATACCCGTTACTTATTTATGTGGTACTCTAGGTGAAATGGGGAGAAATATGGGAACCCCTCCATTTGCTAACCGAGAAACACTACCTCTTATCCGTGAAAAGGAATTAGCAAACGCATGTGAGGTTTTAGATATAGATTATAAATTATTAGGTTATCGCGACAAAACGATGGAGTATGAAGATGTTCAAGAAATGGCTGGTCATATTAAAGGTATTTTAGAAGATATTAAACCTACTCTTGTAATTACACATTATCCTGACTACGCGGTTCATCCTGATCATAACGCTATTGGTGCAGCAACAATCGAAGCTGCGAAATTAATGGATAAAGAAGCACGTCCAGAAGTATGGGCTCAAGCTATTTCAAAAGGATTCGTGGATGAGTTGGGTACACCCGATATTACTTATGACGTGACAGACGTCTTTGAGAAAAAGTTAGAAGCGATATTTGAACATAAATCTCAAGCCGGTGGAATGATAAACACATTCAGCGGCGAAACTCCCGACGCGATTGAAGAGAAAAAAGCATTTCAAAAGCGAATGAGCAAAGAACAATTTTATATCTGGGAATATAATGATTAATTAACTTGGTAATTATGATAGTAGGCCGTATAACTTGATCTTAATGTCAAAATAGATATAAACTGCGACATAACTTGGATGAAAAGTATTTCCCACTTCCGTTAAGGTAAGTGATAATCCAAACGCTACGGAAAAAACGCTACGCTTTCCGTGGGCGGCTGATGAGCCTCCTCGAGCTACGCTCTGCGGGGTCTCATCTAGGCCTCAGCTCCCACAGGAGTCTCCGCATTTTTTCCTCCGCTTATAGTAACTTTCTCTCTTGATATGAAGATCTGTAATAATCAATCTACCGAAAAACACCTAATTATAAATCGTAGAGTCTAGAATAGCGTAGGCAGAATACGAAGATTCCTATGGGAAAAGCACGAGTCTGAAGACCCCGGAAGAAGCGTTCTTTGCTTCTGAGGAGGCTGAAGCCGTGCCCATGGAAAGCGAAGTATTCTGCCGAAGCGATGGTAAAGCACATAACTAACTATCATCAGAAGGGAAAAGTACATTATAACAGTTTATTACTGCGCAGTTTATGAATATTGCGCTACTGACCTGATTGTTCGACTAAGTTTTTTATAGAATAAGGATGGTCTGCTAAGAACCAGTTATTTATTTGAATAATACAATGGGTATTGGGGAATAGAATGAGGG